>JACCDV010317786.1_pt1 | contig 10080 bp, 8 predicted proteins | sample 7446131 | NCBI WGS metagenome assembly JACCDV01 (sample SAMN15323448, study PRJNA562643) | freshwater metagenome | isolation source: river surface water | place: USA:Blue River Watershed | collected 2017-08-17
ACCCCATATATATTTATAATCTTTTATTAATCATATTAATATATATTTAAATATTTATAATAATGTTATTAAAATAACGACTTTCTTTTCAAAATGAAATTCTTAAATTTTCTAATAAGGAAATAGATTAATCAATGTTTAATTTTTAATAAAAGAAATAAAAGTTATTATCATATTTTCAAAGCAGTAAGCTTGAAACCTTGAAGGATTCTTTAAATTAATATTTTGAATAAAATTTATCTAAAAAAGAAATCGACAAAAAAATTATATAAATTGATAATTATACCCTTTAACCTTTTAACAAAGGTGGAATGGGAGTTTTATTTATAATAAAAGACTAAAATGATCCCAGCTTCTAGATTGCGATGAAAGCTATTTACATTTGAGGAGGAGAGTATGATCCTGAATATAAAATTGACTAATAAAAAATTTAATAATGAAATAGCATAGAGAAACAAGCACCATTCTCATATTTTTAATTCCCTTTAGAAATCTATAAATCTTTGATTTTAAAATAAAAAGCTGATAATTAGAATAATATTTTAAGACTTTTTAGTTGGTAAGAATTTAGATGAAATATTTCCTTAAATTAACCTAAAGTAACATCTATAATTAATATATCATTGGAGTTTATAGCTTTTAACAGGAATATATATTATTAACTAAAATAATGTTATCCATGCTGATATTAAAGGTGCAAATATAGTTATTAATTTAATCGGTAATGCTATAATAATAGATTTTGGTCTTGCTTTTTAAACAAAGGAAATTTTGAATGGATAAGAAACAGAAGTTGAATCAGCAAGAGGAACATGTTTTTATTTTTCAGAATCTATGTGGAGATTTTAGTGCAACCATTAAAATTCATTAAAAACAAATAATGATTTTTAAAGTTTTGTCATTATGATTTCAGATTTATTATTTAAAAAAGAAATGAAAGATTACAAAAACAAAGCTTTGGATTTATGTAAAGATTGCTCTGGCTATGATATAAGTAAAACAAAAAAATAAATTGAAAAATAAATAGATTAATTAAAATCTAAATTAATAGAATTAATTGATATAAAAATTAAAGAAATCGATTATAATGACAATATTAAGGAATATTTGAACTTTTTAAATAAAATATATAACAATAGTCTTTTAGAAAATGTTCCGAATTTAGTATGTTTTTTGAAATAGTTATTTTTAAATAATAAAGATTTTGAATTAAAAGTAATCTAAACTAGTTGTAATGAAATTAGATTAAAACTATTTAAAATAGATACATTTTAATAATAAAAAGCCTAATAAGAATAATAAGGTTAAGTTAATTTTTCATAACTTTGAAGAGAGTTTATTTAAATAAATTAATGGAATTTTGAATTTTTGGTAGAATTAAAAGAACAAGAGCTATAAAATTACATTGAAATAGAATTATGAAGTGAAAAAGAATTCCTTTTTAATTTTATTAAAACAGATATTAAAGGTAATAATAACAGTAGTATTATTTCTTTAAACGTTATACATATAAGTGATTATAGGAAATTTTAAGAAATTCTAAAAAGTAAATGATTTTTAAAATAAAATGAAAAATCTTTAAATAAATAAAGAATGTCGTAAATTTCTATATTTAATAAAATAAGAATGCTCAGAAATAATAGCTATAAAACGTATTAAATAAAATATTAAATTTATAATTTATTAATTCATATCTTTTAACTATCTTAAGAAAACAATTAATTCTTCTTAAGATATTTTCTTGAAGACTTTTTCATCAGAATTTATAGCAAAAACCTCTATGCAATTTTCATTGATTTTTTCCTCCATTGTTTGCTTCATTATACTCAATCCTAATATTACACAGTCTTTTAAGGATAAATCTAGACTATAGTGTTTTTCTAATAAAGCCTGAATAGCTTCTCTGGCTTGTCCGACTCCTCTGGCTAAATACCCCACCATTGTTCCAGAAGGATCTGTTTCGAATATCTTTGGCCCGGTTTCATCAACTCCACCAAACAACAAAGAGACACCATAAGGTCTTGCTATTCTTTGTCTTTTGGTAGTAATATCACCTTCTCCAAAGTTCAAGGCAACATCAGCCACCATTTGTGTTAATGGTTTTACATCAATCGGAGCATCATATACAAATCTATGATAATGTGCTTCTGATTTGGCATGCTCTAGTAATTATTAAGCATCAGCAATCAAGCCAGAAACTAAACACATTAAATGACTATCAATAAGATTCGCTTTTTCAAAACCGGGTCTTTCTATCAATTTATTTGGCATCTTTCTTTCAGCTATAAAAACAACTCCATCTTTGCAAGCAATCCCTAGACCTGAACTACCAAGCTTACTAGCATTCATAGCGTATTCAATTTAATATATTCTTCCCTCTGGAGAATATGTATTAATTCCATATGTATATTCGCTATTCTCGTCAAACATTATATTTTTATATTTATAATGCATTTATTTATCTTTTTAATTTCCTTAATATTTCAATAGGAATTTAATATAAAGGATTTCCAATATAGCTATTTTAATTTAGTTGAAAAAGACCCTGGATTTCATCAGATAAAAATATAGGAAAATAATTTTGAAAATTAGATTATCATTTTCTAAGGCTGTTTAATTGATAGGGGTTGTAATGATATAATTACAGTTAGTAAAGATCGATTATAATTGACAATCTACTAGTTAAAGGAAGAAACTGGTTTATATGAAAAACTAGTATAAAAACCAGACTTCAATAATCCTATTTTATATGTTAAACTAAGTATAATCGAGAACGATAATTATACGAACAGCTTTTATATAGTTTCTCAATAAATAAATGATTAGAAATTAATAACGAATTTCGATTTATTTTATATCAATAAAAATGATTAAGAAAATTCATTTTTGATTGAAAAAGATGAATAGAAAAGTTTTATTATTTAAAACTCTAAAAATACTTACTGGAGACAAATATCAAGTTTTTAACTATTTAATGAAAATGGTCTCTAAGAATACTGGTTTGTAATGATTGATGATTAATTAGAAATAATGAAATTTAATAAAGAAAATAAATTAATGGAAAAGATCAATAAAGAAATTCTTTTTTTATATGATAAAGACTTCATTAAATCCACTGAGTTTTTCAGTTAGAAAATCCTATTAGATTTTACATACTTAATTCAAGATATAAATAATGATTGTAAAAATGATATAATTTTAGAAACAAGGAATTCTGATAATAAAAGAGTTTTAAACTTTATCCTTATTAAAGACAATTATCTTTATATAAAAGATTAGATTTTATTACCAGAATCATATTCCAAAGGAAACTTCATCCATTTTACTTAAAACTCTTACTCTGATTTAATATTCTATGATAATAAAAACAGAGAAATTTTAATCATTTAAAATTAAGAAAAAATTGAAGCAAAATCATCAATTCAAGAATTCTGTTAGTAATAAAATATGAATAAAAATTATTATGATTTTTCATTAGCAAACTCTATTAAAAAATATAAAATTGAAAATATATCTTCTTTGTCATTCAATAAAGAACTAAATTTGATTGATAAAATATATGGAGTTGATATTTATAAAAACGGCTAAGAAGTTCTTGTATTTATAGCAAAAGATAGTTTGAATCGAAATAAATTATTCTCCTTTAAATATACTAATTAATATGATATTTCTAAGGATAACTTTCTATAGAGTTTTGATATGTATAAATTGGTTTAAAATTTGAATAGTTTTGATTTGTAATAAATTATTATAAAGGATTTTGGTAAAAGAGGGTAATTTAATAAGAAAGCCAGGTTTTATTTTTCTAATAAAGAATGGAGGTAATTTTAAGACAATTTCTTATATTAATAATCTTTATACTAATAATTACTATGTTTTTGTATCAACATATACAAGCAAAAAATAAAGAGCAATATTATAATCTAGTGTATTAATATAGTATTAGGATTAGCAAGGAAATTTAAAGATATTTTAAAGTAAACTAAAAAGAGTCTAACAATCCAGAATGTTAGTTTAATAATGTATGTGATTATGGTGTTCATATTGGATTAGATAAAATTAATAATTTTGTAGAAAATCTCTAAGTTTTTCTAACAAATACCAGTAACAACTCTGAGGCAGCTAAAACACCGATTATTCCTAACTCATAGGTAGATATGATTTTAATTAGTTTTTAACAATAAATTTGGAGTCCTTAAATTTATATTAATCCAAGAAAAGCACTTTCTATAATTGTCATCTGGACTTTTGCTGTAATTTTATTGCTTTCATTATTAATCTTATGTTTGCATAGATGAGAGAAGAAAAATGATAAAAGATTTAAAATACCCAAAGAATTCATATAAAAATATTAATTTTATAAATTTCAAAATATAATTAAAACTCAACTTGTTCTACAACATGCTTTGCCAATAAAGCTTTATTTTACTTAATTTACTATATAAACTTCATATTATCAATATATTTATTCTGATTTTCCTATTATCTTTCTATTTATAAACTGTTTATTCTATCAACTTTAAAATTAGCATAAATTATGTTTATTTCATAATCGATTTCAAAGCTTATTAAAGAGACCAAAAACTAGTATTTATTTTCATCTTGAAAATTCGTATAGAAAAACTAACCAAAAAACTAATCTGCAATTTCGCCATGTTTTAATTATAGTTTTTCTTAGCTCATTTCCCAAGTAAAAATATTTCTTTAAATTTCTTCTTGATAAGGAACACTGTAGGTTTATATTCCTTCTTTATATTGAAACAGTAGTTAAACTTATTAGACTTTATTCAAATTTCGTTATATTCTTTAGGAAATTAATCTTTGATTGAAATTTGAAAACTCATCATGACTAAACATTAGAATATTCTATTCTTTTATAATTATTCCAATAAAGAAAAGTTGTCTTTATGGATTTCTATATGTAAAACTTATAATTGTGTCCGATCTAAACTTCTGTTCAAAATAGTAAATTTCTTAAATATTATTAGTAAAATTTTCGAATTAAAAGCTTTGATATTAGCAGTTTTAAAGTTAGGCTTTTTAATGATAACAGAAACAGTTTCCTAAAGTATAAGTTTCAAAGCCCCAATAGGAAATAGGTTGTGGTTATATTGTTGATACTTTATACTCTATCATGACTCAATTAGTATTTTATTTATTCTCAAACCCTCTAAATTCATACAGTGATAAATGCACCTTGTTTATTTCAAACCGAAGAACTTAGTAATATTTAAATATATTTCATTGATTTTAATAGAATAATAATTTTAAAGTCTCATCATTCAAAGATGAGAATTCTGAAAAAGAGCTATTTTATGTATCTAACTCGCTTATACTGGACTGTTCTGATTATTCATTTTAATTTTCTAATCAGTTTTTTGAAATGAATATTAGAATATGATAGTTAAATTTTAACAAATTATCCAAATAGCTAAAATGACTCATTTCAAAAACAATAAGTTTATTATTAAAGGAATATAGAATCGGATAAATGTCATTATTACTATCTTAATTTCCTTATAATAGATTTAACTTTAAATATTTATATTGAATATTCTTTTTTATTGTTTCATACATGTTTTTATTAATTTCAATCATTGGATGTGCGTCTTTTAATATTTTTAGGTCTTTATAAATTGCACTCATTTTTAAATAGTATTTTTTATGATTATCTTCCATGATTTTATCAAAGACAAAATAGCCAATTTGTGTGTTTATTTTATTAACTTTCATTAAGCTTAAATAAAATTAACCGTTTGCATGTCATTTATATATATGAGATATAATCTATTAACTTTCTAATAAATCCCCAAGTGAAAAATCATATTTTTATTAATAATCCTTTTTCTCTTAATATTTGCATTACTCTAATTCTTTTTGATGAATTTTATTTAAATTATGAAAAATTAAATAAAATTCAATTTAATTTTAATCCTGTTAAAAAACTACTTAATTTTTTCAAGAATTTATTACCTAAAATTAAATAGAAATTTTAAATTAAGAATTTGTATATTCATTTTTAGTAACAGCTGATGATAGGCTATATTCACCTTACACTGAATATTCTTTTTTATTAAAATAATAGCTTAATTTATCATTTTATATAATAAAAGAGTTATTTTTATGATTTTCTTTTTTCTTTAAAATGAAGAATAGTTTTTAATTTTATTTAAATAAAAAGCAGCCATTATATTTTTCATTGGAGAAATTATGGCTTTATATTTTAGCTTCATATTCTTTTTAGTAAATTTGTTAAATTTTATGGAAATAAAAAATATTATCAAAATCCATAAAAATAATATAAGAAATTTAACTATTAAATTCTCCTAGTATTAAATTGCAAGAAATTTATGATTTTTCCAATAGAACCTTTACATGATTTTATTTATTAATTTTTGATTATTAAATTAAAATATTTTCAACAATAGGTTTATCATATTAGTGAAATTACTTTTTACAGCTTTTATTAAATAAGTTTAAAGAAATTTAATTGGTTAAACTTTGTTCATTAAATTATTAATACGTTGAAATATCAAAATTAAGTGAGAAAATATTATTTTAATCTTCAAAATACACTTTTTCAAAAGATTCTTTTAAGTTATATTTTGCCAAAGATTTAAAATTTTCTTATATTATTATTTAATGAAATATTTTATTAAATTATTTACCTGATTAATGAAGGAAAGTTCAATTTATTTTAACATTATTTTTTATATTAATAATTTCTAATTGATTGGTTTCACTTTAACTTAAAGATATCTAAAAAGTGTTGAAATTATCCGATAAGCAAATAATGTTAAATATTAATAAGTCTTTGTTTATAAAAAATCAAATAGTTGGATTTTAAAGATTATTAGTCGCATATATAACAAATCCATCAAAACTATCAGTTTTTATATTTCTATCAACTGAAATCGATTTATTAAGTTATTAATAATTTTTAAGCCATAAATTTATCTATATTTGATTATTGTTATTATTTTATATTTATTATTCTATTTTTGATTGTTTAATAAGATCACCGATATTAGCATCGAATTGCAAATATTTTAAAAATATTTAATTTTATTCCTTGTATAGTTATACGATTGACAAATATTAAAAATCTCTTTTAAAAGATTCACCTTGATAAAAAACAATTAAAATATTAAAGCAATTTTCTCCATTTTTTTATGTCAAATTAAAATGTTTATAATTTTAAGTAACATTTTAAGGAAAAACATATTTTGATTAGTAAAGTGTTGTTTTCGAAAATTAAAAATTCTCATAGAATTGTTTCTTTGTTAAAAAATTATATAAAGTTGCATTAATTATGATTTTTTTAGTTTCTATAAATGACATGTTTTGTTTATATATTTTATGTAACAAATTAGTAGCATTTTATACACCATTTTAAGAATCAACATAAATGCTTAGTATTTATTCCTGTTATTAAAAATTGATGTATAAATATTAGTTAAATTGATATATATTAAACAAAAAAATAATAAAGCTTTATATCATTATTATAAATTATTAATATCCTTCTTTACTAGTATAAATCTTATTAAACTTTTAATATTTTTCTATTATAATATTTTTAGTTAATTCATGATCAGCTTATCCATAACTGTATGAAAATCCATAAATTTTAATTTCCAAATCATTTATATATTAAATTCTACCGCCACCAGGTATTTCAATATGAAGTTTTAATGCATTTTCATCGATTCCTTTATTTAATAATTCCTATAAAAAAGCCATTTTGATTTCCTTATGGAATTTATATTAAGCCGATCCCCTTATAAAATGAAACTTTAGATTGTCATCAATTCATATTAAAATTATTATGTATTTAAACTTTCCCTTTTAATCAATACTTACAACTTAAATGTTTCTTAATTTCTCTATTAATTATTATTAATTCATTATTATAATGATTTTTCTTATGCTTTTAATAAGATATATCAATAATAACAATTTTAGCGTTTTAATAAACAATTCTTATTACTACTATAACTATAGAATGGTAACTAACACATTAGCTTTGTACAATACTCTTCTTTTATCAGGAAATGATAAAAATAATATCTTTGTTCTAAATAATTAAAATTCTTTTAATTTCCCCTCAAATACTCCATATAACACATAATGAACAGATGATGATTAAATTAATGAGAATTAACTCAATGAAAAAATATTCATAAATTTATAAGGAAATGATTCCTCTTTTGCCAACCATCTAAATATACTATCTGGCAAAAATAACATAGATTATCCTGTTAATAAAACTATTGATTATGAAAAAATTGATTATTTATTCATTTATATTGTTGGACATGGAGGAGATGAATATATGAAGATTCTTTATTGAGATATATTTTTCGCTTAACATTTCGCAGATTTCTTATAAATTTTAATAACTTAGAAAAAAGTAAAAAATATTCTAATAATTGTCGATACTTGTAGCGCTGGCACTTTATTTAGCAAAACTCAAAACATTAAAGGAAACATTTATCTTATCGGATCTTCGGGATGGGATGAATACGCATATTCCTGATCCGGAGATAAAATAATAGGATAGCCTTTAACCGATGAGTTTAGTTTTCATTTGAATCGTTTTATAAGAAAAATATAAATTGATTCTTCTAAAGAATATACCTTATAAGACTTGATTAATTTCATGCCAAAAAAGAAAATAAAAAGTTAAATTTTCGTAAAAAATCTTTCCAATAAAAAGAATTCAGAAGTTTTACTTAGAAAATTCTTCGTTAATAAAAAAGATTAAAAATTTATCAATTTTAATGAGATCTTTAGTAAGGCAAATTCTGTATTTGATAAATTCTAAAAATAAAAATTATAATTATTATATAATATTTAGTTAATAGAGCTCATTGATTATGGAGCACTGTTTATATTTATCTAATCACATAATTCTTTAGTTTTAATTTTTAGTTATTTTATCTGATTGTCTTAAATGCTTTCCTTTAATTGTTTTGTCTCAATAAAGGTTTTATATTAATTGCCAAGTTTTAATATTAAATTTTGTTATTATTTAAATCCTTATGTAATCTATTTAATTTTATTTTAAAACTCAATAGGATTTTCTTATTTGACTTGTCAACTGCAATTTAGTCTATCAATTTCAGTGAAAATACTCGATATGAAATTATTGGAGATTATTTTTGATAATTTATCATTAAATTTCTTTTAGATTTCAAATGATTAAGTTTGGAGTTATTATATTTCCTCTTATATTTTTTATTAGTATTTATCAAAGATTGAATCTAACTTTTGGTTTTAATTTTCAAAAATACTTTATATTCATTAATTTAGTATAGATTCTATTTAATCTAGATTAGTTTTTTAGTTATTATTCTTTTCTTATTTTTTTGAATATTTTTTTTCTATATATTAAGCCTCTTAGCTATTTTATATAGAAATTTCATTTTGTTATTTTTTAAATTTTACATTATTTTTAGTATTATTAGATTCTTTAAAATTATGAGCAAAAATATCATAATTTTCCATTATTTAATTATAATTATATTTTTAGTCAATTTAGTTTAAGTTTTTCTTACTTTTCTGAATTTATTAATTATTGTTCATTATTTATCTGCAAATATCAGCAGTTTTTATTTCAATTCTAATTTCTTTTCCCTTTATATTTAGTTTATTATATTAAATTATATTATTTTTCTAATCTACTTAAATGTTTACTACTCTATCGATAGACTCTATTATTCCTATTTGAGTAAAGAAAACATCATAAATCTCTTTTTCTTTTATAAAATAATCCCCTTTAACAAAAAACTCGGTAATTTAGAATAAAAGAGTTTTATTCATTTCTTAATTGTTAATAGATAATATTTCATCATTAAATTAAACATACGAATCCTTTAATAAATCAATTTAAGATAAAATCATTATATCTAACATATCATTAGTAATATAAAAACCTACAGCTATTACTCATAGATTAGTAATAATTATAATTACATTTTTAGGAATTGTATATTTTTATTTTTTCAAATAAATAGAAATTTTAATTTTTTAATAATTTGTATTCCACATATATGTTTATTCAATATTTTCATTTTC
>JACCDV010002968.1_pt1 | contig 10079 bp, 11 predicted proteins | sample 7446131 | NCBI WGS metagenome assembly JACCDV01 (sample SAMN15323448, study PRJNA562643) | freshwater metagenome | isolation source: river surface water | place: USA:Blue River Watershed | collected 2017-08-17
CTGCGGAGCGACCCGATCGCCCCGTGGATCATGGGGCGAGGATCAAACACTCCCGGCATGCGGTAGGGAGGAAACCCGGGGACGACGTCTCAAAAGCATCGCCGCCGCCACCCATGCCAGGACAAGCGAGATCAGGGGAATCACCCCCACCGGCACCGCCCCGTGACACTGGGGAACCCCCGTCCATGGGAGAAAGGCGCAGGGGTTGCCGCCCCTGAATGAAAAGGCGGCGTTGAACATCTGCTGGCAGAGAATCCAGCTTGCATGAAGGGCGATCGCCATCCACAGCGCTCCCGTGCGGATTGTCAGCCAGCCAAGGAGCAGCCCCGCCAGGAAGAGCGTGGCAAAGGCCCAAAGAACCATCACGACCGAGGGAAAGGCACTCCCGCACCCCGACAGATAGCTCAGGCCGCCCCACCAGTGAGGTCCGCCATCCTCCGCCGATCGGGGAAGATTGAAAAAATGGACGGCGGCGAAGAAGAGCGAGGAAAGCACGAGGGACGGATACGGTGCGAGCGACTGTCGACAGAAGCCGAGGACAACGCCGCGGAACAGGAATTCCTCCAACGAGGCCACCACGACCGCCGTGAGAAGTATCCTCGGCACAACTCCACCCGACCAACCGCCCGACCAACCGAAGAAACCGCCCCCGATCAGACACGCCTCAAGGAATACCGCACCGCCGGCGCCAAGCATCAGCCCCAGGATGAGATCCGTGCCGGGAGAGGGACTCGGTCGCAGGCCCAACTCGCGCAAGGAGCGGATTCTCAACGAATGGAGAAGGGGCCAGAGCAGGAGGATCGCGGCGACCTGCAGGCTTCGGGAAAGATAACGGTGAAAGGGCATCCCCTGCACCTTTCCGACGAGTCCCCCAAGCCATTCGGAAGGCATCGCCTGGATCAGATGCCAGGCCTGGGGTGCCGCCAGCGCCCCGCCCAGTAGCACGAGCAGGAGGTAGAGAAAGATCTTCCCGAGAGAGCGCACGCCGGGGAAACTACCATCCCACGACATGAGAGGAAACCACGAATGGACGGTACGCGACGAGGACGGGGTGAAGCGTGAAATCCGCGTCATCAAGGAAGCTGGCCTTTTCCGCTTCCAGACAAAGCGCGCCGATGCGGAAAGCTGGACCTACTTTGACAACAAGAAGACCAAGCCCTCCCCACCCGACGTCGAGTCCCTGATCGAGGTCCTGGAGCGGAAATACCAGCGCAAGCGGGCCCCGTACAGCGACCTCCTCCTTGCCAGGCAGATGCTCGCCAACCTGCCCCGATGATTCGCAGGGACACCGCCTCCCTTGCGGCGGGCGACCACCGCCACCTCTGGCATCCCTTCACCCAGCAGAGCCTCTGGTGCTCGACCGAACCCCTTGTCATTGCCTCGGGATCCGGGGCGACCCTTACCGACAGCCGCGGCCGCACCTATCTCGACGGGAACAGCTCCATCTGGACCAACATCCACGGTCACTCCCATCCCCGGATCGTCGAGGCGGTCTCCCGGCAGATCGCCACCCTCGATCACACCTCCTTCCTCGGAACCACCCATCCGGGCGCAGTGGAACTCGCGGAGCGCCTCGTGAGGTTGCTGCCGGGAAGCACCCTGCCGCGCGTCTTCTTTTCCGACAACGGCTCCACCGCCATCGAGGCCGCGCTGAAGATGGCCTTGCAGTCGTGGCGGCAGCGGGGGCATCCGGAACGCCGGCTCTTCGCCTCCTTCTCCGGGGCCTACCATGGCGACACGGCCGGGGCTGCCAGCCTCGGCGGGATCCCGACGTTCTTCGAACCCTACGACGGAATTCACTTCCCGTCGCACCGCTTTTCCAGTTTCGACGATCTTGAGGAATTCGACCGCCCCGGCGAGATCGCCGCAGTCGTCATCGAACCGCTCATCCAGGGAGCCGCGGGAATGCGTCTCTGGCCCCGGGGCATGCTTGGCGCACTCAGGAGTTACTGCGACAGGCACGGCATCCTTCTCATCCTCGACGAGGTAATGACGGGTTTCGGCCGTACCGGAACCATGTTCGCCTGCCAGAGGGAGGATGTCGTTCCCGATATCCTCTGCCTGGCAAAAGGGATCACCGGAGGATCCCTCCCCCTGGCCGCAACCATGGTCACCGAAACGATCTATGCCTCGTTTCTCGGGACAATCGAGGAGCAGAAAACCTTCTATTACGGCCACAGTTACACGGCCAACCCGGTCGCTTGCGCGGCGGCCCTCGCAAACCTCGATCTATTTACCGAGGAGAAGACCCTGGAACGACTCCAGCCCAAGATCGCCCGCTTGAGCGCCAGCCTGGAGCCCCTCCGGTCCCTCCCCCATATTGCCGAAATCAGACAGTGCGGATTCATCGCCGGTATCGAGGTAATGAGGGATCCCTCGCTCCGCCTTCCCTATCCCTGGCACGAGTTGACGGGCGCCAGAATCTGCAGCGCAGCCCGCGCCCACGGTCTCCTCACCCGTCCGGTGCTCGACACGATTGTCATGATGCCCCCGCTCTGCACGACGATGGAGCAGATCGACCACGCCGTCGCTGCGATCGGCAGGGCGATCGGCGAGGTCTGCGGGCAATAAAAAAGCCCCGTCGATGACGGGGCTTCCTTGGAGGGTTCCGGAACCTTGAAGGTCAGGCCTTTTCGACCTGCCAGTATTCCAGTTCCACGGGAGTGTCGCGTCCGAAGATGCTGACGGAAACACGGAGCTTTCCGCGCTCGGGGTCGACTTCCTCGACAATCCCCTGCTGGTTCTGGAAGGGTCCGTCGGCCACCTTGACCTTGTCGCCGACCTCATAGGAGATCTTGGAGGTGACGGTGTCCTCGCGCTCCTTCATCTGGGCGAGCATGCCGTCGACTTCCTTCTTGCGCATGGGGATGGGCTTGTCCTTGGTGCCGGCAAATCCGATGACACCCGTGGTGTCCTTGATGAAGTACCAGGTCTTGTCGATGAGCTCGTTGTTCTCATCGAGGAGGTGCATGTTGACGATGAGGTACCCCGGGAAAAACTTGCGGGTCGTCTCGGTCTTCTTGCCGCGCTTGATCTCCTGGACTCGCTCGGTGGGAATCAGGACCTCGAAAACATGATCCCCGAGTTCCTCGCTCTTGATGCGCTTGACGATGTTGTCATGGACCTTCTGTTCCTGCCCGGAGAGGACATGAACGACAAACCATTGATCTTTGGGTGCGAGGGCCATGATGAAAATAGGAAGGGGAAACTAGGGACGGGTCAGGTAACCGACCACATTGATGGTGAAGAAATCGAACAGGGCGATGTAACCGCCCACAAGGAGCATGGCGATGATGACGACCAGCGTGGAGTCCCAGAGCTCCTTGTACTTGCGGAAGCCCCGCTCGCTGTCGTCCCACGGCCACTGCACCTTCGCCAATTCCGCGCGGACCTCATGAAAATAGGAACCGATCTTGCTGGGCATGATGTTACGGAAAAGACGAAGGATGCAGAGCAGGCCAGGAGGGACTCGAACCCCCAACAAACGGTTTTGGAGACCGCTACTCTACCAATTGAGCTACTGGCCTAGGCTTGGGATGTTGTTAGTCGAGGATCTCGGAGACACGACCGGCACCGACGGTGCGGCCGCCCTCACGGATGGCGAAGCGGATGGTCTTCTCCATGGCGATCGGGGTGATGAGCTCGACCGTGATCGCGACGTTGTCGCCAGGCATGACCATCTCGACGCCCTCGGGGAGGGTGACGGTGCCGGTAACGTCCGTCGTGCGGAAGTAGAACTGCGGGCGGTAGTTCGCGAAGAAGGGGGTATGGCGGCCGCCTTCTTCCTTGCTGAGGACGTACACCTCGGCCTTGAACTTCTTGTGCGGGGTGATCGAACCGGGCTTGGCGATGACCTGGCCGCGCTCGATGTCGTCCTTCTTGATGCCGCGGAGGAGAATTCCGACGTTGTCGCCAGCCTCGGCGGTGTCGAGGAGCTTGCGGAACATCTCGATGTCGGTGACGGTCGTCTTCTGGGTGTCGCGGAGACCGATGATCTCGACTTCCTCACCCTTCTTCAGGATACCGCGCTCGACACGGCCGGTGGCCACGGTGCCGCGACCTTCGATGTTGAACACGTCCTCGATGGGGAGGAGGAAGGGCTGATCCTTCGGACGCTCGGGCATCGGGATGTAGGAATCCACGGCGTCGATGAGCGCGAGGATCTGCTTCTCCTGCTCGGCGTCACCGTCGAGGGCCTTCTTGGCGCTTCCCTTGATGATGGGAATCTCGTCACCGGGGAAGTCGTAGGACTTGAGGAGATCACGAACCTCCATCTCGACGAGGTCGAGGAGCTCCGGATCGTCGACGAGGTCGACCTTGTTCATGAAGACGACGAGGGAAGGAACGCCGACCTGACGGGCGAGCAGGATGTGCTCACGGGTCTGGGGCATCGGGCCGTCAGCGGCGCTGACGACGAGGATCGCTCCGTCCATCTGGGCGGCGCCGGTGATCATGTTCTTGACGTAGTCGGCGTGTCCCGGGCAGTCGACGTGCGCGTAGTGGCGCTTCTCGCTCTCGTACTCGACGTGGGCGGTGGAGATGGTGATACCGCGGGCCTTTTCCTCGGGGGCCGCGTCGATCTGGTCGTAGGCGCGGGCCTGGGCCTTGCCGGTCTTTGCCAGCACGGTGGTGATGGCGGCGGTGAGGGTGGTCTTACCGTGATCCACGTGTCCGATCGTGCCGATGTTCACGTGATCCTTTTCGCGTTTGAAGGCTTCTTTGGCCATATGGGTGTTGTGCTGGTGGTTGTTTGTTTTTTGGTGATTCGTTCCTCTGGAGCCCATGACCGGGATTGAACCGGTGACCTCGTCCTTACCAAGGACGTGCTCTACCAACTGAGCTACATGGGCCTGTCCGGTCCGGAGACCGGCCAAGTTATTGAAAGAACAGGGTGGCCGCAGCGTGGCTTTGGCCGTTTCCACAGAATCCTTGAAAGCTCCAACCGAAGCCGCGGACCATGGTGATCAGTCCGCGAGACAACGATGCTTTCCGGGAAAAAGCGGAGCCCAACAATGATTGGCCCTTCTTCAAGTGTCAAAAGCAATTTTAAAGGTGCCCGGCAGGGGTGCCTTGCGGCATGATCGCCTCCATGAGCATCAACGAGCGAACCGACATCGCGGACGTCGCCCCGTTCCTCGGTTTGCATCGCCCGCCGTCCTTCGGTCTTTCGGAATGTCCCTGACCAGCGCCAAGAAGCGAATGCTGGCACTCTGGCGGGTGATCCGCGAGACGGCGGTCATCTACGGACGCATCGGCGGGGGCGAGAACGCGGCCTCCTTCGCCTACTACGCCCTCTTCTCGCTGGTCCCGCTCGTGGCGCTGCTGCTGACACTCGGTTCCTACGTCTTTCCGGCAGATTCGTTGACGGAGACCATCCGCCGCTTCGTCCCGATGGGCGAGGAGCAGCAGGCGCTTCTCTGGAACATGGTCAACGGCCTTGAGAGAAAGCGCGGCAGCGTCAGCATCGTCTCGATCCTGATCCTGACATGGGCCTCGCTGCGCTTCTTCCACTCCCTCGTGCTCTCGATCAACCACGCCTGGGGAACGCGACGACTCCCCTGGTGGCAGATGCCGGTGAAAAACCTGCTCATGATCCTGGCCATGTCGGGCACGCTCTTCATCGGAACGGTGGTGCCCGCCATTCTTCAGGGTGTTGCCAAAGCCCTTCACTCGCTTGAGGAACTGATCACGGAATCGTTTCCCGGGCTCCATCTTGACCAACTCCTGGCCCTTGTGGACATCAGCCGCTATCTAGTCGGCACCCTCGTGCTTTTCTATTCCTTCACGATCCTGTTCATGCTGGCTCCGCGTCACCGAACCCGCTTCTCGCCAATCTGGCTGCCCGCGCTCCTGGTCTCGGTCCTCCTCCAGCTGGGGCAGGCATTCTTCGTCAACATCGTCCCCAAGCTCGTGAACTACAACGCGATCTACGGCACGATGGGGAGCATGATGTTCCTGCTGCTTTGGGTTTACATGGCCGGAGTGATCATCATCCTCGGGGGATGCCTTTGCGCCGCCATGGCCCACCTTGGCAGCCATGCCTACATCAATCACCGCCAGATCGGATCACATCACGAGGAAACAGATCACCCGCAACCCTAACCGTCACAAAGCGACGGCAGGCCCTAGGGGATAGGCCATAGGCTACTGGGAAAACACGCGGACTCCAGATGCGAAGTCTTTGTCTTTAGAGGAAACCCAACCTCCTCCTATTCCCGAGAACCGATTGCCGATCCCCTATCACCAACCGCTGTCACTCGATCCAGCCGAGGATATTGAAATTCGAGGAGATCAGCACAGCCGCCAGGGCAAGGGCCCCGAGAAGATGCCCGATGATCGCGACGGGAAGAAGGACCACGATCCAACGCACAATCGCATCCTGGAAGGCAGCCTGTTTTTCCGTGGGTTCGGCGGGAAAGGGAAAGGTTTTCATGGTCGGCAGGCAAACGGGTTAACGTGACGGCGGCGCCGTGTCAACGACGAGGGGCGCGTCCCCTGCGGGGTGCACCCGTCTTCTTTCCTCCCAGCCGTCCCTGAGGCTTGTGCGACGGCATCCGGCGGGGACGGGGAATGTTTTTGGGAAGGGGCTTCGGGGATTCACCCGCGGAGGAGTCCCCGCTCTTCGTCACCGAACTTTTGGCTCCGGAAGCGGCGCGTCCCGCCTTTTTCCTGTCCTGCACCTCGCGTGTCTCGCGTCCCTTGAGGCGGAGACGGATCGGCAGCCCCGGAAAGGGCCAACGGGCGCGAAACTGGTTGAAAAGATATTCCCGGTAGGAATCGGTGATCAACTCGGCGTCATTGACGAAGAGCAGGAACTCCGGCGGGTGGAACGGGCGGTGCACTTCGGGCACCACTTGGGTGGCATAGAGGAGCTTGAAGCGCTTGCCCGACTTCGACGGAGGGGGATGCTGCTCGAAGACATCGCGGAAGAACCGGTTCAGTTCCCCGGTGGCGATGCGGGTGTCGGCCTCGGTCCGCACGCTCTTGAGAGCCGTGAAAATACGGCTGAATCCCTGGCCGGTCTTGGCCGAGATGCAGACAACCGGCGCATAATCCAAAAAGAAGAGGTTCTTGCGGATCACCTCGGACTGTTCTCCCTGCGAGGCGCGGCCCCCGTCCTCCTTGCGGACGAGATCCCATTTGTTGAGCAGGATGATGCAGGCCTTCTGCGACTGCTGAAGCATGCCGGCGATCCTCTTGTCCTGCGCGGTCACGCCGCTTTCCGCGTCGATGACAAGAAGTCCGGCATCGGCCCGGCGGATGGCCTCTTCCGAGCGCATCGCGCTGAAGATCTCCACCGAGGTGTCGGGACGGGAGCGGTGGCGCAGTCCCGCCGTGTCCACAAGGACATACGGATCCCCTCCCAACTGACAGTCGACATCGAGCGCATCGCGCGTGGTGCCCGCGATATTGCTGACAATGCTGCGTTCCTCGCCCAGCAGGCGGTTGAGCAGGGAGGACTTGCCGACATTGGGGCGCCCCACGATGGCAAGACGGGGTGCATCGCCCTCTTCAGGTTCCTCCGAAACCATCCCTCCCAGTTTTCCGGTGATCCTCTCGAAGAGATCGTGCGTGCCCCTCCCGTGGGCGGCGCTGACGGTAACCACCTCAGCAAATCCCAATTCATAGAAATCGGCGGCGAACGACTCGTGCATTTCCTGATCGATCTTGTTGATCACCAGAATCAGGGGTCGCCCCCCCGACCGGAGCATCAGGGCCAACTCCCGGTCAAGCGGCGTGAGTCCGGCGCGGCCGTCGACCACGAACAGCAGGATGTCCGCGCTGGCAATCGCCGCCTGGGCCGCCGTGTGGGTCGCCTCGGCGAAATCGGGATCGGGAGCATCCCCGATGCCACCCGTGTCGATGATCTCGAAGGGAACGGGGCCCGTCTTGCAGATCCCGGCCAAGCGGTCGCGGGTGACCCCGGGCTGATCGTGGACGATCGCGACGCGACGTCCCATCAGCCGGTTGAAGAGGGAGGATTTGCCGACATTGGGCCGGCCGACAATGGCTACGCGTCTCATGAGGAATGAATCAGTCGTTGGAAGTGCCCGGTGGGGGCGAGGCCTTCACCGGAAGAGTGTGTCCCCCATCCTGCAGCAGGCGGATCCCCTCGGCAATGTATCCGAATCCGCTGAACAGCGTCACCGCACCCGAGATCCAGACGACGGGCTCGCAATGACGCCACTGGAGCATCACGACCGCGACCGCCAGCATCTGCAGGAACGTGGATCCCTTGCCCAGGAGTGATGGCCGCATCTCAAGATGATCATTGAGCAGGCGCAGGATGCCGCAGCCGGTGACGATGATGACATCGCGGGAGATGACAAGAACCGGATACCAGACCGGAAGCTCGTAGGGCCATTTGGTGACGCTGAGCGTGATGATCGCCGTCAGCATGAGCCCCTTGTCCGCAATGGGGTCCAGGATCGCGCCGAGGTTCGACTTGAGCTGGAAGCGCCTGGCCAACCAGCCGTCGATCCCGTCACTGAGCGCCGCGATCAGGAAGACGCCGATCGTGGCAAGCCGGAGATTCTCGTCGGGATGCCCCGAAGCGGCGGTCTTGCCATAGTAGATCGCCAGCACGACAAAGACGGGGATCAGGAGGATCCTTGCGATCGTGATCTGGTTGGGAAGGGTCATGCTTACGTCACATTCCGCGGCTGCGGAAAAAGCGGAAAGCTAAAAGTTAAGGAATGCCTGAAAGGGGAACGCCGGATAGTCTGGGAAAGACGACATCATGGACCCATCACGCTCGGAACCACGGCACCCCCTGACACTCCCCAACGCCTGTAGGAGCCGCTCGAATCTGGCGGCCGGACTGCTCCTTCTTCCGGCGGCGACCAGGAAAGATGCCTTTCTGTTCCATGATTTCTGCCGGCACGTCGATGACATCGCCGACGATCCCGGACTCTCCGCAGAGGAAAAGCAGCAAACCCTCAATGCCTGGCTTCATGCGCTCCATCCGGAGAATGCCACGGATCTCCCTCCCTCATTCCGCGAGATGATCGAGCGGCGAAGCCTCGATCGGGATCTCCTCGCCGAAATCGTGAGGGGAATGCTCATGGATACGGAACGGAACCGCCATGCAACTTTCGGCGACCTTCGGCTCTATTGCCACAAGGTTGCCTCGGCCGTCGGCATCATCAGCGCGGGAATCTTCGGAGCCCGGGGATCCTCGGTGGAGCGGTACGCGGGGGAACTCGGCATTGCCCTTCAACTGACCAATATCCTTCGCGACGTCGCGGAAGATGCCGCGATGAACCGGATCTATATCCCGCTGGAGGATCTGGAACGCTTCGGGGTGAGCGAGCAGGAAATCCTCAAGGGGACGCATACTCCCGCCATGACCCACCTGCTGAATCATCAGGCGGAACGGGCCGATTCATATTTCGCAAAAGCCGAACTCGCCTGGTCGGAGATGAGCGTCAACCAACGTCGCCTCATGCGGCCCTCACGGTTCATGAGCGCCATCTACCGGGAACTCCTGCTGCAGATGCACCGGGACCGCTACGATATCCTCGCAAAACGATACCGGATCTCCGGCTTCAGGAAGCTTCTGATTCTCCTCCGGGTGATGGTCTCCGGTAATTGAGACTGCAAGGACTCCCGCAGAAACGCGGAGGCGCAGAGAGGTGATTCAAGGATTGGAGCTTCGCATGCATCCCAAACTGGACAGCCCTGAAGAGACGTCCTTTTTCTTCCCTCTTTCTCAGCGCCTCTGCGCCTCCGCGGGAGAATAACTTATGCGGCTAGCCCTTGAAATTGTCGGCCCACGCCTTCACGGCGGGATCCATCTTCACAAGATCAGGCCATCCGCGGGTGTATCCTTCGCCCGGAATCTTCTTCGTGGCGTCGAAGCCCATGTGGCTCCCCATATTCGGGACGGTCGGCGCATGGTCGAGGCTGTCCATCGGGTTCTTGGTGAAGGTGCTGTCACGCTGCGGGTCGGTGTTGGCCATCCAGCGAAAGAGGACCTCGGAGGTGTTCTGGACGTCGCAGTCCTCGTCCACCACCACGATGTATTTGGCGAACATCATCTGGCCCATCCCCCAGAGACCGTGCATCACCTTGAAGGC
>JACCDV010475059.1_pt1 | contig 10079 bp, 10 predicted proteins | sample 7446131 | NCBI WGS metagenome assembly JACCDV01 (sample SAMN15323448, study PRJNA562643) | freshwater metagenome | isolation source: river surface water | place: USA:Blue River Watershed | collected 2017-08-17
CAGGAGCACAATGCCGAATATTCCTTTTCTCATAACTTATGAAACAGCTTCTTGCTTCATTTGTTTGGCCAACCTGTTCCTTTCTGTTTCATCCAGGATCAGTTTGCGCATACGGATGAAGTTGGGGGTAACTTCAATGCACTCATCATGCTGGATGTATTCCATACATTCTTCCAGGGTCATGAGGCGCTTGGGTGCAATGCTGGCAGCACCATCGGTTCCGCTGGCACGCATGTTGGTAAGCTTTTTGCCTTCGTTGGGATTTACCACCAGATCGCCGGGCTTATTGTTTTCACCGATAACCATGCCCTTGTAAACCTCTTCTCCCGGATCCACAAAGAAAAATCCGCGATCCTGCAATTTGTCAAGGGAATAAGCTGTGGTGCTTCCGCCTTCTTTGGCCAAAAGAACACCGTTGTTGCGACCGGGAATAGGACCTTTCCAGGGCTTGTATTCATTGAAACGGTGCGCCATAACCGCCTCACCTGCTGTAGCCGTGAGCATGTTGGTGCGCAAGCCGATCAAACCACGGCTGGGAATGTCAAATTCAATATGTTGCATGTCGCCCTTGGTCTCCATCACCGTCATTTCACCTTTTCTCCTGCTCACCAAGTCGATAGCTTTGGAAGCGAACTCTTCCGGTACGTCAATGACGAGCACCTCATATGGCTCACATTTCTTACCATCGATCTCTTTCACCAAAACCTGAGGCTGACCGATGGTCAACTCATAACCTTCCCTACGCATGGTTTCGATCAATACACCGAGGTGCAAAATACCCCTTCCGAAAACCAAGAAGCTATCGGCACTGTCTGTTTCCTTGACACGCAAAGCGAGATTCTTTTCGGTTTCTTTCATCAGCCTGTCGCGCAGGTGACGGCTGGTGACAAACTTGCCGTCGCGACCAAAAAACGGAGAGTTATTGATGCTGAACAGCATGCTCATGGTAGGTTCATCCACATGGATGACCGGCAATGCCTCAGGGTTTTCAAAATCTGCAATGGTATCTCCGATATTGAAATCCTCAATACCCACTACGGCACACAAATCGCCTGCCATGACCTCGGTCACTTTGCGTTTGCCCATGCCTTCAAAAACGTACAATTCCTTGATACGCTGCTTTTTGACACCACCATCCGTTTGCATCAGGGTGATGGGCATATTTTCCTTCAAAGTACCCCTTTGCACCTTGCCAATGGCAATCCTGCCAAGGAATGAAGAGTAATCCAAAGAAGTGATTTGCATCTGGATGGTACCATCCTCAACCTTTGGCTCAGGAACGTGCTTCAAGATGCCCTCCATGAGGGGTATAATATCGGTTGTAGGAGTGAGGCTGTCATTGAACCATCCGTTCTTACCGGAACCGTAGAAAGTTGGGAAATTCAGCTGCTCTTCAGTTGCATCCAAATTGAAGAACAATTCGAAAACGGCATCATGCACTTCATCGGGGCGGCAATTGGGCTTGTCGACCTTGTTGATGACCACAATGGGGTGCAAATTGAGGGAAAGCGCTTTCTGCAATACAAATCGGGTTTGGGGCATGGGTCCTTCAAAGGCATCCACAAGGAGGATCACACCATCTGCCATTTTCAATACACGCTCCACCTCACCGCCAAAGTCGGCGTGGCCCGGAGTGTCTATCACATTGATTTTCACGTCTTTATATGTAACAGAGGCGTTTTTACTGAAAATGGTGATACCCCTCTCCCTTTCGAGGTCGTTGCTGTCCATGATCAAATCACCAGTCTCCTGGTTGTCACGGAAAACCTTGGCGGTATGTAAAATCTTGTCTACCAGGGTCGTCTTTCCGTGGTCAACGTGGGCAATGATGGCTATGTTTCTGATATTCATATGCTTGTTTGGAGGCCGCAAAGTTACGGGTTTTCAGCGGGGCGGCAAGGGGAAACAGGGAAAATAACAATTGGTTGATAGTGGAATTGGGTTTAGAGGAATAGGGATTAGTAGAATAGGGATTAGTGGAACAGGGAATAGGGGTTAGTGGAATAGGGTTTAGTGGAATAGGGAATAGGGTTTAGTGGAACAGTCTATGGATTGAAAACTTTCACTTTGAAATTGTGTTATAAACCTTATGTTTAGAAAACCCACATCTATTCACTAATCTCTATTAACTATTCACTAATCCCTATTCACTAACCTCTATTCACTATTCCCCCACAACCATCCCACCATGCCCAAAACAAAAATCGCCGGCATCGGCAAATACCTACCGGAAAATGTGGTCACCAACCAAGACCTGACGCAGTACATGGATACGAGTGACGAATGGATCCAGGAAAGAACGGGAATCCGGGAACGGCGTTATGGGCACCGCACAGAGGAGACCACAGCCACCATGGGTATTGAGGCAGCCAAAATAGCCATCGAAAGGGCAGGTACCACCGCCCAAGAAATCGACTTCATCATCTTCGCCACGCTGAGTCCGGACTATTATTTCCCGGGCTGTGGTGTATTGGTGCAGCGGGCCTTGAAGATGAAGGAAGTGGGAGCATTAGACGTCCGTAACCAATGCAGCGGTTTTGTTTATGCCTTGAGCATAGCCGACCAATTCATCCGCACAGGCACCTACAAAAATATCCTGGTGATAGGCAGTGAGAAGCAGTCTTTTGGAATCGATTTCTCCACCCGTGGCAGGAACGTAACGGTAATCTTTGGCGATGGAGCCGGAGCGGTAGTTTTGCAGCCTGCTGACAAGGAAGACCAGGGTATCTTGAGCACGCACCTGCACAGTGATGGTGAATATGCTGAAAACCTCGCCATGTTCAACCCTGGCACCCATGCCAACCATTGGAATGAAAAGAATTATGCCACTTTTGATACTGCAGAAATCGGACAAATGTTCATGACGCATGCCATGATCAACAATGGGGAGACTTATCCCCGAATGGACGGACCAGTCGTATTCAAAAAAGCAGTGGTGAAATTTCCGGAAGTGATCATGGAAGCTTTGGAGGCCAACAACCTGACTCCTGCAGACCTCAATATGCTGATCCCCCATCAGGCCAACCTCCGCATTGCTCAATTTGTGCAGCAGACGCTGAAACTGCGTGACGACCAGGTGTACAACAACATCCAATACTACGGAAACACTACGGCCGCATCTGTTCCTATTGCCCTATGTGAGGCTTGGGAAAAGGGATTGGTGAAGGATGGCGACCTGGTATGCCTGGCCGCATTCGGATCGGGCTTCACCTGGGCCAGCGCATTGTTGCGCTGGTGATCAGCGTTTGGCTGGCGTAAGCAGATACAATACCCCCACAAAAGCGAGGAGCAGCATCATACCGGTAAATTGGTGGGCAACGCCCAGCCAGAGCAGGGCTGTAGGGTTGTTCGCATTCAATACGGTAAGGATGCCTAGAACCACCTGAACCACAACCAGCACCAATGGCAAAACCCTGAGCTTGGTGAACAATGTACCTGCAGGGATTTGACGCACACGCAAGTACCAAAACACAATCAACAAGGTCAGCAAATACGCCAGGTTGCGGTGGATGAAATGTACTGCCAACGGATCATGGGTGAAGTTCTGCCAACTGTCTTGCAACATGCTGGAAGGGAAAAATTCCCCATTGATAAGTGGCCAGGTTGTGGCAAAATTCGCTGCTTTCAAACCCGCCATGAATGCCCCGAAAACCAGTTGAACCACCAATACAATCAGCATCAACCAAGTGGATCTGTTGATGTACACATCCTGCAGGCCTTGTGCCGGATCAACCCAAGCACGCAGCGCAAACCAAAGGGTATAACAAAGAAGCCCAAGTGCTGCCGTAAAGTGAATGGCCAACCGGATATGGTCAACATACAAGCTCTCCTCATTCAAACCACTTGCAACCATGATCCAGCCTAACAATGCTTGCAAAATACCCAGGAGAAACAAGATGATGAGGGGATTGATCATCCACCTTTCAATTTTTTTCTTCACCACAAACCAAACAAATGGAATAGCAAAAACAAGTCCGATGAGCCTGGCCCATTCACGATGAAACCACTCCCAGAAATAAATGAATTTGAAATCAGATAAGGTGAATTCAAAGTTGAGCTCTTTGAACTGCCCAATTTGCTTGTATTGTTCAAATGCCCGCTGCCAGTCCATCTCGTTCATTGGGGGTATGGCACCCAAAATCGGCTTCCACTCGGTAATGGACAATCCTGAACCGGTCAACCGGGTGATGCCACCCAGCAGCACCTGCACAATGATCATGCCTACGCCTACCAACAACCAGATGGCAACCGCCCTTGATTTTTGAGTACCCACTTGCTCTGTCATGCTGCAAAGGTATTGCACGCATCTCTGCAGCAGTGCAAATGATGGATTTTTTTGGGTACTTTGTAGGACATGCTTAAACTTTTTCATCAGTCAATACAACCAGAAGCGGGTTGTGATGAGGCAGGCAGAGGATGCCTGGCTGGTCCGGTCTTTGCAGCAGCGGTCATCCTGCCTGGCGATTTTGCAGACCCCCTTTTGAATGACTCCAAAAAACTGAATGCCAAAACCCGTTATGCACTGCGGGATGTAATTTGTAGGCATGCCATTGCCTGGGCTGTTGCCCGTGTGGATGCTCCGGAGATCGACGAAATCAACATACTCAATGCCTCCTTCAAAGCCATGCACCTGGCGCTCGACAACCTCAGGGTTGCCCCCAAGTTCATTGTGGTAGACGGCAACCGTTTCAATCCTTTCAGGGATATTCCGCACGCCACCATCATCAAAGGCGATGGTATTTATGCTTCAATCGCAGCTGCAAGTATCCTGGCTAAAACCTATCGCGACGATTTCATGCTGGAACAGCATGAGCAATTTCCGGTTTACAATTGGAAAAAAAACAAAGGTTACGGCACGGCAGATCACCGCCAAGCCATTTCCCTTCACGGGCAATGCATCCTGCACAGGAAGAGCTTTCAGCTAAAGTCATAAAAAACTCCTATGAGCATATAGAAAATAATGATAAATATATCTATATTGCCTATATTAAACCAACTGTCACGCTGCCCGTCAGAAGAAGCAGTAGGTCTAATAACTCTACAACCTTCCAGTCCCATTAAAACGGGCCCCCTCTTTTGGGGGCCATTTTATTGGATGATGCCAATGCCCTGTCGGGTCACTTCTGGCTCCTCCCCGGTCATGTCTACAATGGTTGAATAATCCATGCCTCCGATACCACCATCTATAACCAGGTCTACAAGTTTTTCAAACTTACTGTGAATTAGTTCCGGATCGGTATACTCCTCCACCATTTCCCCGGGAAGGGATGAACTGAGGAGGGGATGGCCGAGTTCTTCGGCAATAGCATGCGTTATGCGGTGGTCGGGCACACGCAATCCAATCGTATCTTTTTTGCTTTTGAGTATTTTGGGAACTTCCCTGCTCGCCGGTAGTATAAATGTGAAAGGTCCGGGTACGTATTGTCTGATAAACCGGTACTGGGGGGTATTGATGGATCTGGCATATTTGCTGAGATCGGAGAGATCGCTGCAGACAAAAGATAGGTTTGCTTTGAGCGGGTCAATACCTTTGATGCGACAAATCCTTTCCACAGCTTTTTGCTGAAAAATATCACAACCCAATCCGTAAACGGTATCGGTGGGATATATAATGACACCTCCTTTGCGTAAAATGTCGGCGGCCTGCTTGATTAGCCTGGGCTGGGGATCTTTGGGATGTATTTGTATCAGTGTCGCCAATCAGGAAATTGTCCAGGTCTCACTGCCTCTAAGCAACTTGTTGAGGTCACCTTTGCCCTTTTTAGACAATACGTCATCAATCTGCAGTTGAAGCTGGTCTTCGTAACATGGCCTGTCGGTTTCATAGAAAACGCCAAAAGGCCTTGGCAGGTGCCCTTCGATCCTCGGATCGTCAAACATCCTAACCAAGATTTGGGCTTTGTAAAAGTCCTTTTCATCATGCACCCAACAGTCGTTGGCACTGGCACCATCCTGCAAGTCTACAATCACCGGCTTGAAGCCATCGAGTTTGATACCCTTTTCCTTATTTACGCCAAAGAGCAAAGGTTTCCCTTGCTCGAGGAACAGGGTTTCAACAGGCTTGGAGCCTTTCTCCGTAAATATTTCGAAAGCACCATCGTTGAAGATGTTGCAATTCTGGTAAATTTCCAGGAAAGAGGCGCCTTTGTGGGCATGGCTGCGCAACAGTGATTCCTGCAGGTGTTTGGGATCACGGTCCATACTCCGCGCTATGAAAGTGGCATCAGCACCCATAGCCAATGCCAGGGGATTGAAAGGATGGTCAATGCTACCGAAAGGGGTGGACTTGGTTACCTTCTGTTCTTCTGAAGTGGGGGAATATTGCCCTTTCGTCAATCCATAAATCTGGTTGTTGAACATCATGATGTTCACATCAAAATTCCTCCTCAAGAGGTGGATGGTATGGTTACCACCAATACTGAGGGAGTCGCCGTCGCCGGTAACAATCCAAACGCTGAGTTCCGGGCGGGTGGCTTTCAAGCCGCTTGCAATGGCAGTAGCCCTACCATGAATGGAATGCATGCCAAAGGTTTCCATATAATAGGGGAAACGGCTGGAACAACCAATACCGGAAACAATGACGATATTCTCACGGGGAATCCCCAAGGTGGGCATGATCTTCTGAACCTGCGCTAGGATGGAATAATCCCCACAGCCGGGGCACCAACGCACTTCTTGGTCGGTCTGAAAATCCTTTGCCGTCAATGGGGCTGCTTGCAGGGCTTCACTCATATTTGCTGATTGTATATAACTAAAATAACAAATTATTTGGTCTTTTCCTCATCCAAGAGGGCTTCCCAATATTCCGCCGCCCTCCTCGTGTGTGGGATAACAATGGTTCCACCCACAATGTTGGCCACTGAAAACACTTCATAAACCTCCTCAGTAGACAATCCAAGTTCATGGCATTTACCCAGGTGATACTTGATGCAATCATCACAACGGAGCACCATACTTGCTACAAGACCCAGCATTTCCTTGGTCTTAACATCCAAAGCACCTTCCTGGTAGGTATTGGTATCCAGGTTCCACAGGCGCTTCATAACCAGGTTACCTTTGCTGAGGATGACATCATTCATCCGCTCACGGTAGTCATTGAATTCATTAACAATGCTCATGCCAGCCAATTTTGGCAAAGTTATGCTTTTATACTTTTAACTGCCCTGCACCCCTACCTTTCCGCCAGCAGAGCAGGTTAAAATAAAAAAGGGAACCTAACGGTTCCCTTGTCAATATGGTAAAGATGCAATTACCAACGGTTTCCACCGCCGCCACCGCCGAAATTGCGGCGAGGACCACCACCGCCACCAGTGCTGGGGCGCTGCTCACGAGGCTTCGCCTCGCTTACTTTGATGGCGCGACCTTCTACAGTTGCACCATCCAATTCCTGGATAGCCTTCTGAGCGGCTGCATCGTCTGACATTTCAACGAAACCGAAACCACGGCTGCGTCCTGTGAATTTGTCAGTAATTACTTTTGCTGAAGATACTTCTCCGTATTCTTCAAAAAAACCTTTTAAGTCTTCATCTTGAACGTTGAAGCTTAAATTTGAAACGTAAATGTTCATTTCCAATAACAATTGATGATAAAAATGCTGAGCGAAACACAGGCGTAAAGAAGACTTACTATTAGCAGATGTTGCTTAGCAGGAAATACTTTCACTTACTGAATACTGTACTTAACTCAAATAACAGTACAAAGATATCCCAATAATCGGTAAATGGTAATTAAATCCGCATTAATTCTGCATTTAAGCAGATTTTAACAGCCTATTCACCTAAATCTGCTGCATTTTTTTCTCTTTTTGTAGGCTTCTATAGCTGATGATGGTGCTGAACAGGGTAATTACAGCACCAGCAAGGAATGGCGCACCTGGGAAATAAACAACCGCATCACTGGCACTGAAGGTGGCAAAAAGGGTGCTCATGAATGGCGGACCAACAATGCTGGTTGCACTCATCAGGCTGGTCATGGCTCCTTGCAACTCCCCCTGCTCATTGGCGGGCACATGGGTGGAAATGATACCCTGCAGGGCAGGACCGGCAATTCCTCCCAAACAATACACGAAACAAAACACAAACATCATCCAGGTGCTGGCAGCAAATGCAAATAAAAACATGCCAATGGTATACATGAGGAGACCAACAAACAAGGCCCTGGACTGCCCCAATTTGGGTATTGCTACACGGATGAGTCCACCCTGCACAAGCGCAATCATGAACCCGACAAACGCCAATGAATAGCCCACCATATCAGAATCCCACTTGAATTTTTCCATGGTATAATAACTCCAGGTTGAATTCACGGCATGAGATCCGATATAGATTAAAGTGAGTGATGCGATTAACCCTGCCACAGCAGGATATTTCTTGAGGTGCAGCAGGGAACCGATGGGATTGGCTCGCTTCCATTCAAATTTCCTACGCTTCTCTTTGCCCAGGGATTCCGGCAAAACCAGCAAGCCATACAACCAGTTGATCAGCGTTAAACCCGCAGCAAAAAAGAAAGGCATGCGTGCGTCAAATTTACCCAAGACACCTCCAATCAACGGACCAACAATGAATCCGAGTCCGAACGCAGCACCAATCATGCCGAAATTCTGTGCACGCTTCTCAGGTGTACTGATATCTGCTATATAGGCTGAAGCCGTTGTAAAGCTGGCTCCGGTAATGCCCGACAAAATACGTGCAACGAAAAGCCAGGTGATGCTTGGAGCCCACGCAAGCAAAAGATAATCCAATCCAAATCCCAACAAGGAGAATAAAATCACCGGTCTGCGTCCGTATTGGTCACTGAGGTTTCCCAGCACGGGGGCAAAAAGAAATTGCATGAAAGCATAGGTGAACATCAGCCATCCACCATATCGCGAAGCCTCACTCATGTCTCCTCCCGTCAGCTCCTGAATGAGTTTGGGCAAAACAGGAATGATGATCCCCAATCCAATCACATCAATCAGAACCGTTACAAATATGAAACCAAGCGCAGCCGACTTTCCTCTGTTGAACATGGAGCATCAATTAAGTATGAATATATTCTGTTTTGGTCAAGACATCAGCCGAAGCCTAACCATGCTGGATGGAATCATATACCTTAACCTTGCTCCATAAGGGTGAGCAGTCCTCAATGAATTTGAGGTGAAGCGGATGGGTCTGGTAAGTATCTTGATCAGCAGCCGTTTCAAATATGTTGAGCCAGGAAACAGCGTAGGTATTGTCGATCACCTCGCGGTCTGTAGGTGCAGGCACACCAATGTGAAAGTATTTGATTTCTTTTACGGTGCTGAGTGCTTCTAAACCGGCAATCAATGCCTGCAAATCGCCTTTGCTTTCCGGATTTTTCAACCAAAAATATACATGGTGGATGAAGGTATTCTTGAGTTCCATACAGGTTGTTTTAGGAGGTGAATTTAGACAATCCGCGCGACTTATACATCATCAGTTGTCCGGCTGCCGTAGCTGCAGCTGCAGGAATGCAGTCTACATGCGGCTTTTCACCCTGCCATACCAGTTGGTCCAGCGCCATGGCATAGGCTTCATTCATCTGTTCTGATCCGCAGATTACGAGCCTACTGATCTGGCGGCGACTCAAATCCCTGAGCTCAGCCCCAATCATTTGTCCGCTCATATACGCAAAATTCACCCGGGTATCGGCCTGGTGAAACATTCCCCTGATGCGCACATCAAAGAGTGCATGGAGGATGTTTTCACGAAGACCCAACTGCACGCCTTCGCAAAAGGCTTCAAGGCAGCCGTGGGTTGAAAAATCATTGGGGGTAACCGACTGGGCAAGGATGCTGTTGGTGAAAAGCAAACAAAATAACTCTCCGGTCATGTAGGTTTTGAATGCCACTGCCTTTCCCTCGCTGATTTCAACATGCTTGGAATGGGTGCCCGGAAGGATGACAAGGGAATGTTCATTGGCCCTCCATTTGCCCGACATAATGCTTTCAATACCGACCAGCTGTGTCTCTTCACCGCGCATGATGTCTGCTTCCGCGCGGCATCCTGAAATCAGGTGAACAGCCCTTTTGCCATCCTGAAATGATTGGATGACCGCATCAGCTCCCTGCAGGTCGAAGG
>JACCDV010763231.1_pt1 | contig 10079 bp, 7 predicted proteins | sample 7446131 | NCBI WGS metagenome assembly JACCDV01 (sample SAMN15323448, study PRJNA562643) | freshwater metagenome | isolation source: river surface water | place: USA:Blue River Watershed | collected 2017-08-17
AGTTCGAGTTTGCGCGCAACTACCCACCCACGGTGAACCACACGCGCGAAACCGAGTTCGTGCGCGAAGTGATGGTGGACCTGGTGGGCACCGAGCGGGTGCAGGAGTTCGAGCCCACCATGGGCGCCGAAGACTTCAGCTTCTTCCTGCAGGGCAAGCCGGGCGCGTACTTCGTGATCGGCAACGGCGACGGCACCCACCGCGAAGGCGGACATGGCCTGGGCCCCTGCACGCTGCACAACCCCAGCTACGACTTCAATGACCAGCTGATCCCACTGGGCGCCTCGTTGTGGGTGCGCCTGGCGCAGCGCTGGCTGGCGCAACCCTGAACCCTGCATGAGCACCGACGGCACCCAGGGCCTGTACACCGCCTGGTTCGGTCTGAAGGCCGAGCCCTTCAGCATCGCGCCCGACCCACGCTACCTGTTCATGAGCGAGCGCCACCGCGAGGCGCTGGCCCACCTGCTGTACGGCGTGAGTGGCGGCGGTGGCTTTGTGCTGCTGACGGGCGAAATCGGTGCGGGCAAGACCACCGTGTGCCGCGCCTTCCTCGAGCAGATCCCTCGGCGCTGCAACGTGGCCTACATCTTCAACCCGAAGCTGTCGGTGCCCGAGTTGCTGCAGGCCATCTGCGAGGAATTCCGCATTCCGGTGCCTGTCACGCCGGATTCGAACAAGGCCAGCATCGACGCGCTGAACCAGTTCCTGCTGCGCACGCATGCGGTCGGCCAGAACAATGTGCTGATCATCGACGAGGCACAGAACCTCGAACCGGCTGTGCTGGAACAGCTGCGCCTGCTGACCAACCTGGAAACCAGCGAGCGAAAGCTGTTGCAGATCATGCTGATCGGACAGCCCGAGTTGCGGCAGATCCTGCAGCAACCGTCGCTGGAGCAACTGGCCCAGCGCGTGATCGCGCGGTATCACCTCGACGCGCTGTCGCCCAAGGAAACCGCGCAGTACATCCGCCACCGCCTGGCCGTGGCCGGCCTGCCCGACAGCGAACTGTTCGAAGCCCGTGCGGCCGCCCGCGTGCACCAGCTGACCGGTGGCGTGCCGCGCCGCATCAACCTGCTGTGCGACCGGGCCCTGCTGGGCGCCTTCGCGCTGAACCAGCGCAGCGTCAGCCAGGCCATGGTGGACAAGGCCGCCACCGAGGTGTTCGACCTGGACCGCCTGCCTGCCCGCCTGAGCCCGTCAGAAGGCGGTCACCGCATGCCCCGCTGGGCCTGGCCCGTTCTGGGCGCTGCAGCCCTGGTCGCCGGAGGTGTCGTGCTGGCTGTGCAACACCCTGCGCCATGGCCACACGTGTGGCTGCGCCCGGTGTCGGCCACCTCGGCCACTTCGGGCGCTTCGGCCGCTTCGGCCGCAGCCACCCAGGCCCCTGTGGCCGGCAGCCTGCAGACGCGTGCCGCCTCTGGCGCCGCAAGGGCAGGCGTCGCAGACGTGGCGGGTGTGGCATCAGGTGCCGCATCGGCACGCCAGGCCGCATCCGGCAGCCAGACCGCAGCGCCCCCACTGCCCCAGCGACTGGACCTGAGCCAGGCCCCCTGGCGCAAGGAAGAAGAAGCCCTGCAAGCCCTGGCCCGACACTGGGCACGCGAGCTGCCCGCACGCGAGCTCTGCACCCAGGCCCTGAAGCAGCAATTGCCTTGCTTCAGCAGCAGCGCAGGGCTGGCGCTGATTCGCCAGCTGGAGCGCCCCGTGGTGCTCACGCTGCTGGATGACGACGGTGGCACGGTCTATGGGCTGCTGACCGGCCTGACCGATCGCAGCGCCACCCTGGTGTTCGGCGATCAAGCCCAGACCGTGAGCCTGACCGCCCTGGCCCTGGCCTGGCGCGGCCAGTTCAGCACCTTCTGGCAGGCCCCCGATGGCTACCGCCGGAAGCTGATGCCGGGCAACAGGGGCCCGGCGGTCGATTGGCTGGCGCAACGCCTGGCCAGCGTGCAGCAAACCGAGGCCCCCACCGGCTCGCAGACCCTTGATGCGGTGCTGCAAAGCCGTCTGACCGCCTTCCAGGTGTCACAAGGCATCAAGCCCGATGGCATGGCGGGCGCCATGACCTTCATGCAGATCAATCGACTGACGGGTGTGCCCGAGCCCCGCCTGCAAACCACCGGAGGCGGTCATGTCCTACATCCTTGAGGCCTTGAAGAAGGCCGAAGCCCAGCGAGGGCGTGGCGACGTGCCCGGCCTCGATGCCCAGCACATGCCTGCAGAGCCCCTGGCCCTGCAGCCTCCAGCGGGTGGGCATGGCCTGCTGATCGGCATCATCATGGTGCTGGGCCTGGCCGTGATCGGGCTGCTGCTGTGGTCGGGTCAGGGCGCAGACCCCAGCGCTCCCAACGTGAACACGCCCACCGCGGGTCCTCCAACTGCAGGTCCTCCAAGCGCAGCGCCTGTGAAGCCCCCAGTGGCACCACCAGCACCCGCCCCTGCGCCGACTGCACAGGCCCCCGCGGCACCCCAGCCCTCTGCCACAACCGCCGTGCTGGTGCCCCCGCCAGACACCCGCGACCTGCCGCGCCACTTCCAGGAGGCACAACCTGCGGCCAGCCCCGAACGCCCCCGCGCCGCGCCGGTCCCGCGCACGGCAGACACCCCCTTGCCCGAGGACCTCAAGGCCCAGTTCCCACGCCTGAGCTTTGGCGGTGCCATGCACTCGGACAACGCAGCCAGTCGCATGCTGATCATCAACGGCCAGTTGCATCGCGAGGGCGACACCGTGGCGCCCGATCTGGTGCTGCAACGCATCGAGCTGAAATCAGCCACCTTCCGCTACAAGGGCCACACGCACACCGTGCAGTACTGAGCAGGGCCAGGCACACGCCGCGTCGCCCGGCCCCCTCTTGCCCATGGACATGCCCCTGTCGCCCCACCCCGTGGCCGTGCGCACACTGTGCGAGTTCACGGCCCGCGCGGGTGATCTCGACCTGCGGTTCACCCCCTCACCCACGGCGCAGGAAGGCATGGCTGGCCATGCCCTGGTGGCCATGCGACGCCCTGCGCACTGGCTGCGCGAGGTGCCCCTTCAAGGCGAACACGCCGGGCTGCAGGTGCGCGGGCGCGCCGACGGCATCGACCCCACGACGCACCGCATTGAAGAGGTCAAGACCCACCGCGGGCCCCTGGGCAGCCAGCCCGCCAACCTGCGGGCCCTGCACTGGGCGCAGGCCCGTGTGTATGGCGCTTTGTGGGCGCAGCAGCAAGGCCTGCCCGACACCGCCACGCTCGACATCGCCCTGGTGTACCTGAACATCGACGACGGACAAGAGACCCCGCTCAGCGAGCCCCACACCGTGCAGGCCCTGAAACAGCACTGGCAGACCCTGTGCGAACGCTACCGGCACTGGGCCGACCAGGAACATGCCCACCGCCGCCAGCGCGATCTGGCCTTGCAGGCCCTGCGCTTTCCGCATGCGGGCTTTCGCACCGGCCAGCGCGAACTGGCCGAGGCCTGCTGGCGCGCGGCGCGCCAAGGGCGTGTGCTGATGGCCCAGGCCTCCGCAGGGATTGGCAAGACCGTGGCCACGGTGTTGGCCACCCTCAAGGCCGTGCCCGAGCAGGCGCTGGACCGCGTGTTCTTTCTCACGGCCAAGACCTCGGGGCGCCAGCTGGCACTCGACACCCTGCAGCAACTGCCGGGACACGCCTGCCGCGGGCTGGAACTGGTGGCCCGAGACAAGGCTTGCGAACACCCCGACAAGGCCTGCCATGGGCAATCGTGCCCCCTGGCCCAGGGCTTTTACGACCGCCTGCCGCAGGCCCGACAGGCCGCGGTCGAGTCGGCCAGGCAGGGTCAGGCCCTGGACAAGGCCCAGGTGCGTGCGCTGGCCCTGGCCCACCAGGTGTGCCCCTACTACCTGGCGCAAGAGCTGGCTCGCTGGAGCGATGTCGTGGTGGGCGACTACAACCACTGGTTCGACCTCAGTGCCCTGCTGTTCGCCCTGCAGCAGCAGGAGGGCTGGAAGGTGTCGCTGCTGGTGGACGAGGCCCACAACCTGGTCGACCGCGCCCGTGGCATGCACACGGTCGCCCTGGAGCAGACCGAGCTGCTGGCCTTGCGGCGGCAGCCGCAACCCGAAGCCATCCGCAAGGCACTGGATGGCCTGCAGCGGCAATGGGCCCGACTCAACCGCAGCGCCCCAGCCGATTACCACCCGGTGGAGCCCTGGCCCGAAGGCTGGCACCGGGCCCTGGTCAAGCTGATGCAGGCCCTGGGCGAGCACCAGGCCGAACACCCCACCGAGATCGACCCGCAGCGTCAGGCGTTCTTTCTCAATGCCTGGCCTCTGCAGACCCTGGCCGAGCGCTTTGGCAGCCACAGCCTGATCGACCTGCAGACCACGCACGAGGGGCCCAAGCCCCTGAGCCGCATCACGCTGCGCAATGTGGTGCCGGGCCCCCACCTGGCGCCCCGGCTGGACGCGGCGCACAGCCTGGTGCTGTTCTCGGCCACGCTGCAACCCTGGCATTACCACCAGCGCCTGCTGGGCCTGCCCGACGACACCGTGTGCCTGGATGTGCCCAGTCCGTTTCGGGCCGAGCAACTGCAGGTGCATGTGGCGCACCGGCTGTCCACCCGCTACAAGGACCGCGCCCACAGCCTGCCCACCCTTGTGCAGACGCTGGCCTCGCAGTGGTGCGAGCGCCCGGGCAACTACCTGGCGTTCTTCTCCAGCTTCGAGTTCATGCACCAGGCCGCCGATGCGCTGCGGGCGGCTCACCCGTCCATTCCGCAATGGCGGCAGGAGCGGGGCATGCGCGAGGCCGACCAGGCCGCCTTCCTGGCACGTTTCACACCCCTGGGCCAGGGCATTGGCTTTGCCGTGCTGGGCGGGGCTTTCGGCGAAGGCATCGACCTGCCCGGCAACCGGCTGATCGGCGCCTTCATTGCCACGCTGGGGCTGCCTCAGGTGAACCCCGTGAACGACACCTTCGCCGAGCGCATGGACACGCTGTTCGGCGCCGGGCAAGGCCATGACATGGCCTACCTGTACCCCGGGCTGCAGAAGGTGGTGCAGGCCGCCGGCCGGGTGATCCGCACCCCCGAAGACCTCGGGGTGCTGCACCTGCTCGACGACCGGTTTTCTCAGCCCCGGCTGCACACCTTGCTGCCCTCGTGGTGGCCCGCGCCACAAGCGCGCTAGCCTGGTCAACAAGGCACCCTCGCCTGCATGGCCTCACAGCCTCAGGCCCATGAGCGACACCCGCAGCTTTCCCTCCGACACCCACACCGAACCCGTTGACTCAAGGCTGAAACGCCCACAATTGCCTCACACCCAGGCTGGGCTTTCTGCTACAAACTGAGGCATCGCCCTTGAACGCGAGGCCTGTGCATGGTTCCCGACACGGAACGCCATGAAGTGCTGTTGCAGACGCTGGACACCGCCGTCCGGCAATCGCCATGGCCGGCCTGGGTGTGGTGCGACACGTTGCCCGGTGGGCTCAAGCTCAACCCTGCCGCCCGCCAGTGGCTGGGCCTGCACGGCGAGGTCGACCAGCCGCTGATGGCCCAGGCCCTGTCGGGCCGTCAACCCCATCCCGCCCCCCTGCCCTGGCTGGCGTCCGGCCACACGGACCCAACGGGCCCAACTGGCCCAACTGGCCAAACGGGCCACCTGGGTGCCCAGGAGTGGCCCGACGGCGAGCTGACCTGGCTGCGCCTGCCGCCAGGTGGCCCCTCGGGCTGGTACGTTCGCCTGTGGCCGCGGGGCGAACTGCCTGCGCCTGCGCCCCTGCCCCCACGCGAAAACCGATTCCGCCTGATCATCGAATCGGCACTGACTCGCTCGGTCAATGGCGTGGTGGTGACCGACGCCACCTTGCCCGGCAACCCCATCGTGCACGTCACACCTGGTTTCACCCGGTTGACGGGTTACACAGCCAGCGAGGTGATCGGCCTGAACTGCGGCTTCCTCCAGGGCAAGGACCGTGCACAGACCGGGGTGTTCCAGCTTCGCGAAGCCATCGCCCAGCAACGCGACTGCACGGTGGTGCTCCGCAATTTCCGCAAAGATGGCACGCCCTTCTGGAACCAGGTCGAGATGCACCCGGTGCGCGACGAGGCCACCGGCCTGGTCACCCATTTCTTTGCCCTGCAAACCGATGTCACCCTGCGCAAGCAGGCCGAAGAGGCGGCCCTGATGCGCCACATCGAGCTGGAGCGCGTGTTCGCAGGCAGTCCCATGGCGCTGCTGACACTCGATGCGCAGCAGTGCGTGCAGATGGTCAGCCCGGCTTTCGAGCGCCTGTTCGACACACGGCTGGACGACCTCAAAGGTTGCGCACGCGATGAACTGCCCCGACGGCTGCCGCTGCTGGCCGCGCAGTCAAGCTGGGCCTGGCCAGAGGCCGGCCACAGCGTGTGCTGGCACGTGGGCGAGGCACAGCACTCTCGGGCCCTCGAGGTCAGTGTGCACCCGATGGGTGGCCCCAGCCCAGAGCAGCTCTACCTGTTCCGCGACGTGACCCAGGCCGAAGAGCAACAACAGGCACACAGCGAATTCCTGGCCAAGGCGGCCCATGAGTTGCGCACCCCGCTGGGCAGCATCTGCGGGTTCACCGAATTGCTGCTCAGCCGCGCCTACACCCGCGAGCAGCAACGGCCACTGCTGGAAACCGTGCTGTCGCAGGCCATGCGCCTGACCTCGCTGATCAACGACCTGCTCGATCTGTCACGCATGGACCACCTGGGCGAGCAGGCCTTTGCCCTGCGTGCGGTGGACCTGCGCGGCGTGATGCAAAAAGCCCTGCAGGTGGTGCAGACCCCGGTCGGTGGCCGCAGCTTCGATGTGCAGTGGCCACCGACCGGCCCCCTGGTGTGGGGCCACGCGCAAAAACTCGAGCAGGTGCTGATCAACCTGCTGTCCAACGCGGTGAAGTACTCGCCCGATGGCGGCGCCGTGCATGTGCGCGCCCTGCCCGACGCCACCCCTGGCAGCTGGCGCGTCGAGGTCGAAGACCACGGCATCGGTCTGGCGCCCGAACACCTCGACAAGCTGTTCACTCGCTTTTTCAGGGCCAACCCTTCGGGCCCCATCCCCGGCACCGGCCTGGGTCTGGTCATCGTCAAGGAACTGGTCGAACGCATGGGCGGCCAGGTCACGGTGAGCAGCACCCTCGGCCAGGGCACCACGTTTGCTGTGCACCTGAGCCCTCTGCCTGACCCTGCCCTTTCCTCACCCCCCTCATCCTGACCGAGGACATCGCCATGAGCGCCCAGGAACTCCCCCACTTCGACGCCCCCGGCCTGTGCCGGCTGCTGAATCAGAGCACGCCCGACCTGCTCGATGAGCTGCCCTATGGCGTGATCGGCTTCCTGCCCAATGGCCGCATCCAGCGCTACAACCGGCACGAAAGCCAGATGGCCTTTTTTGACCGCGAAACCGTGCTGGGCCAGCATGTGTTTCTGGAGCTGGCCCCCTGCCTGAACAACTACCTGGTCGAAACACGCTTTGCCGATGCCGAAGCGGCTGGCCAGTCGCTGGACGAAACCCTGCCCTATGTGCTGACCTTCCGCATGCGCCCGACCCGGGTGCGGCTGCGACTGCTCAGCGAGCCCGACCAGCCCTTGCGCTTCGTGCTCATCCACCGCTGAACCCACCCACACAAGGAAGCCCCATGCCCCCCGTGCTCAGCGAGGATCTGCCCCTGCCTGGCGAAGCCAGCCTGGTTGACGAGTACCGGGCCCTGCTCCAGTTCATTCACCTGGCGCCGGTGGGCCTGGTCAAGGCCCGGCGCGATGGCCGCATCGACCTGATGAACCCCATGGCCGCGCAGCTGCTGGCCCCGCTGGGCTTTGGCGAAGGCACCGGTGGCTTGAACCTGCTGAGCATCCTTGACCGGGCCTCGCCCGACATCCGCACCCTGGTGCAACTTCAGCAAGGCAGTGCCGGCGTGGTCCGCGAGAACTACCGCATCGCGCTGCCCGACGCCGACCACGCGCCCGAAACAGCCCCTGTGGCCCTGGGCGTCACGCTGATGATGCTGGGCGATGTGCTCGACAGCCTGATGGCCGTGATCACCGACGAGTCGGCCGCCGTGCGGCTGCAGCACCTCAAGGCCAGCTGGCGCACCTGAACCCATGCCGGTGTTGACCGCTCTGCCCCCCGTGCCCTGCTGGAGCACCCCGGAGGTCACGGCGCGCCTGGTGCGCGACCTGCTGCTGTCCGAGATGGCCCAGTTGCGGCCCAGCGGCTGGTCGCTGCCCCCTGGTTCACCACACCCGGGCCCCGAAGCAGCCGCCCCCGACTGGCACTGGGTGGAAGAGCTCGGTACCGATTCGCTGGAACTGCTTCAGCTCACCACGGCCCTGGCCGACACCCTGGGCCTGAACGACCTGGCCCAGGCCCAGGCGCTGTTCGAACAGCCCACCTGGGGCCACTGGCAGGCCGTGGCCTGCGCCCACTGGGCGCGTCCACCCGAGCGCATTCGCTTTCGCACCTCGGGCAGCACGGGCACGCCACGCAGCTGCTGGCATGCACTGCCGCAGCTGTGGGAGGAAATGTGCGCCATGGCCGCCGTGATCGGCCCGGCCCGGCGTGTGGTCAGTGCGGTGCGCAGCCACCACATCTACGGCTTCCTGTTCACGGTGCTGCTGCCCCATGCGCTGCGCCCTGGCCAGCCCCTGCCCGTTCTTGACCTGGCGGGCCTGCCGCCCATCGGCCTGGGCGCACAGCTGGCGCCGGGCGACGTGGTGATCGGCTTTCCCGACTGGTGGCGTGCTGCGCTGCGTGCCACCCCCGAGTGGCCTGAGGGCGTGGTGGGCATCAGCTCGACCGCGCCTTGCCCGGCAGACCTGAGCGACGCCTGCCTGCAGGCCGGCGTTCAGCGGCTGCTGCATGTGTACGGCAGCTCGGAAACCGCGGGCATTGGCTGGCGCGAATGGCCCGAGCAGGCCTACACGCTGTTCCCCCACTGGCAGCGGGTGCCGGGCGACCCGCAGGCGCTGCAACGTGCCGGACTGACACCTGAAGCCGAGCCCCTGCGTGCGCCCCTGCAGGACACCCTGCACTGGGTGGCCCCGCACGACGCGCCGGCCGAACCCGGCACCGCACGCTGCTTCACGCCTGGCCCCCGCGTGGACGGGGCCGTGCAGGTGGGCGGGGTGAACGTTCACCTGGGGCTGGTGCAGGCGCGACTGGCACAGTTGCCGGGTGTGCAGGCCATCACCCTGCGCCTGGCAGACCTGCATGGGCAGCCCCGGCTCAAGGCCTTTGTGGTGCCCATGCCCGATGCGCCCGCCGACCTGCCCGAACAGCTGCTGGCCTGGTCGCGGCAACACCTCGCACCCGCTGCCCGCCCCGTGCACACCACGCCGGGTGTGGCCCTGCCCCGCCATGGCATGGGCAAGCTGTGCGACTGGCCGCTGGGCTGATCAGCGCAGTCGGTACGCCGCCTTGTCCAGCGTGCCCTTGATCTCGTGCCACACCACCGTGGTCAGCCACTTGTGGGGCAACAGGTTCGAGCCCACCCAGGTCTTGAAGGCGTCTTGCCCGCACACGATCTTGGCCTCCTTGCGGCGAATGCCCCGGATCACGCGTTGCGCGATCCGGTCGGGCGGCACGGTCAGGTAACGGCTGGCAAAGGCCTGGCTTTCCTGGCGACGCGCGATGTTGGTGGCCACGCCACCCGGGTGCACCAGGTGCACCGTGACCGGGCTGTCGTGCAGCTCCACCATCAGGGCCTCGGTGAAGCCCCGCACGGCGAACTTGCTGGCGCAGTAATCAGTCTGGCTGGGTGAGCCGATCAGGCCCATGATGCTGGACACATTCACCACCGCGCCCTCGCCTTGCGCCATCAGCATGGGCAGGAAGGCCAGCGTGCCATTGACCACACCGAAGTGGTTGATGCGCATGATGCGCTGGTGATCGGCGGCCGAGGTCTGCCACGCAGGCCGGGCCACGCCCTCGATGCCGGCGTTGTTGATCACCACATGGGCCGTGCCGAAGCGTGCCTTCACCTGGGCGGCGAAGCCTTGCATGGCGGCTTCATCGGCCACATCGAAAGCCGCCGTCAGCACCTCGGTGCGCCCGCGCTGGCGCAGCAGCTCGGCCGTCTGTGCCAGGCCCACG
>JACCDV010380221.1_pt1 | contig 10069 bp, 2 predicted proteins | sample 7446131 | NCBI WGS metagenome assembly JACCDV01 (sample SAMN15323448, study PRJNA562643) | freshwater metagenome | isolation source: river surface water | place: USA:Blue River Watershed | collected 2017-08-17
ATGATTTATATATAATTTGAAAAATGAAGCCTCAATCCAAGCTAAGCCTAAAATCTAAATTGGTGTGCATGAACTAAAAACACAAGGACGAGGAAATTAAGATCGTTTGCTTAAATCCAACCTGCGCAGAATGTCCCCTCCTTTGCTCAGTCTGCCTTACCGAATTTACCCATGAGAAATGTAAGTACAATTTGATAACGATAAAATAGCTGTAGAAGAAGGATTTATGGAAGATGGATAATTGGCCAACAAGGCCCGAGCACTTTCTCATCAAAGAGAGACTTAGAAAATATGATGATTTAATATAACTTGACGAGCTCATCGAAAGGATTAGTGTAGATTTGAAGTAAAAAGTTATGAAGGCAATCGACGAACTCAAATAAAACGCCAAATCACGCTATAGATTGCTCATAGAAAAGAGATAGTACGATATTGAACCTCTGAGGGAAATATATTTCCAAGCTTATAACGTAGATGTTGTGCAGAAAATAGTGACTGATATCCTAGCCTGGAGGAAGAACGTATATCAAGGTATTGAATCTTTACAGTAGTTCAAAAAGAATGAAGATAGGACGCTTGCAATTAAGTAGTTAGATATCTTGATAACTAATGGTAAATTCCCAGATATTCCCACTGAAAAAGTGGCCGAAAGGGCTTATAAAGTTATACTCTGGCAGCTTCAAAATCTCCCCAAGGAAATATTTGGCGAAAAGAAAGTTACAACGACTCTGTAGTATTTGAAAGAGACCATTGAAGACGATGATGGAATCTATTAAGGTGAAACATGCAACGGGAAAAAACATGGTCAAGGAAAGTATTACTTTAAGAATGGAAATGTATACGAAGGCTAGATGCACAAGGGTGTAATGCAAGGTCGAGGCAAGTATACATGGGTCAATCAAAACGTTTATTAGGGAAATTTCCTTCAAGATAAAATGTCAGGCAATGGCAAGTTAGTGTTCGCTAACGGAGATGTATATGAAGGCGAGTTCATTAACAATAGGGCTTGCGGCAACGGAAAGATGGTTTCTCATAATGGATAGGCATATGAAGGACAATTCATGAATAACCTCAAGCAAGGAAAAGGAAAACAATATTTAAAGAATGGCAATATCTATGAAGGATAATTTTTCGAAGGAAAGTGGCACGGCCGAGGCAAACTTCTATTTCCCGATGCGACGATTGACGAAGGAGTGTGGCTGTAAAACTCTAAGCAATGATCAAATATAGGATAACCATTTCGTTTTTGTTTTGAAATGCTGGTTTCTTAGTTATTTACAAATGACAACTAAAATTACGGAATTTAATCATAATTCATTATGAAGTTACATAAGAATTTCATTTCCGTTGATAGGCTCTCATAGTTAGAGTAAGGATAGTCTGAGATGATGAAGACATTGCCTCTGAAACTCGACGATCAGATCAAAGATAAATATCGAACCTTTACGTCATTCAATTACAGACGAACATACCAATAATCCAAAACATCAAGGAGGCACAAAAAATAGAATATAAAAATTCATCAAGTTACCACTGCCATGAACAATTTCATTATGAATACAATCAGCCAAGCTTAGTAGAGCAGTAAATAAAAAAAAGCAGGCATTATAACTGAATAGATGGCAGGAATAAAGAGTGAGAGAAGAGAGCGATTCAAGAAATCCAATAACATCTATCAAATTATTAAACACTATATCGAAAAAGAGGGGTTTAAGCCAAGCTAAGAGTAGCTATATTTGATGAAATGCTTGACTGAACTTCAATAGTTTACCTAGCAAAATACTTTGGATGCCATCCTTAAAAGTACTCTAGTAGATAATATAGAAATATATCAATTCATGAATGAGGCAGTTGATTTTAACCAGTTTCGATTTTTGTGCCTCCTCATTACCCTCGCTGCAGATATTTGTCTTCAGTTCAAGGATTTCAAAAGAGCCTTCTATTTCTACAATTAGGCAGTAACATTATCGTAAGTTAGAGACTCTTTGCTTCCTACTCTTCTCTTTATGCAATAAAAACCTAGGCTTTATTCTATATGGCAATCGTGGCCAATTAGATTAAATCTTATAAATAAACTATAGTCTTCTTAAAGAAATCCCTGCAGTACGCTTGGAAGATGAAAGACATAGAGACTGAGCTATTGATTTATGATCACATTGGGACTGCGCTCTATTATCAAGGAGAAGTTAAGCAATCCAAATACTATCATAGTCGCTTTACTCAGGGCGAGTATGAGCATGCGGACTCCGCTATCAAAAAGATATCTACCTAAATGCTGCAAGATTACGATATGCATGTCAGTTCATTATAAAAGAAGAATTTAACCAGCCTCTTCTTAGAGTATATAAATATACCTGTGGTTGGGCTTTAAACCATTCCCCCTCCCAAAAGAACCAGGATATATGAGAACTATGATTAAGAAGGCTACTCTCCAAGGAGAAAGAAGAAACCAAAGCATTTTGAGCTCAGAGATTTCCCTTAGGCCTTACTGCAGATAGAAAAAGTACTTGCATAGGACTATTAGTTTAATACTCAAATACCTAACCCTGATGTGCAACCCCTTTTCACTGCAACTCAGAATTTTGGAAGGAGGAGGATAAGTAAAGCATTTGAGCAAAGCTCTTAGTATCATAAAATTGTAGGATTCGACCCTCAAAAAGTTGACTTCAACAAATTCGAAGGAAGTTCTCTCGAAAAACGGATTTAGAATGTTCTTTCTTAAAAAAAGAATCCTGATTGGTGGCTATAGATGAAGGATAAAATCCGTAAGAACCAGCTTCAAAAGATAGGTTAGTTGAAGGAGCGCATCCGGAATTCTCACCAAAGCTATAGCAAATATCCTGATGAGAGAAGGCGTTCATACTCGCTCAAAAATGAGAAAATAAAGCAATCTTTCAATAAAACCCTTCTTGAATGGATAGACCCCAAATGATGAATCTTATTGTCTCAATTAGCGAGGTCTTGCCTTTGATAATTGTAAAGCTTTTTTGGTCTAATGTTTAATAGTGATATCACTCTCCAATCTGCCTTTCGATCTATTCTAATTTTTATCTAATGGTCTTGAGGTAGTTTTGAAAGTTCTACTTCTCCGTATTGAGCTGTTGAAGTTGACCTTTTATTCTTGCATTCTCGCTCTTGTGGTGAGTAAGATGCCGTTTACTATATAGAGTGTGAAGTACAGCTACTCGTGTATCCTGTCAAGCTCTGTGGTGAGAGTCCTTCGGATATCTGCATTTTTGGCATCAAAAGCTTTTTAGAAGGCTTACTTGGCCTGTCGAAGTGTCTCCGTTTATCGTTTGTAAGTTTTTATGTTGGTGGTAAGATTATAGAGTTCTTTCTAAGTGGATGAAGGGTTACTTATACGGTGGAGAGTCTGTTCTTAAGGGACATGTGGATTATATTTATCTTTATAAGTTACGAAAATCTATAATTAAACTAAGCAGCATAGTGTACGTATAATAAAAGTAGTAATCTAGCCATATACACATCAATACAACAAATGAAGCCTAATCATTTGAAACTCATAGAATTCTTCCACTTAAAACCCTCGCTTGGAATGTTGTCCACTGAAGTAGAGCGGACAACTGGATTGACTTTCACAGTTTACTTCAGATTGACAAAAGAGCGGAGAATGTCCTTTACACTTGTACCAATTATCAAAGGCAACTACTTTTCATACTCTACGTCTAGGTTAATAAGTGATTACTCTTAATGCGGGGAAGCTCGTCCATCATTTAATTGGCAGCTTATCCATATTTCTTAATCTGTTAGGAATACTAGACTGGGATTCCAGCTGCTCTTTCTGTGAGAGAAAGCGTATATTTGAGGTTGGATAGCCAAGCCCCTAACTTATTCGAGCCAGCTTCATTACTAATTTTTAAGATGAAGGCAGAGGGCGATGCATAAAACTTAAATTTATTCTGCAAGGCGACGATGGGCTCGGTTAGTTTTGAGAATTTATCGAACTTCTCTCGATAGCTTCGTTAGTATTTTTATAGCTCAATGTAGATGCGTATTTTTTATTGCTAGAGTTCGTTTTGGAACTGTTTTACTATGCTGGTTAGCTCTTCTTCAATTTGGAACTTGATAGTATTGATGTGCTTTTCGATGGCAGTAAAGTGCTGTTCTTTTTCTTACTGCCATTTTAACAATCCCTCAACGCCTTTCACACTTGTCATCTCGCGGTAAATCATCGCTACTGAATCCTTATCTTTAGCTAGTTTGCCGCATATCTACTCGACGCCTTTTTAGAGTTCCATCACATTCAACTCATGCCCATAGTGCTTTTATTTGTATCGATATGTCCCTCGGCATTACTCGCAGAATAAAGGCCAAGTCTCACATCTTGTGTCAGTGCAGATATGCTTTATTGTATTCTTGGGGTGCTAGGGGCAGCGTAGGCAAAGGCGAGAAATCAACGAATTTTCAAACATCAATCAAATATAAACTAAATAACATTTGAAAGATTGATGCTAAGTTAGAATTTTGAGAGAGATATAAATCAAATATCATTCCTCAACAAATAAATAATCTATATCAATATGATCGGTAATATCCAAGGAGTTGTATGCTTGTGTGGGAATGATGGGACTGGTAAATCAACACTGGCCACTCTTATTCCTTCTATGCTGCCGCAGTACCATGTGATTGAAAGGTCTTCAAAGCAGCAGACTGCTTGCTATTAATCTCTTAGACAATAGATTAAGCGTATTGACTTCCTCACCTACAGGTATTCGTTTGAACAAGATCGCGCTGCCTTCGAGCCCTCGCCCTTTATTACTAATGAAGAAGGCTCTGTTTTGCCAGTTTATTGGATCATGCTGCATTTGGAGCCCAACTAAATTTTCCAAAGGATATCCAAGAGGGAAGAGATGGGGATTTACTAGAGTAAAAAGTGTGTGGAGTACTACTCCTTTGTTTATTTGTAGCTGGCAGCCTACTATGGGATGACAGTTGTCTAAGTGAGAGCCTCTGCGCAATAGAATGCCAATAAAATTGTTGAGCTGATAGTAAGTGGAGCTGTTGAATAGATAAGGCAGCTGGGTCTAAAAAGATTAGAGCTGGTAACAATTAAGGAGCTCAATGTGGAGACCCAGATAAAGAATAAGCTTACAAATTAAATTGTCAGTTACATAATATTTCAAAAATGGATTAAATAAGCATAAGGCAACTAACCCTTCCAACTCTTTTATTTCCCATCCATAACGCACCTTATTGGCCTTAAGTAAGAACTGAATTGGGATCTTTGCTATAGTTTGGCGGCAAGGTGGATTTTTAAAAATCATCCCATTCAAACAGACAGCAATGGATAATTGACAATCAATATAAAGGAAGAGGGCCTCAGTTTTGGTGTAACTCTCTCAAGCCCTTGCTTTGTGTATTTCATTGAGGGATAATCTAAGCTGATCTATTCACTCAAATCCAAAAACAAATTAGTGGAAGATCACTTCAAATCTAAAGTTTGGATTCTTCTCAAATCCACTATTTACTCCCATACTAATCAACACACAGGGTACATATAAAATTTGGGAAAAGTGAGAGCAGTGGGCAGCAATTTATTCTTAGAAATGCTGAGGAGAAATAATATCCATCATGCTTACGTGGCCATCAATAAAGAAGGAATAATATTCTCAAGGAAGATCGAAACCAATAATATAGAAATCGTTTTTAAGAGATAATTTGTCGGGACTGACAAGCATTCTTATCATTTGATGGACTAATAGGCAAGCATTGTTGAAGGAAACGGCAAATACCGTTGTGGGATTTATATTCGATTTGACTGGAGAAATCCCAACCACATCTTAAAGAAGTATCCAAAGTATGTGATTAACCTAAGTCCTTACTACTACTTGATCGAAAAGGCAGTGGGAAAGTAGTTATTTTTTAACACTTTTCTAAATAGTGAAAATGTTAAGCCTTTTGGAGATAAATGTGTCGCTTAAGATTTAATTTCGAACTATATTAATACCCAGAAAGTTAAGAAGTCAGTGCTAGGTTTACATTGCACTTTCTCTCACTATTGCAGAAAAATAGGGTTGGATATTATTGATGGATGCTTTATGTTTGATAAAGAGGGTTCCACTGTCTGGTCTGAGATCAATCCCGATTGCATGAGGGTCAAGAAAGTTGAATCAAGCTAAGCCAGAGAGAGCTATGACAAAGATATCTGGAGGGCTGGTGGATCTGCCTCAAAAGCCAAAATACTATAAAAATGGAATCTTTTCAATAAGCTATTTATTGATTATTTCACAAGCAATCGCTTTCACTAGACTGAACTCCTTCATACTACACCTCTATCATATCCTAAAGCTTATGAGGCAGAAATACTTCTCAAAGACCATTCCTAAAGCATGAAGGATTAATATATTGTATTATTGAGGGAACTGGCCTTCCGAACACAAAGAAATAAGTAAATAATTGGAACAATCGATATATGTGAGTAGAAACCAACACTTGTGAAAAGCAGCTAGTTTTCTTAGCACCACTCTTCCAACAGCTTAGACCAAGCTCACAACTACATAGGAATTCTACCCAAACTCATACTGGTGGATTTAGATTCAGCAATGAACAAATAAACAAACAATCGCAAGGCAATAAAGCAGCTTTCAAGGAAACCCAACAATAATATCTATGGAGTTGGAGGAGGAATCCGTACCAAATAAGTTTTAGATTATTATTTGCATTAGCTACTTATACCCAAAATTATTTTAAGCACAAACCTGTAGCTTCTCAAGGATTTGACAAAGTAAATCATTTCTAAAAGAGTTATTGTGGAACTCTCTATTAACGAACAAAATTAAATTTTAACACATGGCCGTAAAGTAAATACACAATAAAATGTCATAAAGAAAATGATTGAACTTTCAAGGCTTGGAGTGAAGATCATAAGTCTTACTTTCAACCATCGATAAGGACACCTTTCAGGCATCCCTCGATAGCAATTTAGAGATATTATGTTTAGTGTCCCTGGGAATATATAAAAGGTAATAATTGCAGGAGGTATTAGTAGCATTTAGGATTTGGATTATATATGGGGATTTCCAAAAGCTGTTCCTCAGCTGGGGTCAGCTATTTGGAAGAATAAAATCTCCCTTCCTGATATTTATAATAAGCTAATTAATTTTAGCAATGAAGGACTGTGCCCTGCTATTATCACAGATTCTTCTTCAAAACTGCTAGGGGAAGTCTTCATGAATGCTTAATCCATTAAGTATACCTGCTAGACCAGACAGCTTCACAGATATTCTCGTAAGCTTAAGCGCCTTATCAAGAAGGGAGAATAGTCAGGAAACACGCAAAAGGTTATATCGATGAAACTTGACTGTGATAATGACTGCTTGAATATTATTGTTTAATAGAGCCCTAAACCTTTTTGCCATAATGGATGCCAATCATGCTTTGATTATGATTGTCAGCACAAAAGCCTCAATATGATTTCTCTTCAAAATCATTTGCTCAGGAAGAAAGATAGTGGATCAGGATACAGCAAAAAGATGCAAGAAAACGGATAATTCGCTAAATCTAAATTTATGTAGTAAAGCTTTTAGTTTTCGCTGAGTCGAGATAGGTTGGTTGAGTAAGGAGCAGATGTAATAGCTCATATGGCTATGTACTTAAACTCCAAGGGTATATCTTTCCAAGAGATAATGAGATAGCTTGAAGTCAGGTCAACTCAGGTAAAGAAGATCAAATAACCTATAGAGCCTGCTTTTACCTATTTGGGAGTAATGTGTGGTAAATACTATGGATAGATTGATAAAGCTATGCTTGAATTGCTTGGAATCAGAGTAATAAGGCCCAATAATAGAAGTCTGAAGATAGATCATGTCATATAGAATCAGTAGAAATATAATAAATATTTTAAAGGCCTCAATCTAAAGCTGCTAGCAATCAAATCCAAAGATATGGTCCAAGTGCTCAACAAGCAATATATTTCCTTTTGCTTCAATTACAGTATTATTGTTGAGAACTTCCCTAAAACTTGGCAAGAACACTGTAAATTCCCTATAAAAGATATCAAGCTTGCTCTCTTGTAGAGGAAGGAGAGCAAAGTGGATCCTCGTGCTTGGACTCCCGCCAAGAAGGGAATAATTGCATCCTAATACCCTCTTTCTGTGATAAACTATCTTACTAGTCTGGGCATAAAATAAGATTGTTTTAGTTTGCTTCCAGTAAGTGGAGGAAGCGAAAGTTATTTATACTCTGAGCACTTTGATTATTGCGACGCCATTGTGGCAACAGGCAGTACTATTGTTGATAATAATTTGACAATTACGAAAGTTCTTTAGTAGAACATCCAAGGGGCACTATACTCCTTAATTAACTGATTATTATATGATTGAAGAGATTGACCTATTCTTTATTATTTCATATTTATATTTTATACATTTAAAGATGAAGTGTCCTCGGGAAGAATGAAAGTCTGTAATTTCAAGCAGAATAATCTGACTTTCTAAACAAACATGCATGCTTGTTATGAATTTATTTGATCTAGCTATCTTATCGATATATTTTATAGCTGTCAATGAATATTTAAAAAAAGAAACTCATCAATATTCTCGTCAAAGTGCAATCCTTCAAAGATAGATATTCCACTATGGAGCTGGGCAAGATCAAACAATTTATACATTGTCTTCTCCTCCTTTACTTCGTATTCGTGCACACCAATGCTTCTTTTTAGAATTCGATCTTTGCACTCTGTAAAGTAAAGCTTAATATATTCAGCGAATCCATCTTCACCTTGAACAATATAACTATTTTGTTCTTGCTCTCTCGACCATCTTATTTATTATAAATATACTTATCCTATCCTCAGTTGTGTTTATGGTCGTTACGTAGGGTAAAATCAAGTTTCAAAAAATACTCCTGCATTTATCTGGTAGTTTATCACTCATCTTCGACTATCTCGCCTTGATTTTCTTGGTAGCAATAGTGGTGGTAAATGTTTGACGATGTAGAATTGTAGGATTGGCAATTTGTAATAAATAGAAAATAATATGGTAAATATTATCACCTTATTGTTAAGCGAGATCATTATTGTTTACTCTTAGTCAGGCCTTCTCTTCTCCAAATACCTCATATTCATCCTCGTGTCAGGTCAAATCGCATCGGCTTTTATTTTAAATCTAACATTCTTTATTGCTTCAGCCTTCGAGCTTTATTACTCCAACACCTATGTACCTCACATATTATTTAGAGAATTTGCTATTTGCTAATACTTACAATCAACTTTCTTATCTTTATAGCTGAAGTTACTCAAACTGATATCACCAATCTGCAACTCATTTCGGTATCAATCATCCCTATCATCATACAAATACTTCGTTCCCAAAATGTACTTCCCTCCCAGGACCAATAAAACGATTTTTTATTACAAAAATTAGCTAAATTAAGAAACCTATAACCACTTTCAAGCAAATAAACCACTCACATTTTGTTGATCTTATAGGGCTACAAAAATCGGTATAAAGATATCATCGACCAGTAGTCGATGAAAAGATTGAAGCTCTTTTTGAATACAGATCTAACAATATAAACATTGCATGAGTTGCTAGCCATTAAAATAAAGAACTACTCAACTATCTCGAATGCACTATAAGTTCAAATCGAATCTTTATAATGCTAACTCGCTCTTCGTCCTTTGAATATGGCTGCAATCTATAGACTCTATCAACTGAAATAGCAAGTGGAGCATAAATGCTAGTATTCCTTAACTTTGAGAATGCAATCTCTAATTAATTAGATATAGGGCAGTAATATTTTTCAAACCCCCGCAAATCTAAATGCGCTCATTGTTATATATGCTTAGAAGAGGCTAGAAAGGTTTTATTACTGTCTTGGGAAGGTAATATAAGAAATTATTGCCCTTTGGGAATCTCTAAGCAAAAGTCTTATTCATTAGTACATATTGAGTTCGTGTCTAAAAAAGGTGGTGCGGCTTGAAAATGAAGCCCTTCATATTTTATAGAGTCTTCAAAAAGATAAGGACCTATCATTTTAATTCGAAATATTCAACCTTATGCATAAGATTACTAGTGCTGACGCAAATGAAGTAAAAATAAATAAGCAT
>JACCDV010004937.1_pt1 | contig 10067 bp, 4 predicted proteins | sample 7446131 | NCBI WGS metagenome assembly JACCDV01 (sample SAMN15323448, study PRJNA562643) | freshwater metagenome | isolation source: river surface water | place: USA:Blue River Watershed | collected 2017-08-17
ACATGCGGGCATAAAATTTGCTTTCATTGCGTCAAAACTAATAAATACTCTCACAAGTGCTCGTCATGCCTCGAAGCCCACACTAAACATAAATAATTTGTGTCCCCGTCACGCAATGTATCTCAATAGGGCAAGGAGAAAAGCACTAAGATCAAAGATAGCGAGTCGAGAATCAGAAGTTAATACTCACCCCAACCTCACAAAGTTATCAAGAGTCGCCCCAGTGTCCATCGATCATCAGTATAAAAAGAATAAACCTCAGAGCCAATCCATTCATTAACTCAAACGATTGCTTGCAAAGAGCATCAGGAGCCACTCTCCATGTACTGCAAATCAGCCAAGTAACTGATATGCTCGGTCTGTCTTTGTAATCGATCCAAGTACGGCGATGTGATGCCCATTCGATCAGCCGAGGACCAACTGAGGAAGGAGAACAAACTTAACAAAGAATAATGCAAAATTATCTTGGCCAATATATAGAACGCAGGGAAGGTTGTGAATAAAAATGAAGAAATCTTCGAAAGCACGCTGCAAAACTCATTGCAATTGATTGAGCATTTCTATAACGAAATAAGAAAAGAGGCCTCGATCCTTGAAAATAAACTAAAGTAAGAGATTCAATCATTCTTCTCTGTTAAAATGAGTTAGTTTCGCTAAATATCTTCAGACCTCGAATACTTAAGCCAGATTTTGAGAGAGTTCAAGGAGAATAATAAAGAAAATTGCTCCTTTACTTAATTACTCTATAACTTCAGCTCCTTTAAAGTCATCAAGGCCACTATCAAAAATTTAAACCTTGATTATCTCCCATATACTAAGGAGCCTCAAATTATATAAATTTCTAAAGTGGGACTCAAATAGTTTTTTAAAGGCAGTATTAGACTAAAGCTTGATTTACCACTAAAGATTGGCGAGAACCGTAAATCGAAAAGTCACTCTAACAAATCAGTGAGTCGTTCGCGAAACTAAGAGTGGGACGATGTGCATAGAGGAGGATTTACAGGTAAGATAAAAGAGCAGAGAGGGAGTATCACAAAGAAGCACCAGATGTCGTTGTGCAACAATATCCACGGGATGTAGATTGGCGAGTAGTAGCGGAATATGTACAAGATGCTGCTAAAGGCCAAGTTCAAATTATGATATATCAATTTTTACATCCAATATATCCACTATCACAATATCCATGACTTTATCTGCGCTAACTCGTATGTTCTGATTGCTGTTAGCTCCTTAGCGTCGGTCTTCGCTGGGACGTGTAAGTCCACGCAATGAGCGCAGTTTGTACAGTTTGCTACCTTAGCAACAATATTTTTGTAGTTATGTTGAAGACTTGCCCACTTCCATGGATCTACATTATAATAATCGTACCTTAGACTCCATTAGTCATTATCAGATTTGTGGCCTGTAAGGTAACACCCCCAAATTCATTATTGGTCCTGTTAACATTTGGCCATGTGCCAGCCCCATATATATCTTCACACCATTTTCTATAGAAGTCAATGGTGAGCAATTTCGATCTCATAGGATGAGTATGTGAGTAGGTTTGAAAATAGCTGAATTCTGTGCAGCTTTGATAGTACCATGAGCGACCTCCTCTTCCGTCTTGCAGAGCAAACTCAGGAGAACTTAGATAGTAAGCTCCATAGTCAACAGGACTGACTGCCTTCATGAGTGGGTATACAACATTAAGCATTTCTTCTAAGGTTTTATTCTTCAATGATGTGCAAAACTGGTCCCTTTTCCCGTACTGTACCTGGAAAACAATTACATCAGACCAATAAAACATGAACTCTCTCGTTGTTAGCTTCTCAGCTCCGCATTGGATTTGGCGTGCAGTTCTATTGTCGCTCAAGATTTGTTGCTCTGCAAAGTCAGTGACAGAGATGATTGCATTGACGCAGTAAGCGCCACTTAAGCTTGCCGATGTGTAAATTTGTTCGTCAAATTGTCTAAAGTCTTAGACTGCAAGCACTACTGCACTTGAGGCAATGGCTCCGACTGTTAGGTGTGGATATTTGGATCTGAACCACGCCGAGAGGGCACCAGGATATGAGCCTCCGATTGTAATCCAAGAATTTATATTAGAAATGCTATACCACTTGTTTCTCTTCACCTCTTCGATGAAAAAGGCAATATCCTTAAGTGCTTGCTTCGAGTTGAGATATTTCAAATTTTAATTGGTGAAAGATTATGCTCGAAAAGGAAGAGATTCACCGTAATATCTATGCTACAAAGCAATTATAAGCCCTTTAGTTTACTTTGCGATTGAGGTGACCCATGATTGATCGGAGACTCCATTGCATATTCCCTACCCGCAGATGTAGAGTAGGACTGGGCCTGATTTGGGATCAAAATATGAGTCAGCGTAGTAGTATCTCTGCTTCCAAAACCGTGGAGGAAGGTAGCTATAGTGATCCAATATCTGATCGAACAGTTGAACCTTTTGATTTACGTAAGTGAGTCCCTCATTATTGTGTGGATTGTTGAATTGCCAGCCTGCGCAGACAGTTATTAAGCAAAGCAAAGTGGTTAGGCAACGAATTCGTTCGATAGGAGATATCATATCAATTAAATATTAATATCGAGGATTGGATCAAATATTCCATCAATCTTGATCAATTCCTAGGGCTTCGAGCAGACTTTCGTTGGGGGAGCTCAGTTTCTTCCCCTTGTCTTCGATCTCCATGTTGACGATCAGTTATTCCATTTTGTAGTCCTGCTTTGCGGGCTCGTTGGCGCCATAGAGTTCCTTGAGCTCTGCCTCGTTCTAGGGACTGATGGTGAACTTGGTTTTGTAGGTGAGTTATACCCATTTGCGAAGATTTTCTTCGTACTTCTCTCCGTAAATATAGCCCCAAACTTTGACCAAAAGCTTCATATTTTACAGTTTTTGAGCGTTGTCGTACTCCATCCATACCTTTTCCCACACTCCCTTGAAGATGTACTCGATTTACCTTTTGGCCAACTTGAAGGAAAGTTTGTTATTCTTGAGCATTTGGTCGAGGAGGAGTAGCCCATAGTAATTGTGTCGCTGCGAGGCTAGTGCCTTCACTCGTTCGTACACCTCCTTGCTGAATTATTCGTTTTACATGAATTTGAGGAATGTCTCAGTTGCAAGGATGACCACTTTCTCGAGCTTTTCCGAGGACATTTTGGAGCCCAGCGTGGCTATGTAGAGTTGCATTTTGAGTAGAGCGTCGCTGATCTAAATTGGAGCGTAAATCGACGAAGTCATCTAATATACAATTATCGATAACACAGCGAATTTATATATTATGCCAATAATATCTTAGTGATCATTCGCTCAACATCACCATCGACCTTCTGTCCTCAGGGCGCTCCTTCCAAAATTCGTTGAGGATGCACCTGTAGAAATCTGCGTCTTTTCGGGACTGCTGCTAAAGGACGAATATGAGGTAGCTCATATAGAGCTATTACTGCTTCCCTTTCTCTACTTTCTCGAGCTACTTGTACTCCAGGATTATTTCAAAGACGTCTGGGTCCCCAGGCACCTATTATCTTTTCTATTCTTGCTTTTATTACTCCTGCGGGGATTCGACTTACTGCTCGCTCTATGCCTACACTTTGACCTACTATTTGCTTGGCTCATTGCTGACTTAGGCGTTGCCTGTTGTTGGGGGTTGGGGACTTTGTATATTAAGACTGTTGGCAGCTAAGGCGGCGGCTTCCTCGGCCTGCTTCTTCTTTGCTGCCTCGGCTTCTGCGGCTAATCTCGCAGCCTCAGCTCTTTTTGCCTATCTTCTGGCTTCTCTTTCTGCTTGCTTTTTGAGTTTTCTTTCTTCCCTTTACTTAATCTTCCTTAGCCTTTGCTCTTCCTCCGCCTTCCTTTTCCTTTAGGCTTCCTCTTTCCTTTTATTCTCGACTATAGTAAAGGATTGATTGGCCTTTTCCAGCACTCTCTATTAAATCGATTGGTTGGATCTGAGTTTAATCTTGAGCATCTTCAGATAATCCTTAGTGAGTGAGCTTATTCGATTCATCTCTTCGCTTGACTTCTTTTCCTACAGCTTCTCTATTAGCTTCTTGTTCGTATCGAAGATCTTCTTCCAGTACCCTGTGAACTTCTATGAAGGCTCAGCCTATGCTGCCTATCTAAACTTTTATACGTCTTTCAAGGTCAGCTTCAAGGTTGGCAAAGATTAGTTTTACATCATATCCTTATAGACATTTTCAAGGAATTTTTAGGACTCTGCAATGGTAAGCTGCAATATTCTTATCCTTTCCTGCTAAGCTCTTAGCTTTTCCTCCACCCTCCTTTGGTGTTTCTTGAGTTCCTCGCGAAGCCAACCCCCCACCTCAACAAAATTGATGGCCTGCCCTGCGCACACATCCTTAACCCTCTCTTCACCTGTAGCGAGTCCCCTCATCTTCTTGCGCAGCACCTTAAAGTCCTCCTCAGAAGGATTAGGGTTTTGAGTTTTCCATTCACTATAGTCGAGAGTTGCGATCTTCCAAATGGAGCAGGTGACCGCTGATGAAGTTTCATACTATTTGATATTGAGTGTGCACTCGACGGATAGGCTGATTTCCCCGATGAAGAGCGGGGTCTTATCTGCGTCGTGGCCTTGGTAGTAGCTTAGCAGTAGCATTTAGCCTTCAGGGAGCTACGGCTCAAAGCCTTAGAGCTGACTTTGCTCAGTCATATACTGCTATCCATCGGATAGATGGCACTTTATCAGTTCTTTCTCCAAGTTGATTGTCTGTATACCATTCTCAAGCTTCACTGAGAATTTGGGAGGCAGTTTGATTTCAGCCAATAGCTTCTTTATCTCCTACCCTGACTTTGATTTATCTTTTTCTATTTTGAGGACGGGGAAGATGGCAACTATAACATTTTTGGATGACTTTAGGAGATAATATTGGAGCTTGAGTTAGTTGACCCCGCACTTAATAAACCAAGTCATATAAGTAAAGAGATCGGTTTCTTTCACTCCTATCTGCTCGGTTAAACTGATCAAATACCCTAAGTTCTCCCTCTCGTATGAAAATTCTCCCGAAAAGCATTATAAAGTCTAAGAGAGGATATTAGTCTTTTCAAGTCCTTTCCAGTTGCACTTGACAATTATTTCTTTGACATCAAGGAGAGACATTTTGAGGTTCATATCAACCACAAGCTTGCTGTGGACTTCTTATAGTTTCTTGAGGTTGGCGGTTGAGAAGTTGAATCGATGCTGGTTATACAGCTTAGTGAATAGAAGAATGTCCTACACCTGCACAATATCCTGCCTAATCTCACAAATCACCTGCTTGACTATCTAGCCCAATCCTACACTAACCTCAGTAATATTATCGCTTTATTTGGTCTACACTCGTTTCTGCACATACTTCTTGTAAAATTTATCGAAAACCTTGTCCCATTAGTTTTACTTAAGACTATTCTCCACGAGATACTGCTTAAAATATGTCCTCAAGTATTAAAACGGATCTGCTTTTTTAAACTACAAGCCAAAGTTCCATTTTTTGTTGTCAATACTAATGCAAAAGCATGTTACTTGCTTTGCTATACCTTTCTTGCTGACCCATCTACTAATACTGTCGATAAGATTGCTAACTTATTCAACTATAAGTGCATGTGTTGTTTCTTTAGAGTGATTAGCAAGAGTTGCTATTTAAATCACATCTTTGGATATGGAATTTTGAATGTTTACGATTTACTTATTTTTGTCTTTTACGTAAACTAGCAGGTTATGTTGTTTGGTCGCCAGATGAGAGTTAATTTCTTCTTGGATGGACTTAAGCCAATTGTAGTAATGCTTTACTTTCTCTATCATCTTATTGGTAATGTTGTTGATTCTTTCAAATAATATTTCTGACATTTTGCAAGACAAAAGGGCTTATTTGAAGCTTTCACCATTTTGCTTCTACTCCTTTATAATCTACTTCACTCTTTGGTTAGTTTTATCGATGTAGTTGATTGTAAGAATTTATTTGTTAACGCTTTTTCTCAATGAGACAACTCTCGTATATTTGTCTTACTTAACTTAAAATAAATCATGGAAAAGCTATTCGTACAATAAATCTTATTTATTTTTTGCATTCAGATTCTTGATTACAACAAAGACAAGCTACTCGATCGTATTCTTGATGATGAACTATGGATTGTTCATGTAATAATATTCGATTTGGAGAATGTTTAGTAAATTATTTATGTTTTGCAGCATCTATTAACTTCCTTCTTACCGAGGGCTATAATTTTTCTCAATGTATCGAATTATTTCTTGCTAGTTAATATAGTTTTTTTATTTGCTTTAGCCATTCATACCAAACAGTCCTTCTAAGAAGACAGATAGTGGATTTTCAGTTATTATGCCTGCTACTGAAGGTTCATAAATACAATATAATGCTTTCTCTTCCTTTACATTTTTAAATAGGACCTGCCTTGTTATTTTTGGCTGATAGAGCGAACAAACGTTTGTAAGACAGTCCCAGATATTGCTTGAATCGATCTTAAAGAGGGTATTGTCGATCATATTCTTGTGAATCTTTATCTTGTCTCTAATCTTTAGGATTTGTTGGTGATAATCAGTTAAATAATGCGCAATCCATTACTTCTTATCTACAGAATCGAGTGACTTTATATACTTGTTGAGGGTGGAGTAATCAGGCTTATAATAATCTTAAGCATCAGAATTTACTGCTTTAACCCAGAGCTGTATCAATATGGCTTTTAAATCGATTCCTGTGATTAGCTATGTTGAGAAAGATTGCTATACTTTTTATAAAGCTAACATCTGATTGTGGGTATCTTTATCTGGTAGTGATTCTTTGTATTGAGGACAAGCTTTGAGAATGTGATGATATCCTTATCCATTGGTATTGACACACTCTTGGCTTTCAACTTTGAAGCAGTGATTAATATATTCTTCGAGCTTGAAAGTTTGGAGTTTGAAGTAGCTAGATTTGAAAGTGCGGGTGAGATATCCCTCGATGACTAGTTTGATGCCTTCCTTCTTGAAGCCCAAAGTATTTGTTGTGGCAATCTTTATCTGCAATATCTCTTCCTTTTGCCCTTTACTCAGCAGTAAGCTGTAGCTGAAATTTATTGTGGATAGAATATTAAAGAGAATGCTCCAGTTCTTTTCCCCTAAATAGTTGAATTTTTGCTTGAGAGAAATAAATTGTTAAAGCTTTTTTATTTATTATGAGAGTCCAGCTCCAAAGCGAGAGTTTACAAACATAGAGAAACAACTCTAAAGCGATTTGATGAAATTAATACGGTCCTTTAAGTCTTCGGCCCTATGATAATAGTCTTATATTTATTGATAGTCTATTTCGCTTGACAAAAATGCAAGTTAGGTTGACTAAACAAGTAAGAAGAGGGATCTAATTTGATCAAGATCCTTAAAATAAGGAATGATTTCATAGACTGAAACTGATGAGTTGACTTCTATTTCAACTTTTGGTTACTATTTCTTTATTGGCTCAATAACTGCCTGCTTCATCTCTTTAGTTTCCTTTTTTTATTTCTTCTTCTCAACTATTTATTACACAGACTCGTAATCCATATCTTCCTTCATCTATTACACACTATCCTCATTAATTTCTTCGCCCATATCTTCAATCATTTAATCATCCACATCTTTGATTTCTTCTTACATTTAATCCTCACCAACATCGTTATCTTCGGGGATAAAATTATCGTAGTTTTACTATAAATCTTTATCACTTTCAATAGCTGCGATCTACTAATCCATTGACTATTTTTGATGGCTATGTTGCCTTATTATAATATTTTTCTATTTTCCTTCAGTTTTTGTCGGTGAATTCCCTTCTTTCTTTGAAGGGGATTCAACTTTTTATTACTTCTTCGCTTGCATTATCATTGGAGGTTCTTTCTTATACTCATCAGTGAAAATTCCTCTTCTATATCCCTTGAGACCCACTTCTGCAATCATTCCATCTTTTGAGAAATCGATTGTGCCCATCCATATTGGCTGCTTGTACTAATTCAAGGCAATATATGCTATTTGTTTGGATTATTGAATATACTCAATGAGTATATGAATGAAGTCCGAAAACATTTATAGATAATTATTTTTCTTTGAGGACTCTTCAATTCCTCTGAGGGCTTTTTGATTTATTGCTTGAATCTTTATTATCTTGTTTCGAGCCTTTAAAGCTGCATCCAAAGTTTCCATATCCACCTATTGATCAATTACTTAGATGTTTGATAGTTTTGCCTTGAGGACCTTTATGCAATCGAAAGTAATTCTCTTGCACTAGATTCCTCTTTCTTATAAGTCGCCTTTGGCAATTATAATTTTGAAGAATTGAGCAACAAAGTTTCCAAGTAACTATACCAGTATGATGTACTAGCCATTTTTATTCATGTTTAGCCTTTAGATAATTCGATAGCTTGAAACCATGTCCTTCATTACTTTTACAGCAGCTTTAATTCTGTTCTTGGAAAAATTCCCAACTTATCCGATTGTTTCTCCAATGAGAACTCTATATTTGATTTAGTTCTCCATTTTCTTGGCGTCGTATTCGTTTTCAGGGAAGACAATAGATTTGTTGTCATCAAGCTCTTTAACTATTTCCTTCTTAAGGCCTTTTACTAATCCCAAGCAATATATGCGATCGTAGAGATGGGAGTATGATTTGGTTGTGTTATATCCCTATACATTATTTAATTCTTGATTTTTCTTCAAGTTTATCTATGTGAGCTTGGTTAGATTCTAAATCAAAGTTTTCTCATTAATTTTGGCCACAACATCAAAAGCGTCCAATATAAATGCAGCTTCGATATAAAAATTGTTTTAAAACCGAATGATTTTGATGAGATTTCTTAGAGGATTGGTTTGGTTTGATAAAAATACTTGTTCTTTATTGTTATGAAGCTATTGGATCAGATGAAGTGCTTCACTTGCTTATGTACCAAAAGAGACTATTGTTCCATTGGCACTAAGATCTGAGAATGCTTTATGGCGATTCAAACTTTCCCTCCTGTTCTTACTATTCACAATTTATACTATTTTTCTAACTTACTTTAAAAATATTAGTTAGTTATCTTTTTGGTTGTCTGGAAGTCTCACCTATCTGAAGAATATGCCTAGATTTCTCAGAGCCTCTTCGTGTTTGTTTATCAGTCCTTTTATCTTTGTTTTATATTTATCAACAAGATTGCAATATTCCATTATTTAGATTTCTCCGTTCTATGTATCCAAAAAGATATGTCCGTCATTTTTCCTTAAAGCCCTTTTGATCTTGTCCAGTTCATCATCAAGCTTACTGAAATTGGCTTTGCCGTGCTTGATCAATCCTTCAACGCATCCACGATTGGTTTGATCGAGCATTGCATCTGCAATTTCTTATAAGGTATGATTAAACTAATTATACTGTACCTTTTGTTTGTTAGGAGAAAGAGAGTTGTTAAGTACATAATTGTATTTGAGGGTTTCAATGGTTTAGTTGATAACAGTTTGTACAAAGATAACTTGGATCTAACTCACAGCTCTTTTCTACTATTAGATATTTTCGCTATATTCATTCAATTTATCTCTTAGCTTTGGACTAATGTGATCTTACTCCATATGAAAATTGGCCACAAAATCTTCAAATTTATTTGCTTACTCAATTACAGTCTTAAATATTTTGCTCAACTTGCGAATCTCACTTGATTACAAAGTCCTCCTTGAGTCGTTTATTAAATTATGGAGCCGACGGATAAGTTCCTTTGCACCTTTGACTTTATGGAAAAGATTGAGGCTTTTCTATGCCAAGTCATTTATCGCCAACTTGACCTTGTCTATAATTCTATCTCTAATCGAAGCATTGTAAGATCCATCTTAATCAATTAAATGCTCAGCCTACTTTACACCTTTTTTAATGATTTTTTCAACTTTTTTATCCATTGAATTTTACTACTCAATATTTTACAGCTATGAGAAGAGCTCATCTATTTTGGATTTGGACTTATAGATCCCTCTGATGAGTTCCTCGAGTTTATTGGAGAACTGATTGAAGCTTTGGAACCTAGTAAAAAGTTTTCTAAAATCATTGTTTTAGTATATCTTTAAACAACCTTCAAGTTTTTACTCCATCAT
>JACCDV010177574.1_pt1 | contig 10066 bp, 7 predicted proteins | sample 7446131 | NCBI WGS metagenome assembly JACCDV01 (sample SAMN15323448, study PRJNA562643) | freshwater metagenome | isolation source: river surface water | place: USA:Blue River Watershed | collected 2017-08-17
AAGGCAATCATCAAAAATCTTATTCCACAGTACCCTCTCTATGAAGATGGCTCGCCTGAGTACTATTAAATGAACGAATAAATATAAAGGTATGGCAAAAACTTGAAATCAGCCTTGAAAAGTATAGCCAAAGAAGGTATCATTAGTAGGGCAAAATTATAGTAAGCCATGAAGAGCATTGGAATGGACATAAAGCAAAATATATTCTAACTTATCATATCTAAGATGTGCCTCAAATCTAAAAATCTAAATGAGCTTAAATACTCAACTGTCTTTTGATTTATATAACTTAAATGAATAAATAATCACTCCCCAATAACTGATTTCTATCTCTATGCGGGTTTTCCTAAGAGAGGAGCTATTTCTTTGTATTGTTTCAAAGTGTTATTGATCATTTTAGAAAGATCTCGATTCTGCTCATCACTCATGTCATATAGTCTGCAATATCTCCCAACTGTCAATCTCACACTCTTAGACGTAATTCCGAGCATTACCATATAATGGCAGTACGATGCTAGTTGACTAAAGATAATATTCTTTTATCTAAGCATCGTCTAGGGCAAAGTCTCACCTTTTTGAATAGTGAATAAAGACATCTCTTCAAAAGTTGTCTCGAAGATCGCAGCTTACCAAAAGTCAGTTTTCTTCCAAATCTAGCAATGATAAATTTATGGCATAAGGTATATTAGCTTTTTGACTTTTTCATCAACCCAATAAAAAGTAAAGGCCAAGCCAAGTAAAGCCCTCACAACGAATACATCATTTTTCTTTTGGCTTTCCTTTATAACTGATCTAACGATTTTCGCGCAAACTTTGGCGTTATTGGGCGACTTAATAGCAACTTAATGCTGAATTCGATATTCCTATATGAATATCAAAGCAAGTAGTCTGTAGAGATGGTGTTACGCAAGGTAAGTTTATAAAGAAAGAAGCTTACCATTCAAGGCTTACTATTAAATCTATTCACTATTCCAAAGGAGAGCTATCGTGCTTGTTATCTACATAAAGTGTTGATAGATTTTTTCATGATTGGGAAGCTTCTCTTTCTTTTAGCTATTATTATGCAAAAAATTAGGGGCAGGAAGTATCTTAAATGTAGATATAGTTTCCCGGAGCTCAGTCTACCAAGATTATTATTGCTTTTATTTCTATTATTCTTACTATTTTCGGATTGTTGGATTTTATTTTTAGGTATTAATTTATTATGGTTAAAGCTACACCTTTTTCTATACTTCTTGCTATTGTTTTTGTTACTATAATAAGCTCTAAGCTATGACTTGAGGTAGGGGTTCTTTGACTGGTTACTTTTATGCCTGATCATTTTTTAGTATCTTCCAAACCTTACCAACGAGCTATCTTAGTTTTTTATTGCGCTAAATTAATAGTAAAGTACCTTGTTAGATAGCATCCAGCTGAAATACTATTCCTATATGTAAAAGATAGATTCACTTAGCATAGATTTACCCAAGATTGGCTTCTATTACAAAAATACACTTGGAGGTAAAGGTGGAGAATCTCCTGAAGAACTAGCTTTTCTCAGTTCTTCCTACCTCTCCCTTTTGTAATCTGGTATAAGCTTATTAGTGCCACTATTTTTCTGCTCTTAAACAAAGACCTCAATGTCTTTCTGTGTATCCAAATACTCCATTTGTTTGCTTATGTTTAAAAGATCATACTCTATGTTTTTAAACATACTCACTTCTGCCACAATAAGTTTTCTTAAGCAATCTCCTTGAATAATTATTTGATCTCGAAGTAAGGTCTCAACTTGGTTCAATTGTAAAGTAACTTCTCTTAATAGCAAGCAATATTACTTATTGTAGTAGCCAACAAAAGCATTGTACTATCTTACTGAATTGAGATAGAGTTTCTCGTACTCTTTGTTTTCTTTAATACTTTAAGAAGCCTTGCCTATGAGCTTTACTTTCTTCTATTGAGGGATCCCCGTAGTGTATCTCATGATATTTTTTGTAATTATTGTCTCTTACATATCTCTATTAATTCCTTGGTATGTTTATAGAGCACTAATGTGATTGTCAGTGTAGTTTTATGCTTATTTATAGAATTTTTTGATATCCTTTTACATTTTCTTCAAAGTGGCAGTTTCGTTCTTTAGGTATTATTGACACATTGATTCGATCTCAGTCTTTAAGGATTCAGCTAATTATTGTGCTTGGCGGCTCCTTTGCTCATGCTCCACCTTGAAAGCTGAACAAATGTATGAGGTGGAAAGTTCAGTCCCAGGCTTTATGTACTTATCGAGGGATTTGCTGACTTGCTGCAGATTTTTAGAGTATGTGAGTTAGACATCAATTCGCTTTTTGAATGCGTCAATGAAGTCTTACATTTATCTACGCATCGTTTGAAAATATTCAATAACGTCCTGAGGATGGGTCTAAGTGGAAGATGTGGTACATTGAAGTGCTTGGAGAAGAGAGGGAAGGTTGATTATCGCTTTGGAGTTGGCTATTAGTCCATGGTTGCAATCTTTTTTATTAAATCTTCAATTATAAGAAGTTAACGCTATAAAATCGATAGAATTATAACAAAACAATCGAAAAGAAATATTCTTTTAACTGATAAATAAAGGAACTGATAAAACTAAAACACAATATATTCATGCTTAGCTTATATTAATCAACTTACATATACTCTCGACAACATAGATATGATAATTGATGTTAATGATCATGGAATTATTCATTCAGGCACAATTTTTTATTCTAAAACATTACTTGACTGAACCTGCTTAGGTGAGCATATTTTGGATTATGAGTTGTTTTTACTTTTCTTAGGACTGCTCTTTTTCGTTTCATCATTTTGTTTTTGAACTTATAATCTTGGTTGTTCATTAATCTCAACCTTTTCAGGGATTTCCTCATCCATTTTATTATTTTAAATAAGGGGTTGATTTTGAAGTTGCTGGCCTGATTAATGTTTTTATTATTGACCGGTTTTTTATTTTTATAAGGATTCCTATGGGAGAGGAACTTTTCTTTTTCTTCCTCGCTTCCCTTTTGGCGGTTTTACTGCATCTTCTTTCCCTTAGGACTGCTTAGAGATTGGTTTTTTTCTGCGTTTAACTTTTGAGCCCTTCTTTCTTCCCCTTTTGCCAACATATGAATCTGTTTGGTCGAAATCACTATCAAATTAATCTCTGCCAGAGCTGCTTGCTTGGTAATCCTCTTAGTCCTAAGAATCATCAGGGTTGTTCAAATCACCACCAAAATAATTTTGATATTTTTCCCAAAATACATCTTTCTTGTGCTTGCCCTTGATCAGCTCTTTCATGCGAGTTCCACGCTTAGAACGAAAGGACATGGTCTTTATGGCTGGTTCAATCACCTCTGACGACCATCCTGATTCATCCTTTTCCCCTTCCTATTCCGATTCTGATGCATCGTTGGGCAAAATTTATTTTTTTTATTCATCCGCATCCTTCCTTTTCTTCTATCTCTACCTCTTACGCACGGTTTTACTTGCTTTTTTGTCCTAAATTTTTATTTAGTCCTCCATGCACTGTTTAAAATAACCCTAAGAAATCACTATAGACATATAAAATAAAAAATAATATTTAAACCCCACCCACCAATGGAATAAGAGTCACAAAAAACCCTCTATTTGTTTTTCTTCAAAATATTTTTTGCTGTCTATTTTTATTTCATACTAACATATTGCTGATTTTACTTCAAACAAACATATTAATAATAAACAGCATGAAGAATAAACAACTTATCTTTATCATCTGCCTCATTTCAACACTCAGTTCAAAGCAACCTTAGATAATTGATTTCACCTATACTCACGTCTTGCAGGAAGGAGGGGCATCGCTAGGACTCACAGATAAGATTATTATTTCTCCTGACACCAAACAAATAGAAAAATGCTCATTCCCTGACATTTGCTAACTCAAAGAAAAACTCGATTAAGGAATGGATCAATCCAATACAACAGCGAGCTCTATCGATGTTGATGAGCATTTGAAAGAATTAAGATCAAAAATTCTACAGTTACTCAGACTGTCATAATAGATGAAAAATCTTAAAGCAGCCATATCATGTACGAATCAAACTTATTTAGAGATAGAGTAGGGGTACGAGACAGGATTTGAAGCCTTCAATTCCAGCCATTTTAGTGAAGATTTGAAGAGACTAGCCGATAAATAGTTACAACTAGCTGCACTCAAAGGATAAATTGAAAAGGCCACCCTCCAAATCAACAAACTCATCTAACAGTATAATCTGCATCCAAAGAACCAGCAATTCAATGAGGTCAACCTCAAATATCGAATTTCCTTTGCTAACAGCAAAATAAATTTTTATTAGAATCTCAAGAAATCAATAAAAAATAAAAAGGCTACACAACGTCCTATCGATTATGATTAATTTTTTGCTGATCTATAGAGGCATTTCAAAAGTGTTAACAATCATCTCAACGATATCGACAGTGTGATTAACAATTACTCGATAAAGAAAGGACTGTAATAAAAAATAGCAAGTTGGAATAATAAAATAGAAATAGACAAACTTCTTCTTAACTAAAAGAGAGAGTGCAACAATTCAAAGGGGAAGATTAAAAACCATAATCATTTTAACTAAGAAATCAAGAAAACCTTTAAGGATCTGAGGCAAAAGAAAAAGGAATTTAATGGCATGAATAACACTCAATGCTAAGGAGTAGCCAAAAAGTTATAAGAAAAAATCAGAAGTGAGCTTAAGATAACCAATCGAGCATTTATCTGTAGTGAAGGCCTTGAAGAAATTTAACAAAATTTGAAAATCAAAGAGGGTGAGCTAGCAAGTCTTAGGAGGAAACTTGAAGATTTGAAGCTTGGAGAACTGTAGGTCTATCAAAACGGATACAATAAAACTGTTCACGATATTTCTAAGGAATTTTAGTTCATGAAGACATTTTCTGTTGGTAATAATGTTTTTATTTAGATGAGTATGTGCATAACTAAGGTTAGATAGATAAGCTCTTACGAGATGCTTAAGATTCTAAGGTGAAAGCTTAGGCAGAACTAAAAGGTCTTCCTGATGGTACACAGCCAACATTTAACTTAAAAGACCTGTAAAACCTTGTCTAAGCACTTAAGAAGAGCAAAGCTAAGTACTGCAAACAGTATGCTGAGTATTAGCATGAATCTCGTGAGATTTGGAGCAAGATCCATAAGCAATAAAAGAAGGAAAGATAGATGGCTCACTTCCGATCTCAATACATCAGTCACGGCTAAAGATTTCTTGCACTCGAGCAAGAATACAAAACTATCAGCAATCAAATTGTCAAATACTTAGAATAACGTTAGCTAAACCAATGATCCCTATCATTTTGCTTTATCTATATACAAAGTAGAAACTTTCCATTTTTAGAAAAACTAAGAAATCTTCCTCACAAATGTTTGTATGAATGTAAATATGAAGGGTGAGTATTTAAATTTATTGAAGTGAAGGAAGTTATTTAGACGATTTATATTATTTTCGAAAACACTGCCAATTATAAAGAAAATATGACTGAGTAAGTAGAACCACATGTGTTAAAGAAATATAACCTCGTAAAAAAGGTCGGTAGTGGGGCTTATGGCCATGTTTGGAAAGTTACAGATAAAAAAACAGGAGACACCCTCGCTCTCAAAAAGATCTTTGATGCATTCCAACATTCTACTGACGCTCAAAGAACCTTTCGCGAAATCACTCTACTCCAATAGCTCGACCATCCAAACATAGTAAAATTGCACCAAGTGATCAGGGCTGAAAATGACAAGGATCTCTATCTCGTGTTCTAGTTCATGGAGGCTGACCTTCATAATGCAATCGGGTATTCAATCTTGTTATTCAGGCAAAAGATTCTAAAGGATGCGCACAATCGGTTCATTCTCTACCAATTAGCAAAAGGACTAAAGTTTTTGCATTCTGCAGAAATCATTCATAGAGATTTAAAGCCTTCCAATCTTTTGCTCAATAGTGATTGTTCCATGAAAATATGTGACTTTGGTCTTGCCCGATCACTCATTGCTGATAAGTTCAATCAAGATATTATCTTAACAGAAGAGGTGGCAACTAGATGGTATAGAGCTCCTGAAGTTTTATTGGGGTCACATTCTTATGGCAAATCAGCTGATATTTGGAGTATGGGCTGCATTTTGGCAGAAATTTTGATTGGAAAACCTATCTTTCCAGGAACTTCTACACTCAATCAGCTATAAAAGATTATTTCATTTACCGGAAAGCCCTCAAAGCAATAAATATAATCTTTGAATGCAGAGACTGCTTAGACTATGATTGATCAAGTAAGTCAAACAAAGCAGAAACCATTGAATGAATGGTTTAAGCCAGGTACACCTCCCTAAGCTATTGATTTAATCCTGAAAATGCTTCAGGTCAATCCTCATAAGAGACCAACTGCTACATAAGTTCTAAAGAGCGTTTATTTATCAAGCTTTAGTAACCCTAAAGAATAGTACTAAAGCAAAAAGATGATTAAACCTCCCATCAGTGATAATACAAAGCTAGGACTCAAGGATTACAGACTTCTTATCTATGATCATATTAAGAAAGTTTATAAAGAAAGAGAAGGCCAAAACTCAGTATCTTTACATAACAGTGAAAGTCTAAGGAAAATGGAGAGGCCAAATACTGCACAAAAGCATGAAAAGCAAGAATCAGCAAGTTCTAACTATTACTTTAGGAATAATTCTAACAACTCGAAGAACTAAAAGCCGAAAACAACTGAGACAAAAGTGAGCCAGTATTTTTCAACTTCAAGCAATAAACAGGCTGCTAATTCTTACTATGAGGACGAATAAAAGCTGAAAAAGAAAAATTCTTTAAAGGACATCCTAAAAAACAAGAAGCCATTAATAACTTATAAAAATACCACCGACAGCAAAGGCTCCCTCCTTAAGAAATCATACAAGGATTACTAGATATGCGGGTCTACAAAGTAAAATAAAAACTATGGGAAATTTATCTGATAAAATAATATTGTTTAATATAGTATGAATCAATCAACTATTCATCTTTTTCTTATGTCCTTTCTGCAGTGACTTGAACTCAATTGCTTGGCTGTGGTAAAATTTATCATAAAAATTTTATATATTCTTCAAAATGACTATTCTCAGCTCTTTCTTGATATTGGCTTCTCTTTTCTTGCTTGCTTGAATTATTTTCGCATGGCTTTCGTGGTTGAGCTCTTGTTCTGAGGTCAAAATAGAAAGGAGGGGACTTTGTTGATTAGACTTTTTCTTCTATAATTTATTAATGCTATTTATCATTTTATTATAAGGGCATCTGATTCATACAATCAATATGATTATCATATACCAAAGAGCTTGTTAAAGGTTTTCTTCTTCTCCTCAGGTGGTTTCTTTTACTCCACTTTCTTCTCTTACACAGGAGGAGGAACAACTGCTTTAGGTGGGGGATTATTCAATGGGTTCACAGGAGGCTGCCCTGAGTTTGTACCGAAGAAGTTTTTGAATTCGTTGGGACTGACAGTTGGCTGTTTGTTTTGTGGTGGTTGGAATGCTACAGGAACAGGCATAGGCTTCGACTCATTTTTAACTTAAGGTTTTACCTATACTTTAGGCTCAACTTTGGGTTCAACTTTTCCTCCGAAAAAGTTGGTAAAGTCCACTGGATTGTTTTGTACAGGTGGAGGAGTATTGTTAACCCTTGGAGTGTTGTTTTGAGGGGGAGTCTGGAGAGGAGATGGAGAAACATCTTTTTTTGGAGGGTTTTGCAAAGGAGGCACATTATTTCCATTCACAACCACAGGCTTAGTTACAGGGTTTTCAACAGGCTTTTGTGGAGCAACTTTTGGAGGTTCTGGTTTTGGATCTGGCTTTTTCTATGGTTGCTTAGGAGGAGCCTTAGACTCTGGCTGGATTTTCGATGTTAATGCATAATACTCGGCCAATCGCTTATCTTCCTCTTCTCTTAGTTGATCGGGGGATTTCATTCCAAATTTTTTATACTAATTTAGTGAAGAGCTACATATGATGATTCTTTCTCACTGGTGCGGATTAGTTTAGAAATATCAGGATCCATTCTGATACGTTTTTATGACTAATCAAAGACCTTTATTGCCTTTATGCATTCCAATCTCCTCAGACGCACTTCACTAGGCTCATTCAACCATTCTTTTAACTTATCGACGTCACTTGTAAATTGGAAAGCTTCAAATTCAATCTCTCGGACGCATTTGATTAACAAGAAGTTGAAGATTTGCTTTGGAATCAAGTCTCTTAGATTCCTTACCACTAACTTATAATAGGCGTCAATCCTTTTACGAAGCTCGTAAATGAGAGGATTCTGCTGAGCCTTTTTATTTTACTTTTATCCAGCCTATATAAGCTAATTAATACTGGTTTTCCGAAATCTCCAACGAGGTAGCTAATATCATTTGTGTAAAGATAAAATAGCTCACTGTCAAGTAGTGAATTCAGGTAGGTTTCTAAGTTTTTTCTATACTAAATAAAACTACTATTACTTTGTCAAGTATTCTCTTGATTAAATCTTTGAATCTTGTATTGAATTAAGGATATTTTGTTGATAAGACTTCACCAATAATATTTAAGGCTTCATTCTACATCAACTCGTGAACTTTGTTGTTGATATCATAGGCAGGAGTTTGAAGCTTCTTAAGGAGAGGATTAAGAAGAGCCAAGAAGGCGTCAATGGAAGGGAAGCCAGGGATGGTTGAGTCACCAGGGAAGTTGATCATCGCTTTATCAATATCCTTATCTGTAATATCCTCAGTAGCAGGCTAATCGTATTGCTCTTGATATATGCCATTCAACTATTGCCTGATATCTGCACTGATTGGATCCTTGTTATATTCACTACTCTTTATTCCATCTAATGAGTTTTTGAACACTCTTAAGAAAGTTGCCACACTCTTCCAAGCATAGTTTACCATCTAAGCATCCGTATTTGCAACCCCAGGGCCTAGCTTCTATAACTATTCTTGAGCAGATTTCTTCTTGGTTTTGATTTAATCAAAGATTTCAGGCATCTGAGTTTTGATTTGTTGATAGAGAATGGAGGTTAGTTTTTTGGTTAAGGACTAAGTTCCCCATAATTAAGAGGGGAGTGCTGAATAGATAGGACTGGTGGTGAAGAACTTCTTTTCCGCCTTTAAGCTCTATTATACTGGCACATTATTGGCCACATCCTCTTGGCAACGGTTCTTAATACCAACATATCCATATCTCAATGGAATCTATTGGTTCTTCAGAATATTCCTCGCATCATCACCTCGGTTCATTATATCGATTTTAGTCAGACAACCGATCGATCTTTGCCCGCTTGGATCGATTTCCCTCATAATCTTCAAGGCTTCGCTGACAGCGAGATCCTGGTTTGCTGGGATGACGCAAAGAATGATTGACCTTGGCTCTGAGATGTATCTCAAGGCCATGTTTTTGGTGATTTAGTAGATGTTGTTGGGTTGTTCTCCGACGGGAATGGAGGTAATACCGGGTAGATCGACAATGGTGAGGTTGGGGCAGGACTTAGAGAAGATATTAAGAATGATAGGTTTGTCAATAATTTGCTTACTTTTACCGCAAACTTGGTCAGTGACCACATCAATGCTTGTCCTCACTTCGTTAAAGTTGGTAAACTTCTTCTTGCTTCCCTTCTCAACTATCTCATCAAACTCCGCATAAGGAGCTGTTAAGGTTGGGACGTTGTTCATACGTAGTTCTAAAGGTCTCCTGGTCACCACTCCCTAAATTATCTCATTTGTACTGATCCACGAGGCAAAAAGTCTAAACCCACAATTTGCTCAAGCAATGAACTTTTCCCTGAGGATTGGGTTCCTAAAACAATAACCTTAGGAAGTGAGAGCTGAGTGCCCAGCCCGATATCTCTTAGTAGATCCACAATAGAAATCACCTTTCGGAGGTCGTTTGCCAATATGCTGCCTTACATACAAATTAATATAAAATCTGATTATTTAGCTATCAATTCTTAACATTAAATCTACAATAAAAAGATAGTCCCATTGCCGATATGAAATAAATATTGTTTATGTGTAAGCATTTCTATTTGATAAAAACAAGTCG
>JACCDV010751452.1_pt1 | contig 10064 bp, 8 predicted proteins | sample 7446131 | NCBI WGS metagenome assembly JACCDV01 (sample SAMN15323448, study PRJNA562643) | freshwater metagenome | isolation source: river surface water | place: USA:Blue River Watershed | collected 2017-08-17
GAATCTATAAAAATTACAAAAATCATGGCCCAAAAGGGCTTATTTCTAAAAAAAGAGGATTGCCTAGCAATAATAAGCTACCCCAAAGCTTAACGAAAGAGGTCATTAAGCTCATAGAAGAGCGCTATTTAGGCTTTGGCCCCACTCTTGCTCATGAGAAGTTACATGAGGTGCATTGTCTAAAAGTTTCGCTAGGATCTGTGAGAAAACTCATGATTTCGACGGGACTATGGGAGTCTAAAAAGACCAAAAGAAAAAAGATCTTCCAGCTTAGAGAAAGCATTTCTTATTTCCAGGAACTCTGCCATTCAAAAAATTCTGAGGGCCGTATTTTAAACCGGGCAAAATTCCCTTCATGAAGACTGCTTACTTCAATTTCAGCAATTTCAATAAAACGATTTCGATCCTCAGGAGGGATATTTTCATTGGCAAATTTCGAAATGAGTTGAGAACTTTTTAACTTATCCAACTTATTTTGAACAACTGTACAAACAGCCTGCCGAATAAAATCACGATAACGTACTCGAAATGGGTCCGGTTGTCCTATAGCTTCAAGGGTTGCTAAGTAAAGAGAAGCTGAGCGTTCATAAGCCCAAACAAAAACATCTCGAAAAAGTTCAATGCGGTTTAGCTCATAGATTGCAAGCAATCCTTGTATGTAATCAAATTCTGGAACGTCAACAAATGAGAGAGGGCTTAAATTTTCTCGAATAAAGGGAATATTGCCAGCCAAACGGGCAACTCTCTTGTTAACGTCCAGAAAAGGCTGTAAATAGGGCAAATGCACCATTAGGAAAAAGGACTGCTCAAAGGGATTTTTGATGAGTGTTGCCTTTTGGATGATCAATTGAAAATATTCCTCGAGCAATTGCGGTACTTCAACGGGATGGTAAACCGATTTTCCAATTTTAACAGGTATCATTCTCAATCTTCCGCATGCTTTTGGATCCAAGAGTAAATCGTGAGAAAGAAGTCCGTGGATGTTTAAAATCGTATAGCGATTAATATCAACCTCTTCAGCCATATCTATAATAAATTCAATGGCCGCTTTGTGATTTAAGATCATTTGAGTATCTATCCGATTTTTTCCAGGAGCCTCTTCTCCAGTTGCAAGCAATCTTTCTGTTTCAAGTAGGGAATAGGTGTTTCCTTCTAAACGGCTGGAGTTCCAAGATAAATCAATTAAAAGTCTCTGATAGATTTTTCTTGCATAAGTTCCAGCAGGGCGTCCCTTTTCTGCACCACCCCCTAGTTTAAATAATTTTTCAATAATCGGTTGTGATAAGTAGAATGTTTTATTTGGTTCATACGCATCCAAAAATTCTCTTCGATAACTTACATGGGGGCGTAGTTGAATTGGAACTGATATCCGTTTACGAACCTCTTCTCCCTCTAGTGAAAGAGGGATTGTAAACGTTATTTCTGCCGCTTCAGTGGATTTTAATGTTTGTTTATTTTCCGCGACTTGATTGAAGTAATATTTGCTATTTCTACCGGCACCTTCGATTCTCAAAATTCCAGATTTAATAAGAATGGACAACCTATACTGTACAGTTCTCTTGGGTGTGACTTCATTCATCAAGTGCAGCAGTTCTTTTATGGAAATGCCATCAGGATGTTGTCTGACAATCTCTGCTAGATTTTCAATCTCTTTTTTTAACTTATTAGACATTTTACCTTTCCTCAATATCATAAAATTGCGCGATAAATCGTTTTCACGCAATATTTTGTCTTATTATTGCGCGATTACTCGTTTTCACGCAACTTTTTTTTGTTTCTATCGATCGTTTTTCTTCTGATCGTTCGAAAAAAGATGGGTCTCCATGAGGAATTTTGATAACAAGCGTTAACAAAATCGACCCCTTTCGATCACAGTTTGGCAAAACGAAGATTTCATCCAAAGGAAAGATTGATGTGTTAGCGTTAAATAGAAATGTCACCTTTGTTAATACCAAAGAATATTAACAAACGGGGTTGATCAAATGGAGAGGTGTATTTCTTTGATTACCAAAGAGTTAGAACGGCATGAATACTGCATTATGTTGAAAAAAAACTTATAAAACAGTCTTAGGTAGCTAATATTCCTAGGGTTACGGCAAGGTATCAAAAAGATTCTATAAAAATCACAAAGATCATGGGTCAAAAGGACTTATTTCTAAAAAAAAGGGGGTCATTAAGCTCATAGAAGAGCGCTATATAGGCTTTGGCCTCATTCTTGCTCTCGATTTGTCCCCGGGTTGTAGCTTTGGCTAGATTAATGCGTTTTAATTTATTGCATTCTTTTTTTTTCTTAATTATCTTCTGAATACCGTTTTACAAGGGGGTTTTAATGGCTAGGCTTATCCCGATTCTATCTGAAAATCTGAAAGATTTTAAATTTGATCAATATTGTCGACAATTGGAAGATGGCAATATTTTATTTTTTCCACAATGTCCTTTTGATTTTCCAGAAGAAGAATTGAAGTTCTTGCTTGCTCAAAAACAGACAGGGGCTTCTCATCGAAAAAATATTTCTTATAAACCTGATCAAGATAAAATCACGAATTTTGAAAAAACTTCGGAGGATCAAGAAAAATTAATTTTGAACGCCATGAGAAATTATTCGCATCGAGCTACACTATTTTTAACGCAACTTTTGGCCCCTTATTCAAAGGATTGGAAACTCGATTATGCAAGCTTTAGACCATTCCAGGAGAAAGGGAGACCATTAAGGTTGCATGCGCGAAATGATCTTTTACATGTAGATGCTTTCCCTACTCGACCTGTTCATGGAGGAAGAATCTTAAGGTTTTTTACAAATATTAATCCTACAGAAAGTCGATTTTGGATTACAAGCGATCCTTTCGAAAAGTTATTAGAAGATCACCTAATTTCAGGAAAAATTAAGCTGCCTAGGGGGGTTGACGATTCAATTTTATCTAAGTTATTTAAGTCATTTAAAAAAATTGCTTATCAAATAGGGCTTCCGGTTCATTTAAGATCCCCATATGATACATTTATGCATCAGTTTCACAATTACTTAAAAGAAAATGAGTCGTTTCAAAAAAGTTGCCGTAAAGATTATTGGGAATTCCCCCCAAACTCGTGTTGGGCAGTATTTACTGATCAAGTGTCCCACGCAGCAATATCAGGGCAGTATGCTTTAGAGCAAACATATATTATCCCAAAAAGGGCTTTAATTGATCCCTGTAAAGCGCCTGTAGCCGTCTTAGAAAGTAAAGTTAATCATCCGATGGTTGACTGGGGTCTTTTGGTTTAAAAAGGTAACTAAAAAGTTACCTTTTAATCTCGATCCAATTCTTCTTGGATTATTCTAGCTCCTATTGCTCCAGTAATCATGGCAACAATTGAAAAGTTAGACATTTTAAATTCAGGTAACTGAGGCATAGTCCAACCAGTTAACGGCATTTTATAACCAATGCAAGAGGCATAAATAGGAACGTCCTCAACTATATATCGATATTCACTGGGTTTATCGCTAAATATAGAATAATCCGATACAAAACGACGCACTCTATCGTAGCCAACAATAATGCGTTTTTGGATGGTTTCCGCTCCGTCAAGTTTTGGGAAATTTCTTGTTCCAACTGATGTCGCTTGCCAGTAAGCTGCAAAAGTGTCATCACTATTTATTAAAATATGTTCAGCACGGGGCAAACCTAAGTCTAAAGCGCCTGAAATTAAGCTGTTGGCATGATCAATTTTCGATTCTTTGATGAGCTGACGTTTTGTATACCAAGTGTATACAGAGTGAGAAACTCTGTGGAGGCATCCGAAGGCAAGACCTGCGGCAGATCCCAAAATAACAGCTCTTCGAAGCTTAGCGATTTCTTTAGAAAAAAAATCAGAGGAGGCTTGGTTTTTTTGATTACAAAACTCCCAGACTATTTTAAGAGATGCTATAGATGTTAAAGCTACCATAACTACAGGGTTGATTGTACTTGCTGTAATCAAAGAGTAAGATAATTGAGCGCCGATTGCAGCTGCTGGTGCATGTTTTAACATACTAAAATTTGAGCTGTAAGCCATATTATCTCCTTAATTGAATAATGGTAATATTATACTCTTAATTATCTAAAAAATCCAGAAAATAAATTATTTTTTAAATAAAAATGAATCGTTAATTATTAATATTTTTTTGATTGTTGCATCTTTGATAGATTGTTTTAAAATGCTATAGTAATTTTTCTCCAAAATCTTGTATATTCCTGTTCGTTTAACCTATGGAAATTATGAGGAAAATTTTAATTTTATTACTACTTTTGATTCTAGGGATAGGCTTAGACTATGTGACTTCAGCTCCTAAAACTATCTCATCTTATTGTGCATTTTGCGATTCGAAAGTTTTAGAAAATCAAAAATTTTATGAAGATGATACAGTCTTAGCTCTCTATACGCACAAGCCGATTTTATCAGGGCACGTGCTTGTGATCCCAAAAATGCATCACGAAGTATTTCACGAGTTAACAGATCAAGAGATTCAATCAATAGGGCAGACAATCAAAAAAGTGAATATTGCCGTAGAAAAAGTTTTTGGGACAAAATCGTATTTACTTTTACAAAAAAATGGAGCTGAGTCAGGTCAAACTGTGCCTCATGTGCATTTTCATTATATCCCCAAAATGGAGGGGGATCGATCAGCTTTAAAATTTGTAGGGAATATGATTCGCTCCATTGTGATGCCCCCGATCGCAACGGCTGAAATTAGAAATCACGCAGAAGCTTTGAAAATGGCGATGGAAGACTCGATTTGATATGTCCAAACGATGTGCTGTTTTTTCTTGCAGAGGGATTGGGGATGCTCTTTTAGCTTTGCAGCTTTGTTATAATCTGCATTTAAATGGGCATCAAGCGCATCTTTTCCATGATTCTTTCGATAGTTTATGTGATTGGTTTCCTGATATCAAGATTCATCAAAAACCTCTTTTAGATGAATTAAAAACGTTTGCAAAAGATTTTGATCAAGTGTTCCTCTTTCTAGAATTAGAAGAGGGGCGTCTTTCTTTTTATGCTCAAACCCTGCTTGAAGCTTTCAAAGCTTCTGGAAAAATTGAAAAAAAAGATATATTTTTCTTAAATCCTATTGCGACAAAGAAAAAAGACCCTTTGTTTTGGGATCATGGTCGATTTGACGGAAGAGTTTCATTGTCGGAAAATATTTTTAACTTTTGTGAAAAACAATTAAACCTACCTGATGTGATTAAAACTAATGGGATTTTCCCGCTAACAGGTTTAAAAAGAAATCGGTATCCCAATCGAGTTGTCTTACACCCAACTAGTTCTAATCAAGCTAAAAATTGGCCTAAGGAATCCTATTTGCGGCTTCAAGAAGTCTTGAAAAAGCTAGGGTATGAACCAAGCTTTATTTTAACCAAAACTGAAAAGCAAAATGAGCTTTGGGGTTGCGATTGTCCAGAATTTATTAATTTAAATGATCTTGCGGCTTATATCTTTGAATCAGGTTATATGATCGGAAATGATTCTGGAGTTGGGCATTTGGCTTCCTCTTTGAAAATCCCTACGCTAACGCTTTGTGCATCAACTCGAGCAGCTCTTTTTTGGAAGCCTGATTTTTTTAAGGGGATTGTTTTGCAACCTCCTAAATGGATTCCGAATTTCAAATGGTTTAGAATGCGTGATCGCTATTGGAAAAAATTGATTACCGTAAATCGAGTAATCAAAGCTTTTAAAAAGCTTACATCACTTTGAAAGAAAATATTTTCTTTCTTCTTTCGGAAATTTTTCAATTGCGTATCTTAAAGTAGTTCTTGGTAGATATTTTAATCTTGAAAAAAGGAAATTTCTCAGACGATTGACATCTTTTTTGCCAGCTTCTCTCAACATCCAACCTAAAGCTTTTTGAATGAGATCCTCTTTTTCATCTAAGAGCATACAAGCTAATTCGTAAATTAGATCAAGTCGATCATTTTTTATTAAATGTAAATTTGCAATTATAGCGATTCTTTTTTTCCATAAACTGTTCGATTGAATTAATTCTTTTATGAGAGTTTTATCTGAGTCCATTAAGTAATGGCCAATAATATGTTGAGAAGAACAATCGACTAGATTCCAGTTATTGATGCAATCGATATGACTCATGTAAAAATTAAAGATAGTAGATCGATCGGACTGAGATCCTTTTTGGTATTGATTAACAAGGATTACAAGCGCTAAAAATCGCACTTCATTCCATTGCGAAGATAAAAGGTGAGAAATTTCTTCTAAAGATAGGTCGGTGTAAATTTTAGCAATTTTCCTTACATTTGGGATCTTGATTCCTAAAAATTGATCATGAGCTGCATAAGAATCAGATTGAATTTTAAAAAATCGAGTTGCTTGTTCAAAATTCAAAGTTCTTGATTTTTCTAGTTGAGCATAAATAGTTTCTAACAATTTTGAACGGAAAGTCATTTGGTTATTCTTCTAAAATGGTAGCGCTTTTCATTTTCTTATTCCTATTCGATTTTGTCAATACAGCTTATTCTATCTCACTTATTATTACTTACTTAAAAAGTTATAATGGTATTAATTAATGTATAATTTTTATTTTAAATTTAATCGATTGTTTGCTATGATTTATTTTAATCAAACCAAGGTGTTTAATTATGATAAATCGTTTGGGAGGCGGACAGTCCTTGAATTGTTATTCTTCTGATGAAGAATTTTACTATCGTCAACTTTCTCCTTCAGGTACGGCTCTTTCTTTTGCAAGATCTCTTGCCATAAGGCGATTTGAATGCACTTTTAATTTAGATTCTTTGTTTTTGTGTAAAAATTTAACAGAAGTAAAAACCGTTATTGAAAAAACTAAAAAGCATGCTATTTATTTTGAATCTGAACATCAATTTAACATCTACTCAATGGAAGTTTTATCGCTTATAGAAGATAAGCACGCTAAAGTTTCGGAAGATGTTAAATTAAGATCCATTATGCGGTATGTTGAAAATAAAATTCGGTTTATTGCGCTTTCTTCACTAACTCTTTTTGATTTAGATTTAGCCTTGGAGCAACTTATCCAAAATCCTAATATTAAATCGAATGATCGATTGAACTCTTTTTGCGTATCCGCCGCTCAAGATGTTATTCAATTAAAAGCATTTCTGGTAAATCCTGATCTCATTTTGCAATTAATTCGCTTAAAGTTCGCAAAAGATGATGAAGAGACGTTGTTTTATCCAATCGAAGATTTCCCGATTCAAATTTTAAAAGAAATGGGGATTAAAATTGATTTGAAAAATGAGGCTTTAATCCATTTTTGTTTAGATTGCGTTCAAACATTAGAGGGTCTTGAATCTGTAATGATTGCTTTTGCAAAAGAGTTTGAAAATGATGAAATTGTGAAATTGGGATTGCAATTTGGTGTTAAGTTTCAACCATATTTTAAGTTATATAAAAAAGTGGGGTTTCAAGAGCCGATTATATCCAGCTTGCATATCATTCCTAAAGCGTCTGATTGTTTAATAGAGCATCTTTTGAAAGATAATTCAAAAGTTAAGATTGAAATGACTGATGATAAAACAGGAAAAAAAGAATCTTCAATGGTGGCAGTTTCGGCATGTCCTTTAGCGTATGTGCATTCGGTTGCAAAAAAAGAACTCTGGGATAGGGATGTCTCGATACAAGAACGGCGCATCCAAGCGCGTGAGGAAACCGAGATTTTTTTACAAGCACTTAATAATCCTAAAGATGCGCTCCATGAAACAGCGAGAAGCTATTTTGAGCCTGGATTGCCTCCATTAAAGATTGATACTAATTCAGTTGAAATGGAGAAGGAACATCCAAAAACTAAAATTATCGGTTGGAGGATTATCAATCAAACAGGGGCTGATCCTTTTCCTAAAGAGGAATTGATCAGATTGATACAATTAATTAAAAAAAGTTTCAAAAAAACACCCTTTTTTGAAACTTTTTAAAGTTAACAAATCATGTTTTTGGAATCGATAGCTTTTTTGTAAGATGCACCTAAATAGATAGCTACGATAAGCCAGAAAACTAAAAGTGGGAAACATAAAGCACCGCTCAACATCAAATAGTAAGATTTCCCCATCGCAGCCCCGAAAGCTGATTGAAGAGGGGCTAATGTCACATTGAACATAGATCCGCTTTGTTTTGATAATCTGGAACCAAATGTTTCTATCCAAGCTTGGGCTTTGAATTTAACATCGGGTGTCGTTGGTATGTATAACAGTTTAAGGGCAGGTCCGTTTAAAGCGTAATTGATCGCTTTGGATCCAACCATTAATATAAATAAAAAAGTCAAACTATCTAAGCTTAAAAATCCGAATAAAGCGGCCCCAACAATGATTGGCATCAAAGCAAGAGCTGTTTTGATTCCTAAATAACGGGTGACGTTGCTAATACCTAAAAGTAAGCAAAGCAACGAGATGATATTAACGCTTGATCCATACAAACTTAAATAATTGCTCAATGCAACCCCGGAGTAATTGACGCTTGCGGCAATTTTAAAGTTAAAATCGAAGATTGTTATAACGACTTGATAAATAAAGTTTACTGCAAAAATACCAAGCAAGTAGCGATTTTTGAGCAATAATTTAAGACCCTCTAAAAAACCGGGCTCTTGTTTGCTTTCTTCAAATCGTTCATTTTTTCCATGAAAAGCAATTAATAAATTAGATGGCGTTGATTTAAGAAAATAATCGATTAAAGGAATGATTGAAAGGGTGAGCGCACCTAAAATCAAAACAGACAAAGTATCACTTTGATGACCTAGTCTGTTTGGAAGCCCCCCGATGGCATATGGTAAAATAATACCACCAACTTGTCCGATTGCTACAACAAGGGGAAAGCCTCTTTTAGCATGTTCAGGCGTTGTAGTATCTGCTGCAAACGCCCAAAAAAGCGCAACGACAAGAGATCCGAAGCTTTCAATAAAAACATACCATACATAAGCTACCACTTTCGCAAACAGGGAAAATCCGAATGATCTTGCGGCTAATTCTTCAGGGGTTCCTTCAATAAAAGGCATTAACATCCCAAATATTAAAGTGATAAGACCGTAAAAAATGGGAAGGATGACGAACATTTTCTCTCTTGAGGTCTGCTCTAAAAGTTTAGTATAAAACATCACTAAAGGTAAAAGAGCTATTACAGAGACTGTTTTAGCATAAGGAAGTTGTAAGTAACCAACTACTTGGATAAATATCGAATCTTTCAAGGGGCGCAACGTCCAGAATACCCCTATAATGACAGCAAAAATCAGCCCCATTTTGAGAAACTTTTTAAATTCCTCAGTCTCAAAATTACCGAAGTTAAATCGGCAAATTTGCTGGAAAAATCGCAATACAGGGTTAGAGTCGTTCATGATTTTAGCTCCTTCATCCATTTCATTAGCTATTAATTTGCCCTATAGCACCAAGAAATTTTTTAATAAAACAAAGAAATAATTGATAATTTTTTATTATTAAAAAGCGAGAGTCAGCCTTTAGAATATTAATAACGTCTAGAAAGTCGCTGTTTTTTTGTCATTTTTCTCTAACACCTAGAATTTGGGTTGTTTATCAGTTAATTCAATGTTGAAATTTGCATAAACCACTGTTAATTAGATGAATATAACCTTTTTAACAGATTTATATAAAATTAATGTAATTTAAAAAAAATAATATTATAATTAAGTTACAAGTTAATATTTTTAATAATAAAAAAAGAGGTTTTATGGGCATTTCAGTAAATGACTCAAGCAATAAGCAAATAAGCGGGAATTACTCGTTAAGTGCGTTTCAAAATCATATAAAAGTCAGTTCTCAGTTATCAGATTTTGTTAACTCTACCGCGGGTAAGGTTGCAATTGTTGCTGCTGTGATAATAGCGGCTGGTTTGATCGCTACTGGTGTGGGCGTAGCGGTTGGGGCACCTCTAATGGCGGTGATAATATTAACGCTTTTTGCAACTGTTAGTGCAGGTACTTTAGCTGCGGTTGGGGTTAATAGTTCAAAAGCATTTCCTGATATGAATTATATTCATAAAATGGGTTTTTCATTTTTTAAAGAAAAACAATCAACAGCAGAAGTAACAGCAGCAGAAGTAACAGCAGCAGAAGTAACAGC
>JACCDV010058818.1_pt1 | contig 10063 bp, 11 predicted proteins | sample 7446131 | NCBI WGS metagenome assembly JACCDV01 (sample SAMN15323448, study PRJNA562643) | freshwater metagenome | isolation source: river surface water | place: USA:Blue River Watershed | collected 2017-08-17
CTGTTTTTTGCCTGTTTTTTGCCTGTTTTTTGCCTGTTTTTTGCCTGTTTTTTGCCTGTTTTTTGCCTGTTTTTTGCCTGTTTTTTGCCTGTTTTTTTTCCTGTTTTTTGCGGCGCGTAATAAAAAAATGATAAAATCAGCGCTATTTGGTTACTCAACCGTTAAAAAACATGCAAGGCCGACGAAGAAACAGAGGGATCATTTATCGTGAATCATTTGGTCTCTGTCTGGTGAGAGTTGTGGAAGGCGAGAGATGTGTGTTATTGGTGGAGAATAGAGCGACGTATTGGTTTTCGGATTTCATAAACGATAGGCTGTCGAAGAAGATTTTAGCGTCAAACGCTTATCTCGAGGAATGTTTCAACAAAATGACGGAGTTTGAAAAATCCTTGATAGCATCGCGTGATTTCGACAGGATGTGGGAGCATGTGTTCTGTACCCTTGAGGCGGCTAACACTAGGAGCCGTTATTATCCAAAGTACGTCAATGGAAGGAAATTTGTGGAAGGACTTTGGAAATACAAGGGAGAATTGTTGACGAGACTTTGCTCAAACGGAATTTATGGTCATTTACCGTTGGGATTGCCTCGTGGAAAGCCTGATCACGTAGCAGGAGTGAAGGAAACGCATGCCGAGACAGCCTCCCGCGAATTGATGGAGGAGACAGGAATTACTCCCGACAAATACAGGATTTTGTTCAACGAACGTGTCTTACATGATAGATACGTTGAGGATAGTTGGGGGTATGATCATCACTACATCATGGCGGAAATGAAGGAAGGAACGTTCAATGTGCCTATGGAAAAGAAGAACGTTTCGAAGGAGATTGGTAGATATAAGTTCTACTCTTTAGCGGCATTAGGTGATATTGTAGCCGTACATCCCAGATTGAGATTAGTTCGTAATTGGGTGTCTAACAGCGTAGTGAATGCGAGTGTAGTGAATGCGAGTGTAGTGAATGCGAGTGTAGTGAATGCGAGTGTAGTGAATGCGAGTGTAGTGAATGCGAGTGTAGTGAAAGGTAAATATGTGCCACCGGCTCGTAGAAATAGAGTATCATAGAATAGTGTCAAAAAAAAACACAAAAAGCAAAAAAAAAGCAAAAAAAAAACTAAACAAACAAAAAATATGTTAGTGTAGTTAGTTTTTTTGTTTTTTTTATCCCATACTATTAGAAATAGGACCTGAACAATCCATCAGCAATACATTCGTTAAGAGACAATAAATACACCATTGATATATTTTCTAATTCGGCTATTTTTTCAAAGTGATAAATGTGAAATGTACGAGCAATTAATTCTTTGATAGATTTCGTCACATCTCCACGCATCTACTCCGAGTTCCGTTTGATTTGTTAATTTTTGATTTTTTTTTAATGATAGAATGGATCAATCGTTACACTCGGGTTTCATGGCCTTTACTCTGGGTTCCGAGTCTCTTCACCGCGGAAAACATATTCTTTCCGCCTTAGCTACAAGTCTTTATCCCAGCTCCGAGCCTCTTCACCTAAGTTCCGAGCCTCTATTACCGTCATGTATAGCAAATATAATCGCAAATTATGCCGAGGAATTCCGTTTATTGAAATGGATAGACAAAAAAAATGATTGGAATTATTTGTCTAGAAACCCAGCAGCAATGTCTCTTTTGGAAGCTAATTTGGATAAAATAAAATGGAGAGATTTATCAGTAAATTTATCAGCCATGTGTATGTTGGAAACCAATATCGACGGAATAGATTGGGAATATTTATCACAAAATCCCGCTGCCGTGTATCTCTTGGAATCTAATTCTGGTAAAATAGATTGGGATTTATTATCCACAAATCCAGCATCCATACATCTTTTAAGGAACAATAAAAGAAGAATATATTGGGATTGTTTATCGGAAAACTCGGCTGCTATGTCTATTTTGAAAGCTAATCCGAGTAAAATATTTCCGCTTTGGACATCCGTAAATCCTGCTTTCACATATATTTCGGAAACCAATGTCAGTATGATGTATCAGACTTGGTTGTCAAAAAACCCGACGGCTGTATATCTTTTGGAATCTAATCCGGACAAAATGGAATGGGATGAATTATCAGAAAACACATCAGCGGTACATTTGTTAAGAGACAATAAATACAGAGAATATATATTCTCTAATTCGGCTATTTTTCAAAGTGATAAACGTGAAATATATAAACAATTGATCCTCTGATTGACTTCACCGTGGAAAACATATTCTTTTTCGCTCGGATTTCATGACCTTCGTCAATTTTTGATTTTTTTATTAATATAACAACGATAGAATGAATCCTGAGTTACCGCCGTGTATCGCAAATATCATATCAGATTATACGGAAGAATTTGATTTACTAGAATGGATACATATGGAAATAGATTTGGGAGGATTATCATATAATCCTGCTGCTATACGTATTTTGGAGAATAATTTGGATGAAATAGATTTTCAACTGTCGCCTGATAATTCTGATGACGAGTCCTTTTCGGAAGATGATACGGATGAAACAAACTGGGGTGGATTATCATACAACAACGCTGCTGTATATCTTTTGGAAAATAATATGGATAAAATAGAATGGTGCGGATTGTCACTTAATACTGCTGTTGTATATCTTTTGGAAACTAACGCGGATGAAATAAGTTGGAATATGATATCATTAAATCCGGCCACTATACATATTTTGCGAGATAATATAAATAAAACACATTATGATTGTTTAGCAGAAAATCCGGCCGCCATATCTCTTTGGAAAATTAATTCGTGTGAGAAATTTTGGTATCGGATATCACCAAATCCAGCTGCTGTATTTATTTTGGAAAACGATTCAAATAAAATAGAATGGTTTTGGTTATCAAAAAATCCAGCAGCTGTATATCTTATAGAGTCTAATCCGGATAAAATAGAATGGGATGAATTATCGGAAAATACATCGGCGATACATTTATTAAGAGACAATGAATACGACGTTCGGATATTCTCTAATCCGGCTATTTTCCAGAGCAACAAACACAAAATATATCGTTGTTTAACTTTACCCTGGAGTCATAACAATTACACTAAATTTCGTTAATTTTGATTTTTTTTTGAATGGTATGAAAATGAATCTTGGGTTACTGTTACGTTCATTTGAGCTCCGAGCCTCTACGCCGCGGATTTCATGGTATCAACATTTGAGTTCCGAGCCTCTACGCCTTAGCTCCGAGCCTCTACGCCGCGGATTTCATAACCTTTATCCCGGATTTCATAACCTTTATCCTAGCTCCGAGCCTCTTCACCTAAGTTCCGAGCCTCTATTACCGTCATGTATAGCAAATATAATCGCAAATTATGCCGAGGAATTCCGTTTATTGAAATGGATAGATATTGACATGAATTGGCGGCAATTATCAAGAAATCCAGCAGCTACATTTATTTTGGAAGCTAATAAAGATGAAATAAATTGGTATTGGTTATCAGAAAATCACTCTGTTATACTTCTTTTAAGAGCTAATTTGAATAAAATAAGTCGGGAGTTGATATCGAGAAATCCCGTAGCTATATTTCTTTTGGAAGCCAAATCGAATAAAATAAGTTGGTGGCGATTATCAGAAAATCCTGCTGCCATACATCTTTTGGAAGTTAATAAGGATAAAATAGAATGGGATTGGTTATCAAGAAATCCTGCTGCTATACATCTTTTGGAAGTTAACAAGGATAAAATAAAATGGTGTTGGTTATCCGGAAACTCGGCAGCGATATCTCTTTTGGAAGATAATCCGGATAAAATAGACGGGAATTGGCTATCAACAAATCCGTCCGCTATACATCTTTTGGAAACTGTTCTGGATGAAATGTATTGGAGTTGGTTATCTTTAAATCCATCGGCAATACATTTGTTAAGAGATAATGAATATACTGGCAATATATTCTATAATCCGGCTATTTTTCAGAGCAACAAATGCGAAATATATTGTCATTTAATTCTCCCACTTCTCTGAATTTAATTTTGATTTTTTTTTGAATGTTGTAAAATGAATCTTCTATTACCATTATGTATAACAAATATAATAACGGATTACGCAGAAGAAAGACAATTACTCAAATGGGTACTTAATTGTGGTGTAGATTGGGATTGGTTATCAGAAAATCCTGCTACTTTACATTTATTAAAATATGATTTGTACGCGATGAATTGGATTTGGTTATCATCAAATCCATCTGTCGTATATATTTTGGAAACTTGCCCAAATAAAATAAATTGGAGGTATTTATCAGCAAATACAGCTGCCATATTTCTTTTGGAAACTCACCCGGATAAAATAAATTGGTGGGAATTATCATCAAATCCAGCTGCCATGTTTCTTTTAAAAGACAATATGGATTACATATATTGGGATCAATTATCATCAAATCCATCTGCCGTATATATTTTGGAAGCTAATACAAATAAAATAAATTGGAGGTATTTATCAACAAATCCAGCCGCTATATCTATTTTGGAAGCTAATAGGAATAGAATATATCCGGAATGGTTATTAAGAAATCCAGCCGCCATATTTATTTTGGAAACTGAACCAAATGGAACAAATTGGAATCAGTTATCGGGAAATTCATCAGCAATACATCTATCAAGAGATAATATATATACCAAATATATCTTCCCTAATCCAGCTATTGGTCAAAGTAATAGATGTGAAATATATAAACAATTGATCCTTTGATTGACTTCACCGCGAATTTCATGGTCTTTAACCTTATCACCAAATCTTTGTTAATTTTGATTTTTTTGAATGGTATGAAAATGAATTCCGTGCTGCCGCCATGTATAACAAATATTGTAGTAGATTACGCCGAAGAAAAGCAATTACCGAAATGGACAGATGAAGGAATATATTGGGTCTATTTATCCGTAAATCCGGCTGCCATATCTATTTTAAAATCTAATATCGATAAAATATATTGGGGGTGGATATCGTTAAACTCAGCTGCCATATCTATTTTGGAAGATAATTTAGACGAAATAGATTGGTATTGGATATCGATGAATCCAGCTGCTATATATCTTTTGGAAGCTAATATAAATGAAATCGATTGGGATTTGTTATCAAAAAATCCAGCTGCCATATCTATTTTGGAAGCTAATACAGATAAAATAGAATTGTTAGAATTATCGAGAAATCCAGCTGCTATACCTATTTTAGAGGCTGATCTGAATGAAATAGATTGGGTGGAATTATCGTTAAACTCAGCTGCCGTATTTATTTCGGAAGCCAATTTGGATAAAATAGATTGGAATTGGATATCGATGAATCCAGCTGCTATATATCTTTTGGAAGCTAATACAAATGAAATCGATTGGGTGGAATTATCGAGAAATCCATCAATGATACATTTGTTAAGAGACAATAAATATACTTACGATATATTCTCTAATCCGGCTATTTTTCAAAGCGACAAATGTAAAATATATAAACAAATGACCCTTTGATTGACTTTATCCCGGAAAACATATTCTTTTTTCGCCTTAGCTCCAAGTTTTATCCTAGTTTCGTTAATTTTGATTTTTTTGAATAATAATAACCAAATGGATAATGCATTTCCGTTGCGTTCATGCTGTAATTCCGGGGGCTCACCCGTATTTCCATTATGTATAGCAAACATTATAACAGATTATACGGAAGAAAAACAATTGTTGAAATGGATAAAAAAAAATGCGGATTGGAATTATTTATCCAAAAATCGAGCAGCTGTGTATATTTTGGAAACTAATACAAATAAAATAAATTGGTTTTGTATTTCAGAAAATCCGGCAGCTATATATATTCTGGAAACCAACGCTAATAAAATAGAATGGTATTTGTGTTCAAGAAATACAGCAGCTACATTTCTTTTGGAAGCTAATCCAGATAAAATAGATTGGAATTGGTTGTTCGAAAATTCAGCAGCAGCATTCATTTTGCGAGATAATATAGATAAAATAGATTGGAGGTATTTATCGGCAAATACAGCTGCCATATTTCTTTTGGAAACTTACCCAGATAAAATAAATTGGAAGGAATTATCATCAAATCCAGCTGCTATATCTATTTCGGGGACTGATCTGGATGAAATAGATTGGGTTAGATTATCCAAAAACACAACAGCTATACATCTTTTGGAAGCTAATTTGGATAAAATAAACTGGGAATGGTTATCAGAAAATCCGGCAGCTATAACTATTCTAGAAACTAATGTAGATAAAATACGGTGGCCTTGGTTACCGGAAAACCCATCAGCAATACATTTATTAAGAGACAATAAATATGATTTTCAAGTATTTTCCAATTCAGCTATTTTTCAAAGTAATAAATATGAAATATATAAACAACTAATCGCCTGATCTTCGTTTGATTCATCGATATTTATTTAAATCTAATAGACTAAATTGGGATCGTTTATCTGGAAATCCGTCAACAATATATTTATTAGAATCTAATTCGGATAGAATAAATTGGAAATGGTTACTAGAAAATACGTCAGGAGTACATTTATTTAGAGATAATGATAAACTATATCCTGTAATCCGGCTATTTTTCAAAACGACAAAAAAGAAATCTACAAACGGGTACTTTACATCGTAACTTTAGTTGAACATTTCTTTTTTATGTAAGTATATCATGGATACGGTTGTAAAAGGGAAAAGGAAGATGTCAATCTGTATAGATGATGATAAGTTGGAATGGGAAGACTTATCGTTTAATCCTTCTGCTATCCCATTACTAGAAAACAATTTGGATAAAGTAAATTGGTCTGTTTTGTCAGGAAATCCTTCCGCAATACAATTGTTGATATCTAATCTAGATAAAGTGGATTGGTCCGTTTTGTCAGGAAATCCTTCCGCGATACAGTTGTTGATGTCTAATCTAGACAAAGTAGATTGGTCTGATTTGTCAAGAAATCCTTCCGCAATACATTTATTAGAAGCCAATCCTGATAAAATAAATTGGTTTACTTTAGCATTTAATGAGGCAGCCTTTTCATTATTAAATTCTAATACGGATAAAATAAATTGGTTTTGGTTATCATTTAATTCGGCAATTGGTTCAATATTGGAAGCTAATCAAGATAAAATAATAAATTGGTATTGGTTATCATCTAATGAATCAGCGATACGTATATTAAAAAACAACATCGATAAAGTAAATTGGGAAGGATTATCTGCCAACGCGAAAGCTATATCAATATTGGAAAATAACGCGGGTGAAATATATTGGGACGGTTTGTCATGTAATGCTGCTGCTATTTCATTATTGGAAGCAACGCCTATTAAAATAAAATGGCACTGGTTATCATCTAATCCATCAGCAATACACTTGTTAAGAGACAACACTTATTCAAACCGTATATCAATGAATCCAGCTATATATATCAAATAAGTTTTCATATTGATTGCGATATATTTTTTGTTGGTTTTTTCGTAAAGGTATAGATCATGGATTTATTATCGTAATAGATCCCGAAACTTTATGGAAGCAAAATAAAAAAGTTATTGAATAGTAAAATAGGCCTCCATGAAAATTTATTGGCGATACATTTATTAGGAGCTAATAGAGATAAAATAACTGTTACATATTTGTTGTTTAATCCATCAGCAATACATTTATCAAGAGATAATGGTTATATAAAAATATTTTCTCTAATCCAGTCATATTCCGAAGCAATAAAAAAGGAATATATAAACAGCTAGTTGAAATTTGATTATTTTTTTTGCTAACATCAATACCGTTGCGTTAATACCGGATTTCATGGCCTTTATCCTTAGCTACAAGTCTTTATCCCGAAAAACATATTCTTTCCTCCTTAGCTACAAGTCTTTATCCTTGTTACCGTTGCGTTCACCTGAGTTACCGCCTTGTATCGCAAATATTATAGCAGATTACGCTGAAGAAAAACATTTATTGAATTGGATAGACGAAAATGAAATAGATTGGATTTGTTTATCACGTAATCCATCAGCAATATCTTTATTAGAAGTTAATTTGAATAAAGTAAATTGGGATTGGTTATCCAGAAATACGTCAGCAATACATTTATTGGAAGCTGATTTGAATAAGATAAGTTGGGATTGGTTATCATTTAATCCTTCGGCAATGCATTTATTAGAATCCAAACAAGATAAAATAGATTGGATTTGTTTATCTGGAAATCCTTCAGCAATATATTTATTAGAAACTAATACAGAAAATATAAATTGGAATTGGTTATCCAGAAATCCGTCAGCAATCCATTTATTGGAAGTTGATTTGAATAAGATAAATTGGGATTGGTTGTCCGAAAATACATCAGCAATACATTTATTGGAAGTTGATTTGAATAAGATAAATTGGAATTGGTTATCAGAAAATCCGTTAGCAATACATTTATTAGAAGCTAAACCTGATAAAATAGATTGGAATCGGTTATCATTTAATCCATCAGCAATATATTTATTAGAAGCTAATAAATATAAAATAAATCTGGTTTCTTTATCTGACAATCCATCAGCGATACATTTATCGCGGGATAATAACTACACGATATATACTTTCCCTAATCCAGCCATATTTCGAAGTAATAAATATGATATACATAAACAGCTGGTTGAAATTTGATTATTTTTTTGTTAATAGTAATGCCGTTGCGTTCACTCCGGAAAACATATTCTTTTCGCCTTAGCTACAAGTCTTTACCCTCGTTACCGCCTTGTATAGCTAATATCGTAGCAGATTACGCTGAAGAAAGACATTTATTGAATTGGATAGACGAAAATAGAATAGATTGGATTTGTTTATCACGTAATCCCTCAGCAATATCTTTATTAGAAAATAATACGGATAAAATAGATTGGATTTGTTTATCACGTAATCCCTCAGCAATATCTTTATTAGAAGTTTATCAAGATAGAATAAATTGGATTTCTTTATCCGGAAATCCGTCAGCAATACATTTATTAGAAGCTAATTTGAATAAAGTAAATTGGAATTGGTTATCTGAAAATTCATCAGCGATACATTTATTAGAAGCTAATCAAGATAAAATACATTGGAATTGGTTATCCAGAAATCCGTCAGCAATACATTTATTTGATACCAAGCCAGATAAGATAAGTTTGTTATGTTTATCCGGAAATCCGTCAGCAATACATTTATTAGAAACTAACCCGGATAAGATAAGTTTGTTATATTTATCCGGAAATCCGTCAGCAATACATTTATTAGAAGCTAATTTGAATAAAATAGATTGGTATTGGTTATCAGAAAATCTATCAGCAATACATTTATTGCGGGATAATATATATACTGATAAAACATTTGCTAATACAGCTATATTTCAAAGTAACAAACTTCGCACATATAAACGGTTAATTGAATTTTGATTGTTTTTTTTGTTAACATAAATGTAATTACGTTCATCCCGGAAAACATATTCTTTTCGCCCGGATTTCATGGACTTCATTCTTAGCTACAATTCTTTATCCTTGTTACCGCCTTGTATAGCTAATATCATAGCAGATTACGCCGAAGAGAAACAGTTATCGAATTGGATAAACAAAAATAGAATAGATTGGTATTCGCTATCTAGTAATCCATCATCAATACATGTATCAGAAAATAATACAAAAAATATAAATTGGATTTGTTTATCCGGAAATCCTTCAGCAATACATTTATTAAAAACTAATACAAAAAATATAAATTGGATTTCTTTATCTGGAAATCCTTCAGCGATGGATTTATTAGAAGCTGATTCGGATGAAATAGATTGGAGCTTTTTATCCCACAATCCATCAGCGATACATTTATTAGAAGCGAATAAAGATAAAATAGATTGGGACTTGTTATCTGAAAATTCATCAGCAATACATTTATTAAAAGCTAATCGGGACAGAATAAATTGGATTTGTTTATCCGGAAATCCTTCAGCAATACATTTATTAGAAGCTGATTCGGATAGAATAGATTGGAGTTTGTTATCTAGAAATCCATCAGCAATACATTTATTAGAAGCTAAACCTGATAGAATAAGTTGGTTTTCTTTATCATGCGATCCGGCAGCAATAC
>JACCDV011231441.1_pt1 | contig 10060 bp, 7 predicted proteins | sample 7446131 | NCBI WGS metagenome assembly JACCDV01 (sample SAMN15323448, study PRJNA562643) | freshwater metagenome | isolation source: river surface water | place: USA:Blue River Watershed | collected 2017-08-17
CTTTGCTATCGGAATACCCAGAAAAGTGCGTATTGATACTTTCTAGGTAGTTTTTGAGGGTATCGTATCCATCTTCTTCGATGTGGAATAAAATACCGCTAATGTTGATGCTTAAGGTCTTTTTCATGCGTTGCTCGACGAAGGGATTACTTCTTTTTTGTGATTTGATTGATGGATTGCACCAAGGCCTTCCAAGTCTCGGCCAGGCTCTTTAAGGTAGTCTGGCCCTCTTCCGTAATGGAATAGTATTTTCGAGGAGGGCCTGCCTCTGATTCTACCCAGCGGTAGTTCACCAATGCAGCCGATTTGAGTCGGTTGAGTAGGGGATACAAGGTGCCTTCTACGACGATCATCTGTGCTTGGGTGAGCTCTTCGATGAGGTCAGAAGTGTAGACTTCCCCTCGAGAAATGATGTGCAAAACGCAGTACTCTAGGAGTCCTTTGCGCATTTGTACTTGGGCGTTGGTTTGGTTCATGATTGTGGTAATAAGTTTCTTCTGGAATGGGATAGATTCTCCTTCCTCGGACTACCCTAAGAAAATGTAATACCAAGTTTTATGTAGAGTACCTTGTATAACCTAATTCTAGGTATTCAAGAAAAATTAATTTACACAAAAATCAATTAATCCATTGATAATGAGGTAAATTGTTGTATTTTCAATGCCTGTAAAAAAAATAAAAATTTTTAGCACCGGTACTTTTTTCGGTTTGGTGGCCTCCTAGGTTGTTCAACTTTAGGACAGGGAAGTGACCGAAAATGTACATTTTTTGAGTTCGAGTTCCGTACAGTTTTGAAGTTCCTTATGGGAAGCTTGGGTCTTTGTACAACCTCTAGACCGAGGGTCATTACTGGTCTGCAGCTTGAGTTCTGTCTATGAATATCCTCGGGAAGTCAAGTATGCTGTAAGCTGCAGGCACGATTCTGGATAATTCTATTCTATTTTTTTTATCCTGAGCTCTGCTCAAATCCCGCATTTTTTATGAAAAAATCCTTCGTACTATTCTTATTTGGTTTTTGCCTGTGCAGAATTTCCTTGGCCCAAGATTCGGTATGGTACCGACAGGATCTGACCTATTACAAAATCCAAACTGCTTCCGATGGAATTTACCGCATTTACCCCGCAAGCATGAAGGCTGCTGGAATTTTACTACAAGGGAAAGACCCTCGCTTCTTTCGGCTTTACCATCGAGGAAAGGAAGTGGCCCTTCAGGTAGCTGGAGAAAAGGATAGGCGTCTGGATTCGGAAGATTACCTGGATTTTTTAGGGAAAAGAAACGAGGAATGGGGGGATTCAGGGATTGTCCTTCCAAATCCATACACCAACACCTTTTCAGATACGACAGCCTTTTTTCTGGTCTATACTCCTGGGGAACTGGGAAAGCGAATCGAATTCCAGGCTCCGCTCCCTGCCTCGGATCAGTTGGAAGGTGTACAGCTCCAGGTGTTTGCGGAGGAGTATTCCTTGGGGGAAATGACCCGCTGGGGACTTCGACAATCTACTCCAAAAGTGGGGCAGGGCTGGATGAGTTCGGTGATTGCCCCCGATAGGGATTTGGAGTTTCAACTGGATGCTGCCTTCACCAAAGTGGATTCCCAATCCATTTCACTCGAACTGGGTTGGGTAGGGCGCTCGACTAGAGAGCACCTGCCCTTACTTTGGATTGGAACTTCTTCTAATCTCCTTCGAGCCCTTCCGAGCCCTCAATTTTCTGGACATGAATCGCACAAGCAATCCCTGCTCCTTCAGCAGGAGGATTTCCAAGATGGAAAGCTCAAGCTCCATTTGGGTGGAGATCCTGCTCGCAAAGGGGATTATTTTTCGTTGGCTTTTGCCCGACTTACCTATTTGCTGCCCAAAACCAATGTGAATACAAGAGCTCCTCCTCGCCGATTTACAGTGGAAAAGCTGCATGCCGTACGCTTTCGAGATTACCAGAACCTAGCCGCTAACTACTTGATTGTGGGACATCGACAGCTTGAGCAAGCGAGTCAGTCCTACCCAAACCCGCTCCGAGCCTATGCCGCTTATCGAGCCTCTGAAGAAGGGGGTGGTTTCGATACCTTGGTGCTTCGTATGGAGGACTTGTACAATCAATTTGCCTATGGCGAAAAAACTCCCTTGGCACTGCATGCATTTTTAACATCCTACTGGCCCAAGCACCAACCCAAGTACCTCCTCCTTGCAGGCCGCGCACTTCTCCCATATGCACAAACTTGGGCGAAGACTAATGCGGTGTACCAACGAAACGCACCGCAGGAATTTGCCTTCCTAGACCTTGTTCCCACAGGAGGCTTCCCCCCCTCTGACTCTCAATTTGTAAGAGGTCTAACTTTGGAGGGCCCTGCCTTTCCTGCGATGGCAGTGGGGAGAATTCCTGCCAAAAATGGGCAGGAGCTTGCCGATTACTTGGACAAGGTCAAGGAGAAGGAGGTTTTGGAAACTTTCGGACCACCAAAGCTACTTCACCTGGTGGGAGGAATGAATCCCGTAGAACTCGAGCGACACCGTAGTTTTATGGAGGAGTTTGCTAGAGTAGCAAAAAATGGGATTCCAGAAGTGGAGGTGGCCACCCTAGTAAAGGAGCTTGCAGCAGAGGTACAGCACCTGGATTTGAAACATGAAATCAATGCCGGTCTGGCGGTGCTCACTTATTTCGGGCATGGATCACTGGGGTACAACGAACTGGATTTTAAATACGTGTCTGACCCCAGCTTGGGCTTTGCCAATGCTGGAGCCTATCCCTTGCTGCTGATCAATGGCTGCGAATACGGGAATTCCTTTGGTGCAAGCTACAGCCAAGGGGAGGATTGGTTGATCTCTCCGAAAAAAGGAGCAATTGCGGTACTTTCAAATTCGAGCTTGGGAGTAGATTTACTGCTCAAGCGCTCCACTGAACTGTTGTATCGAGGGCTCTTTGACTGGGGAGAATCCGCTTGTCCGTCAACGCTTGGTGAGATTCTTTTGCAAGCTGAACGAGAGTTTATTGGACGCTATGGGCAGCGTCCCGAGTACCGGGCCCACTGGGAACAATTAATTCTCTTGGGTGATCCTGCAGTACGGATCTTTTCTTGCAAATGCCCAAACAACGATACTGGTAGTGGAAATCGTTTAAGGGAGTGGGTAAGCGAGTTAGTGGAGCTGCTGTCCAAAAGTCAGCAGGTTGTGGTCTGGATCAAGCAACGAAAATTCTCGCATCCCCCAGGATTTGGTTTCCAGTGGGGCATTGGGATGGATCGCCACCTTACGCTCCAAAAAGTATTGGTAAAGGCTGTCAATCGCCTCTGTTCGGAGGTAGATCTGTCCGTAGTTTTGTAGGGGATCCAGTCCCGGAAAAAGGAAAAAGTGTAGTTCTACCGCATCCTTTTGAACTATCAGGTATTCCGGGTAGTCTTGTGTGCCTACCAGTTGAAATCCCAGTTGCTCCACGTAATAGGCTTGTGTAAGCACTTTGTTGCGCATGGGCAACTTGGGGTGCACGGATGAAATCATGACTTATAGATTCAGTTAGGGGAAAATTAGAGTATGCAGTGATTCAAATTAGTTTTTTTTCTTATTCCAAGAATGCCAGATTCCCCAAATACTTCCAATCAGTAAGATTATTATAGTAAGCCATTGTTCGGGGTCTTGCAAAGCCGCTTGTGCATCGAGAAATGACTTTGCAGCTTTGCCAGTGGCAAATGCAAAGATGGTTCTTGGAAGCATGCCTGGGAGTCCATATTGGATGATTTTTCGTAAAGGAATCCCCAAGGAGGCAAATAGGAAATTGGAAATCGCAAAGGGAATCACCGGGCTGATGCGTACAAAGAAGACGAGGCCGGCAGGCTGGGCTATTCTTTGCTCTATTTCCTCTTTTAGGCTAGGATGACGGGCATAGAGTAGGGTTTGGAAATCTGCATTGAGCCACTTGCCCAAAGCGTAGCCCAACACATTTGCCAAAAGGTAGGCGACTACCAAATGGGGAAATACGGTCCATCCCCAAAAGAAGCCGGAGGCCATTGCAGTCAGTGTGGTGGGGAGAAAAGCGAGTCCAACGAGAAGGGCTAGGCTCAGAGTCAATAGGATAGGATTTCCAATTCCTGTCACCGTAATTTGTTCCAGTTCCTGATAGCGCGTGCTAAGTACTAGTGAACCCAGCATCGGGACAACGCTGACCCAAATCCAGCCAAGCGTTGTGCTGGGATGGCTTCGGAAGTAGCGGACCAAGTCCTTGAAAATGCTGTCCTTTTTTGTCATCTTTGACTCGCTTTTGAAGTAAAAGCCAGCAAGTTTAGCACCTAGTATTGGAATTGCATTCATTTCTCCAAAATAGGTTTTGAATTCTATGTAAACCCAACCCTCCTAAATCCACTTTAGATGAAATTTGGTACCAAAGCCATTCACGCGGGTGTAGCCCCGGATCCTTCCACAGGAGCCATCATGACTCCCATTTTTCAAACCTCTACTTACGTTCAAAAATCTCCTGGAGATCATCTGGGATACGAATACAGTCGAACGCACAATCCTACCCGTACTGCCTTGCAGCAGAGCTTGGCAGCTTTGGAAAATGGGAAACACGGCATTTGTTTCTCCTCTGGCCTAGGCGCTATTGATTCGGTCATCAAATTATTTAATCCAGGAGACGAGATCATCTCGACCAATGACTTGTATGGTGGCACCTACCGTTTATTTACCAAGGTGTTCGAACGCTACGGCATCAAATTCCATTTTGTGTCCATGGCCAATCCCGAGGCTATTTCTTCGCTAGTCAACGAGCGCACCAAGATGGTGTGGGTGGAGACCCCAACCAACCCGATGATGAACATCATCGACTTGAAGGCAATGGCCGCTTTTGCCAAGAAGCACGGACTGTTATTGGCAGTGGACAATACCTTCGCTTCTCCTTACCTTCAGAATCCCCTAGACCTTGGGGCAGATATCGTCATGCATTCCGTGACTAAGTACCTAGGTGGACACTCCGATGTAGTGATGGGAGCCTTAATTGTAAATGACGATGAGCTTGCTGCTCGCCTGGTCTTTTTGCAAAATGCCTGTGGGGCTACCCCTGGACCTCAGGATTGTTTTTTGGTACTACGCGGCATCAAAACGCTACACCTTCGCATGGAGCGTCACTGCCAAAATGGAAGAGTGATTGCAGAATTTTTACGCAATCATCCCAAGGTAGCCAAGGTGTATTGGCCAGGGTTTGAAGATCATCCAAATCATGCCGTTGCAAAGAGCCAAATGCGCGACTTTGGGGGCATGATCTCGTTTACGCTTGTGGGCAATCAGCTTTCAGATGCCAAGAAGGTGATGGAGAATTTCCACCTCTTTGCCTTGGCAGAATCCTTGGGTGGAGTGGAGTCGCTATGCGGACATCCCGCAAGCATGACCCATGCCTCCATTCCAAAGGAAGAGCGTGAAAAGGTGGGTTTGGTGGATTCCTTGATCCGACTTAGTGTAGGAGTCGAGGACGTAGAAGACCTCAAAAAAGACCTGGCAGAGGCACTTGCAACAATTTAAAAATAAGCGAGTTTTTCTCCAATGAATCCCCGCTGTTTTGATTATAGCGGGGATTTTTTTTACCCAACTAACTCAGCCTCCAACTTTTCGAAGCAGGCTAAGGGCTTGTTTTTCCAAGCTAGTGGTCAGATTTTTCTTATCCACTTTCAGCTCCTTCACCCAATCCAGGTATTTTTTGGAAACATCTTCCTGTTGTCCGATAAAATGTGTCAAGCTTTGAAGCTTGAGGTGGTTGGCATACCAGGGTTTTAATCCATTTTTCAGGCGTTCCAGTTCCTCGTGAATTTGAGGCAGGTAAATAGGATGGAGCCCCAGGTGAACCAGCAAATTTTCCAGAATGATTACTTTACGAAGTCCCTCAAAAAGATCTCGGAATCCTTGGGTCGACATGGGGGGCGTTACTTCCTTGCTTAGCGAATTCAATTCCTCTTGCACCAACTGGTGTATGGAGGTAGTAAGCACTAAAGGCTTGATGCCCTTACTGGCTTCATGGGCTTTTTCGAGGTACTCTTCCCACATTTTTAAAGAGCTGCCTACCATCAGGTCAAAGGCATCCTTTTGCATCGCTCTTTTTTGCGCGTTCAGATAAGCTTTGAAGCTCTCAAAGGTGATGGGTAAATTTTTTTCACGCTCTTTTAGTCCTTTTTCCACAAGCTTGAGGTGGTGGATTTTTTTTAAGGACTTTTTTAGGGTTTTCAGCGGAAAAAATAAGGAATAGCCGAGGTGTTTTTGTTCAAAGTGTATCTTCTCCAGGAGTTCGGAATAAAGCTCCAGAAACTCCAATTGTTCCAATAGGGCAATGGCCTTAGCAGACTTGATTTCCTTTCCAAGTTCTAAAAAAAGGGCTTTGGCCTGTTGGTGCTGGTGTGAAAAGAGCTGAAATACAAGGGATTTCATTCGGAGAGTTTCTTAGGAAATTTTAACCAGTGTAGCGCCATAGCCCCACTGGTCTTTCTGCGTGTCTTGAAAGTAGGAAATATTTCCAAGTTGACTCAAACGCTTGTGAATTTCTTTTCGAAGAACGCCATTGCCAATACCGTGAATGAAGGTAATCTGGTCCATCCCTGCTGCGATGGATTGGTTTAAGGTTCTCTCAAAAACTTCCAACTGAATCCGCAGTTTATCGGAATTACTCAGGCTATCCGGCTTCGGATGGAGGGCTTCGATGTGGAGGTCGATGGAGGAGGCAGGAGGCTGTACTTTTGTAGGTTGAGCGTTAGCATGGACTTGATTCAATTCGGCATTCAGTACGCGAATGTCCAGCTCCTTGGTCGTTTGCTCCAAGGCAAATAGGTACACATTTTTTCCGAGCAAGGGAGCCTTACTCAAGTGCTTGAAAAATTGGGTTGCCTTGAGTTTAAACTGCCGCTCAAAGGCTGGAATTGCTTTTTCCAACTTCGGTTGAATGGGAATAAAGCGTAGCAAAAACGAAGGCCACTCGTCTAATTCTTTGAGGAGGCGATCGTCTATTTTTTTGGCTTCCCCAGCGCCGAGGGTCCCTGCGTAGAGGGTCCGATGATTGGTGCCATACACTTCGGAAGCATGGGCTAGGTAGGTTTGAGGGCTATCGTTGATCAGGTAAAGGCTGAGATTTTGGTCATTGATTGGCAAAAAGGCCAGGTAGAGTCCCTGGTCTTTCGGAGCAGAGATGGGTAGGGGAGTTTCGATTTTCTGGGTAGGATGCTGTGCCTCGCCGAAGTGATTTTTCTCTGCTTCTGCTACGAGCACTACCTCTGATTTGAGTACGGGGATTACAAAGCCATCCTCAATTTCCACTTCAATTCGACCCCCTGAGGAGACTTTGCGAATTACTCCTTCTTCTTTTCCGTGCAAGACACGCACGCGATCTCCTATGTTCATGGGGTCAACGCTTTTTTGTAGGTTTCTATAGCTCTATTTCGCGCAAATTTATGATCTACAATCGGTTTTGGGTAAGCCGTAGTCCCAAATTCTGGAATCCATTTTTTAATGTAGCTAAGGTCCTTGTCAAATTTTTCAGTTTGAGAATCAGGGTTGAATACCCGGAAGTAAGGCTGGGCATCGGTGCCGGTCCCTGCCGCCCATTGCCACCCTCCATTGTTGGAGGCTAGTTCGAAGTCGAGTAATTTCTTCGCAAAATAGGCCTCACCCCAGCGCCAGTCGATGAGCAAGTGCTTGGTTAAAAAAGAAGCCACAATCATTCGAACCCGGTTGTGCATAAATCCAGTAGCATTCAGTTCTCGCATACCAGCATCTACAATGGGATAGCCGGTCGTACCTGTACACCAGGCTTGAAACTCCTCCTCATTATTTCTCCAAGGGATGCGATCGTATTGGGGTTTGAACGCGCGATCGACTACCTGAGGGGCATGTCCTAGGATCATCGCATAAAATTCCCTCCAAATCAATTCATTCAAGAAGGTGGTGTTGAGCGAAGCCGCCTTGAGGACGAGTTTACGGATGGAAAGGGTACCAAATCGCAGGTGGATTCCCAAGCGGCTGGTGCCCAGCTGTGCAGGGAAATTACGTCGCTCCTCGTAGTGTCGGACGATTTCTTCGTCAAGTTCATTAATCGGAATTTCAATGGGAGAAGGTGCAAAGCCCATGTCTTTTAACGTAGGCATGGGGAGCGCTGAAGTTTGGAATAAGTTATTCCAGTTGGCAGTTGGCAGCGGTTGCACTCGGGTAGTTCTAAATTTTTCCAACCAGTTTTTACTGTAGGGCGTAAAAACCTTGTAAAACTCCCCAGAGCCATTGACGATTTCACCCGGTTCAAAGATGACCTGATCTTTGAAGGAGAGGAATGGACTATTTTTTTCTCGAAGGAGGCCTTCTATTCGGCTATCTCTGGATTGGGCATAGGGCTCGTAATCCCGGTTGGTATAAACAGCCTGGATCTCGTATTCGGTGAGTAATTCTTGGAAGATCTGCTCTGGGTATCCATACCGTACGAGTAGGGAACTTCCTTGTTGCTCGAAGAAGGTCTTCAAACTCGTAATCTGGGTATGGATAAAGGAGACTCTGGCATCAGTTTTATCTTCCAAGGCATCCAAAATATGAAGGTCAAAAATGAAAAGTGGGAGTACCTGTTCCTCTTGTTGCAAGGAGTAAAAAAGTGCAGTTTGATCTTCTGTTCTTAGGTCACGGCGAAACCAACACAGGCTAATTTTTTTCATACATGTTCTTTAGGTAGAGAATGCCTGGGAGCTGGAAATTGTTTAAAAATTTGTTGTTAAAACTACTTGTCAACGATTGACAGTCCACAGACAATTGCGTGTGTGAACAGTGTGCATTTATTCCACTTCTTGATTCTTCAATCGGAGTTCAGCATTCGACATTGCCTAAAACCCTGTACTTTGCCTGTCTGTGGAAGGCAGGTATTTCAGATTGACCAATCAATTCTCCTTCGGAGGAATTTTCTCTAGGCGTACCGGTGGAATGTAATCGTCCTGTAGGGGAAGATTTTCGAGGTTAATCGGTTTCCAGTTTTCCTTTATTCCATAATCATCGCGTAAAAAATCATCCGAATCTTGGAGTTTGAGTCGCTCTGCCTTTCTTCGTGCGAGTTTTCGGAAGAGTTCGGTAAAGGAATTAAAAGAAACATTCTGCGTCACAGAAGCACCATAAGAAAGCACATTTTGGGACAGAGAAAGGGAAGTAAAGGTGTTGAAATTGTTTCTATTGAATATTCGAAGTCGGTAGACCCCATCTTCAGTGATCAAGTATTCCGCCTGCCAATCGCCAATGATGGAGGCCGCACTGGCAGTACCATTGTTGTCAGTAAAGCCCCCATCCCGAGAAACGCGTAGTCTTCCGTCTAGGAAGGTTCGAGCCACACTGATTTGGAAATTTTCGAGTGCGTTTTGGTCCAGGGTCGCCAGGTCAATGGATACTTCTAGATTTTTATCTAGCTGCCCCATAAATCTATTGATTTGGGAAGATAGCAGATTTCCTAAGCTAGAGGAAAGGGTAGATCCTCCGGAAAACTGTCCTTCTGGGGATAGGCTTTGCGCTACAATCACCGAGAACACCTGCCGATTCATCTCTTGTTCATCGGCGGCCACTCGGTTCTGGAACGCAGAAATGGTCGTTTGTACATCCCCACTGGAAGGGAAAGCGCTGAAGTCGAATCCAAATTTGAAGGTTGGTGAAAGGAGCTCTCCTTGGAGGTCCATCAACACGTTCACAGGGAACCTTCTGCGCATCTGGCTATTTTCCTGATCGCTGCTATTTGTGTTCAATAAAGGCTGTAGGGATACATTTTCCTCGTAGCTGGCTTTCAGGTTCATGACGCCGGTGTAGGGGTCTCCATACCAGGTGATTCTTCCACCCGGTTGGACGATAAACTGCTTTTTCAATACGTTGTAGAGGGAGAAATTATATTTTCCTTCTACAATGTCGTAGTTGCCTGCAAGTGAAAAATTACCTTGCGTGTCCACATTCATGTTGAGCGTTCCTCTACCTCTACCTTCGATACTTTCTTCCGTTCTTGGGTCAATGATGATCTCTGTAAATGCATCGGGTGTGATGTCCAGAATAAAGTTCATCCGGATATTTTCAATCTCCAATCGCTTGACTTC
>JACCDV010268312.1_pt1 | contig 10057 bp, 6 predicted proteins | sample 7446131 | NCBI WGS metagenome assembly JACCDV01 (sample SAMN15323448, study PRJNA562643) | freshwater metagenome | isolation source: river surface water | place: USA:Blue River Watershed | collected 2017-08-17
ACGCACCCTTCGGGCCAGCTAAAGCTGTTCAGCGCAAGCGCTGTCGAGCGATCCCGGGGCTGGTTTCTTTGGGTACTTTCTTTGCCAGCAAAGAAAGTACCTCGGCAACGCCGAAAGCTTTTAAAACGGCCCGCCGCACAGGCGAGAATCATTTTAGAAACGAAATTCACAAACCCAGCATGCAAAACCTAAGCCTGTGGCAGGCAAACACGCTCACTGCGCAGGCGAAAATCATTTAAACAAGGCCCACCGCCAAGGCGAAATAAGTTTTATAAAACCACCAAATGAGGCGAATACTCTTGCTAATCACCTCACTATGTGAGTAGATTAAACATCTATTCCCCTCAATTGTTCGCAGGAAGAACGTCATGTGGATTTGGCAGCAAGCCGATTGGCCGAGCCAGCGCGATGCCGTAGCAGCGCCATTTCGGTTTGATGAGGCCGTGTTGGCCCCTGTGCTGCGCAAAGTGCATTTTCTGCAAGGTCTGCTGCTTGGCAAAATGGGTGTGCAGCACCAGCAGCAGGCCGCACTGGATGCCATGCTCGCGAATATTCTTACGTCCAGCGCTATTGAAGGCGAACGCTTAAATCACAGTGTGGTGCGTTCATCGTTGGCGCGGAAATTGGGCATTGATGAATCGCCGCACGTGGCAACCACTGCACAATCGGACGGTTTGGCAGCCATGCTTACCGACGCCATTGGCAATTGGCAGCAGCCATTAACGCTTGAGCGCTTGTTGCAATGGCACCGGTGGCTGTTTCCTGCAGATGCCTCGTTGACGCATCGAGTGCAGGGTGGTCAATTACGCGGCGACGCGCCGATGCAGGTGGTATCAGGCCGGCTGGACCGCCCCAAAGTCCATTTCGAAGCTCCGCCACGATCAGTGTTAGAACATGAATTGACGTGTTTTATCGATTGGTTTAACCGCTCTGAAACAGATAGCAAACTTGATCCGCTGCTACGCGCTGGCATCGCGCATTTTTGGTTTATCACCATCCATCCGATGGAAGATGGCAACGGGCGGTTAGCGCGGCTACTAGCCGATCTTGCGTTGGCGCAAGCAGAACATCAGTCAATCCGGTTTTATGCGATGTCGGTGGCCATTCTTGAGCGTCGCTCAAGCTACTACGACATCCTCGAGCAATGCCAGCGCGGTGACACTGACCTTACCGCCTGGCTGAGTTGGTTTCTTGACACGTTAGAAAGCAGCATGCAACGCGTGCTGACCGATATCGAACAAACGCTACACAAAACAAGATTTTGGCAAACGGTTGCACAAACTGAACTGACAAAAGAGCAGGTAAAAGTACTCAACCGTTTGCTCGACGGCGATTTCAGTGAAGGGATCAGCAATAGCCAATACAGCAAAGTCGCCAAAGTCAGCCCCGCGACCGCGAGCAGACATCTGGCACAGTTAGTGGAAATGGGTTGCCTTCGCAAAACAGCCGCAGGCGGCCGCAGTACAAGGTATGTGATTGCGCTTTAGCTGACCTTGTTGGACAACTCAGGCAACGCTTGTTTGCCGTGCTCGATGGCTCAGCCGCAGGCCAGCGCATGGCGGGATCGGGTGGTATGGCAAGAGCCGGCGTTTGCTGAGTTACCTTTAACCTTTGGCGTTACCGCAGAGAAACCGCATGCCAGGGCCTTGCAGCAAGCGTTAGAGCAAGGATTGTCGCGTTTAAAAACCTCACAGCGCTAGCAACAGCTGCTACGACAACACGGGCTTGAGCTGCCCAAGTAATGCCAATCAAACCTGAAGGCCAGCGACGTTGCCGTCGAAAGCCTACTGACTTACTCACTCGAGAGCCAACTCCCTAGGTTGAGGACCAAAGGATGGTGCGCCACGGCATAGCCTTTGCTTGATTAGTAAATCATTTGATGTTTTGGGGCATTGGTTATGACCATTTCATTATTAAATTCATTAAGTTATCTAGAAAAGTCAGCATCATCGAACACCCAGTCTGAGCAAATTGCCGGGCAAGAAGCTGCCGCATTTTGGCAGCAGTTGGCCGCCATGCGGGCGTTGGCGGCGGCGGAGGAGGATGACAAACAGCAACGTGAGCAGGCCTTTGGCCAACAACAGTCGGCACAACAACAGGCGCCATATCCAGCATTGAGGCAGACCAGTGGTCTACCACAAAGCGCAGCTGTGTTTCAGGGCAGTGAGGTCGACAGCCTGCTGTCGTCAAGTAGCACCGTGTCACCAAGTCGAACTGCCGCTCAGTCTGACTCTGCCAACACAACACACGAGGATGAACATGCTCAATCAGCAGCGGCAGAGTCGCTGCTGAATAAATTGTTTGAACAGCTGCTGGCGAATCGGTTAGGCATTGACCAAAAACGGATGGATGAGATCAAACAGAAACTGCAGGACCTGGAACAGCTCAAACAACAACTGAGCCAGCAGGCCGAGCAAACACCCGCAGTCGCTAAGCAATTGCAGCAGTTGGATGAACAGATGCTCAAGCTCAACGATGAATTAGCCACGCTCGTCAAGCAAGCTACGGAGCGCATGAAGGACCGCACTGAAGAGAACGCTAAGGCTAGAGCATAACCTGTCAGGGGCGGTAGCTCTGAGCAAAGGCGCACTGCGGTTTTTAAAGGTGTTGCTGTGGATTAACCTTGGTTGCAGCGTTGCCGTTGGCCTTTGCAGTTCGATGCCATGACAGAGGACGACTGGATAGAGAACAAGCCAAAACACCAACCCAACAGCTTGCCACCGCAGTTAATCGATGCGACGGGCAGTAGCCTTGCTCGCCAACATCAGCCAACCCAGCGCTAAGGCTGAACTGATGGCATAACACAGCACACCAAACGGCCACACCGTGATGTGTATTCCCAAGAGGCGAAGGTCAGTCGCAGCAAGCGGACCTTGCCAATGTGGCACTTCCATCAGCACGAGGATGGCAATACTGGTTCCGAGTAACACGTTTATGAGCAATGAGCCGAAGCTGTGCCATAACGAGTGACGTCGCTTGATGACATAGGCGATGTGCCAGAGTGTCAGCATGATGGCTGGTGGAGTGAGCAACAACAGTAAGATGTGGCCCAATTGTTCGGGGTATAACAGTTCGCTATCGAGCATTTGCAGCCTAAAACCAAGAGAACAAGCACAGAGCCACACAGAGCGGACTCATCTTCCTCTAGCCTAACAGGCTTGTGCAGCAGACACTAGCGGTTGATGAGACCTTACGGCGTATGCTAAAGCTGGATGTGGTGTATGGACCTTTGTGCAGGGACTCTTATGCATGGAAGCGAGGCGCTGACAAATTCGTTGAACGCTGCAATCGTTGAGTTTAGCGCCATTCTGCCGGCTCTTGATTATGGTAGCCTAGGGCATTTCTTCGTCCAGCCCAGGTGTAAACCAAGACGAAGCGTGAGCGCAGCCTTGCGTCCTACGCGCTTGGCTTGAGGTGCGGCGAAGTGATTTCAAGCAAGGGTTGTCGTGTGCAGCAGTATTTTATTCATCGCAGACATTCATCTGTGGCAATTGAGTGCCAGCATCGCGCTCGGGCGGCGTTGGCGGCTTATCTTCACCCATGGGCATTGGTTGTCCTCACCGTCAGCAGTCTGCATGCATGGGCAGATCCAAATCATTCGCTGGAACAAATTGAGGTTCGCGGATTACGCCAAGATAGCCGATTGAGCAGCAATACGGCCTCCAGCGGCTTGGTTGGCAATGCCGATCTCGCGCAGATGGCGCTGCAACGTCCCGGTGATGTGTTATCAACCATCCCAGGCATGGTGGTGACTCAACACAGTGGCAGCGGTAAGGCCAATCAATACTTTTTACGTGGCTTTAACCTTGATCACGGCACCGACTTTGCGGTGAGCCTCGATGGCATGCCGCTGAATCAACGCAGCCATGGCCATGGTCAAGGCTACACCGACTTAAACTTTGTCATCCCCGAATTGCTGCAACAACTGAGCTATCAAAAAGGCCCATACAGCGCTGAGGCCGGCGATTTTTCGGCTGCCGGTAGTGTGCAACTGGCGGTACAAAACCTAACGCGCGATAGCCTAGCCTTGTCAGGTGGCAGTTTTGGTTATCAGCGGCTGCTGGCGAAGGGCGATACTCGGCTTGGCGCAGGTAATTTGCTTGGTGGGCTAGAGGTGCAAGGCTATGACGGTCCGTGGCGCAATGTCGAGGAAGATGTCGACAAACATTCGGCCTTGTTGCGTTACAGCCAGCCGTGGGCGGCGGGTAGTCTAAGCGTCATGCTGATGAGTTATCAAAACCGGTGGCACGCCGCAGATCAATTGCCGCTGCGAGCGGTGCGGCGAGGGGAGCTGGACTTGTTTGACACTGTCGACCCAAGCAGCGGTGGCGACAGTCGTCGCCAAAGCGTGTCGTTCAATTTCAAACGCAGCGATCTGCAGTTGTCGGCCTATTACCTACAACATCGCCTGCAACTTTGGTCCAATTTTAGCTATTTCCTTGCTGATCCGATCCGGGGCGATCAATTTGAACAAGCCGATGATCGCGCCGTGTGGGGTGGCAATGTGGAAAAGCGCGTCGAACTCGCCGATTGGCTGCTGCGCTTTGGCTTGCAGCTGCAGCAGGATGACATAGGCAATGTTGGTTTGTACCAAAGCTCGCAGCGGCAACGCTTGAACACGGTACGGCAGGATCACGTCAAGCAACGCTCGCAAGCCGTGTACGTGGCGCTTGAGCGAGCATGGACAGAGCGCTTGTTGTGGCAGGGCAGTGTTCGGCTGGATGCGATGCAAATGACTAATCGCAGTGCCTTGGCACAGCATAGCGGCGATGCATCCGACCAATTGCCGAGCTTGAAAACCAGCCTTGGTTACAGTTTGACAGAGGATTGGAGCCTCTATGGCGCCTTCGGCCAAGCCTTTCATTCCAACGACGCCCGTGGCGTGGTAACACAACCAGACCCAAGTAGCGGCCAGCCCATCAGCGCCGTGCCCATGTTAGTGCGTACCCGAGGCTCCGAAATTGGTAGTCGTTTCTATCGGCAATGGCATGCGCAGCAGGGGCTGAATCTGTCGCTGGCGGTATGGCAGCTGGGGCTGGATTCAGAATTAAAGTATGTTGGCGATGCCGGCAGCAATGAGCCTAGTCGGGCATCAACACGCCATGGCCTAGAATTTTCTAGTTTTTATTGGCAAAACGACTGGCAATATGACCTGCAGATCGCCTGGTCTAACGCGCGTTATAACGACAGTGCCATTGACCAAGGCGTGGCCGATGACGAGATGGCAGCCGAGGGCTCGGCGGTGGAAGGTGCTGTGCCCTTGGTGGTGACGGTGGGCGTGCGTTATGCGCCTTCCGACCAATGGTTATGGAGTTTGCAACATCGCCACATTGCTGGACGGCGCTTAGATAGTTTGGGTCAGTATCATTCTGGGGCCAGCAATCAGGTTAATGCACAACTCACCTGGCATCTGCAGCAATGGTTATGGCAAGTGGAATTGCTCAATCTGCTGAACAGTCGCGATGCAGATATGAGTTATGCCTATACATCGCAGCTTGCCAGCGAAGCCAATGCGCAGGAGGATATCCACCTGCACCCGCTGGAACCTCGAGCGCTACGCTTGCAAATTCGGCGCTACTTCTAACAACGGTGCTGCGGTTTTAGCAGGTGTTGTCTAAGGAGGATGGCAAGGAGTGTGGCTCTGGGTCAGCCTGCTCGGGGTTAGCGGTTTGACTGGTGGGCATACTGCCCACGCTGTCCTCGTCCACACTGCAAATTTGTTTGCGGCCTTGTTGTTTGGCGCGATACAGCAATTGGTCGGCTTGAGCAAGCAGCTGCCTGGGGGAGCTGGTGTCTGTTGGAACCCCGCCACACAGGCCCACGGAGACCGACACCACACCATAACTAGAACGAGCATGCGGTAGGGATTGGGCATCAAGCTGGGCTAACAAATCGGTCAAAATGTACATGGCGCCGGCGTGCTCGGTTTCGGGTAACAACAGCACAAATTCTTCCCCGCCATAACGTGCGGCTAAGTCGGCTGGGCGGCCGCAACTTTGCCGCAGCAAGCGGGCTACGGTGCGAATACAATCGTCGCCAGCCAGATGGCCGTAACAATCGTTGTATTGTTTAAACCAGTCGATGTCCAGTATTGCCAACATTAACGGGCGTTTTAATCGCAGACAACGCCGCCATTCTGCTTGCAATTGCACATCAAAATGTCGGCGATTGGCAAGACCGGTCAAGCCGTCAATCATCGATAACCGCCGTAATAAATCGGCTTGTTGCTTTAACTTAAGTTGGGTGCGGATGCGGGCCAAGGTGACCGTGGGATTGATGGGCTTGTGAATAAAGTCGACAGCACCACAGCTAAAGCCACGAGCTTCATCGGAGGCGTCAAAATGCGAGGTAATAAACACCACTGGGATATCGCACAACTGGGGATCGGCTTTTAACGCGGTGCAGATCTCATAGCCGTCAAGCTGGTCCATCACCACATCCAGTACAATCAAGTCCGGTTTGAGTTCTGTCGCACGCGGCAGCGCGTCTACAGCCCGTAGTGCAAAGTACAGCTCGCATTCGCTTTGCAGTAATTGGAATAACAGTTTGACGGCGGTTGTATCATCATCCACCACCAACACCCGAGGTTTTTCATTGCCCTGTACTGGCCAAGGTGATTTGTGGTCCATTACACAGACTCCATGCTGTCTAACAGTAACAACGCTTCATCAAATTTGAGTTGTTGCAACAAGTTATCCAATTGTTGATAGTGCAAAGGTTCGAGTTGGGACTGCAGTTGAGCGAGTAGCGCCAGTGCTTGCATATTGTGAGCTTGGAGCAAGTTACGAAGCTCAGAGCGCAGTTGCGCTGACGATGCCTGCGGCGCTTGCGGCTGAACCAACCGACTGACCGTTTCGTCCGGTAATTCGCGTTGTAACTGCTGCAGTTCTAAGTCTGTTTGGTCAATCAGCGGCAACAAACGTTCGAAAGCGGCAGCTGTTGGTAAAATATGCTGCCGCAGCTGTTGTTCGATCAGCAAGATGTGCTGGCTTAAATGCCGAGCGCCTAGGGTGCTGGCAACGCCGCGCAGGGTATGTAATTGCTTGGCCAGTTGCGCTTGATCGCGTTGTTGCAGCGCCTGTTCCGCCAATTGATACAGGCGACGACTTTCGCGGCCGAATTGGCTGATGGTTTGGCGTAATAATGAACTTTGATGGCCAAAACGCGACAGCAATTCACCAAAAGGTTCTAAAGTCGGGACTGTGGGTAAAGGCTCGATGGGCGCGGTATTGTTGTCTAAGACTGGGCACAAATGCCGGATTTTTTGCACCAGTAAATGGAGATGAATAGGTTTCGGTAAAAAGTCATCCATGCCGGCGGCAAGACACTCTTGCTGATCTTGTCGTGTCACATTGGCGGTCATGGCGATCACAGGAATGGTGCGCCCACCCGGTAATTGGCGCAATTGGCGTGTCGCCTCCATGCCATCCATGCCAGGCATTTGTACATCCATCAAAATCAAATCGGGGGCTGCTTGATGTGAAATATAGTGCAGGCAAGCCACCGCATCGCTTGCCACATCGACATGAGCGCCAACCGACCTTAATAATTCCGCAGCCACTTGTTGGTTTAACAAATTGTCTTCGACTAGCAACAGTCGTAAACCATGCAGAGGTTGTTGCAAGGTTGGATGTGTCTTATGCGCCCCTGACGGTTCAAGCCATTGCAACAGTTGTTGCGGCGTCAGCGGCAAATTGATACTGGTGACGCCGGGTAGAGACAGATCCCAAATGTCATGGCGGCAGGATGGGCATAACAACGTCAGTTCCAATTGCAACATCGCGCATTGTCCCGCCAAGCGTTTTAGTTCTTGAGCCGTTGGTTGGTGCGCTTGGCAAATTAATAAAAATCGGCCAGGACCTCGCGGCAACATGCCTTGGCTGACATCGGGCCAAGCCAAGGGGACCGCCGTCGCTTGGAACGCTTGCAGCCAGCTGCGAAGGGGCGCTGCAGTGGTATCATTGAGGGAACAAAACCAAAACGGTGGCTGCTTGACCTTGCTGCTTTGCGGCGCAGGCGGTCGCAATACATCCAAGCGAATGCTAAACGAGAAGCAGCTGCCTTGGCCTTGTTGACTGTCAACATGCAGCTGTCCGCCCATCAGTTCGACCAAACGAGCACTGATGGCAAGACCAAGTCCGGTACCGCCAAAGCGACGGCTGGTTGATGCTTCGGCTTGTCGAAAGCCATCAAAGATCTGTGGTAACGCACTCGCCTCAATGCCTATGCCGGTGTCACGCACCGCAAACTGCAACTCCATGTGTTGGCCGCGCGTGGTGCATTGCAATTCCAGCCTGACATGACCTTGTTCGGTGAACTTTAACGCGTTGCCACAGAGGTTAACCAACACTTGCAGCAGTCGTAAGCGGTCGCCACTGAGTTGCATGGTTAAATTGGCAGGCACGGCAAAAATCAGGTCAACATGCGGGTTTTGATGATTACCTGCCAAGATCACCGCAAGCTCTTGCAATAAATCATCCACATCCAGCAAACCATGCTCGAGTTCAAACTTGCCTGCTTCAAGTTTGGAGAAATCTAAAATGTCATTTAACAGCCCAAGCAACGATGAAGCGGCTTGTTGTGCTTTATGCACGTAATCTTGTTGTTTGGGCGCCAGATCGGTACGCGCCATTAATTGCAACATCCCCAGCACGGCATTCATCGGGGTGCGAATTTCATGGCTGATGTTCGCGACAAAGTGTGATTTGGCTTGGTTGGCGGTATCGGCTTGCTCCAAGGCTTGCCTTAGTTGCTGCTCCAACAGATATCGACCGGTAATATCGAGATTGATGCCCGTCATCCGCAGCGGTTTACCTGTGTCATCTCGCTCAAACTCGGCGCCTGCCAAAATGTATTTCACGTCCCCTTTGGGGGTGATGATCCGGAACATCACTTCAAAATCGGCCGTGCCAGCAATGGCAGCTTCGGTCTGTTGCTGCACATTGGCTGCATCGTCTGGATGAACACGCTGTTGAAAATGCGATAACTTCACACCGACGTGTTGCAAGCTACGAGGGTAGTCGTAAATAGCGAACATTTGATCATTCCACCACAAATCATTGGTCGTGAGATCCCAGGTCCACACGCCCATATGAGCCACCTGCGCCGCCATCGATAGTTGGTCACGCATTTGGGTCATTTGTCGTTGGTCGTGTTCTTGCAACGTCATGTCAGTGGCCAATAACAAGAAGCCACTGCGGATCCCATCCGGATTGACCATGGTGGTTAGTGTCAGCAGCGCCGGAAAACTTTGGCCATCCCGTTTTTGTAGCTTCACACGTTCGGTCACCACCGAGTCAGCGGTGGCTCGGTCGAGCATATCCGCCCACAGCGGACGTTCGTCATCCAGCATTAAATCAGCCAGCGAACTATGCTGCAATTGATTGAGCGAATAGCCCAACAACCTGGCGGCACCTTGGTTAGCTAGTTGAATTTGACCGCAGGCGTCTGATGTGATGATCAAGATGCCTGACGCGGCATTTAACAGGCGTTCCAGCAAGACATGCAATTGGTTACGATGCTGTTCGACCATCCGTAATTCAGTGATATCGCGCAGAATTTTTGACGCGCCAATAATCTGCCCTTGGCTATTTCGCACGGGGGTGACGTTGACCAACACCTCGCGACGTTGGCCATTTTTATGCTGACGTTGCGTGCTGAATTGTTCTGTGCGTTCGCCTTGTTGTAAGCGCGTTAAAATCGCCGTTTCTTCGTCGAGTAAATCGTCGGGCACTAACAGTTCGGCAACGGTTCTGCCAATGGCCTCCTGTGCTTGATAGCCAAAGGTATCGGTCGCGCCTTGATTCCAGCTGGTAATACGACCCTGTAGGTCTTGGCCGATAATGGCATCTTGCGCCGTATCCACAATGGTAGCCAACAACTCCCGACGGTTAAACGCTTCGGTACGGGTTTGCCAAAACGACACGATCGTCACGGCCAAGATGGCGGCTAAACCGCTAAAGAACAAACCCAGGCTTAACACATGACTGGATTGCACCGTATGCATTTGATGGAAAAATTCGGGATAGGCTTGAATATCCAGCTGCCAGACTCGGCC
>JACCDV010525460.1_pt1 | contig 10057 bp, 7 predicted proteins | sample 7446131 | NCBI WGS metagenome assembly JACCDV01 (sample SAMN15323448, study PRJNA562643) | freshwater metagenome | isolation source: river surface water | place: USA:Blue River Watershed | collected 2017-08-17
ACGTTTTTCTCGCGCGAGATTGCCTCGACCAGCATCAACATTTCGCGGTTCATGATCGGTTACTCCTTCTCTTACCTATGTTCAACGGGGCTTTTTGCCCTTGAAATCCACAATCGGGGCCAGACGTGCATCGCGCAATTCGTCTAGCGTGAAACCCAGTGCATGCACTGGCATTTCGGCTAATCTTTTAGGGCTTACTTTTTGTCCAGGCTTGGTCTTGACTTCATCACGCCAAGTGATTTGCCAACCAGCGCCATCGTCGGTGCGCTCTAAAGTGCCTCTGAATTTTTTACGATTGGCAGCCACTTGACCACCTCCCGCTTCACCAATTGGCGCTTTGAGGGTCAGGTCCACCTCTTCACCCACAAACCGCTCAAAATCAGCTTGGTGACGCAAGGGCCGGTCAATACCAGGCGAAGACACCTCCAAACGAGCGTAATCTGCACCTTCAACTTCCAGCGCGAATTGCAACTGACGGGTGACGCGCTCGCAATCCTCGACGTTGACCAACTGCACAGGCTCACCCGGCGTCCAAGGCATGTCGATCGTGATGCGCAAGAGCCCTCCGGCAGAGCGTTCAACCTCTACCAGGTCGTAACCTAAGCCGGTCACTGTTTGTTCCACTGTTTGCTGCAAACTCACGTCGTCAAATCGCCTTGAAATCCAATATTCAAAAAACAAACGACCAAAAAAAACGAGCGGTAATTACCCGCCCGTTTGGTCGTGAAGCGCTCATTGTAACGCCTAAATGCTTGATTATCAAAGGATAAATCAGATTTTTAGGCCTTCCCCCCCAGCAAAATCTTGGTGTAAGCCGCCTGAGGATTGTTTAAAACCTGCTCAAACGTCCCCGCCTCTACCACCTTGCCGCCTTGCATGACCATCACATGGTGCGCCATGGCACGGATGACCGACACATCATGGGTGATGAGCAAATAACTCAACCCCCTATCCCGCTGAAGCTTTTGCAGCAGCTGAATCACTTGCAATTGAGTTGTGGCATCCAAGGCACTGGTCGGCTCATCCAAAACCAAGACCTCCGGCTCAATGACCAAGGCTCTGGCAATGGCCAAGCGTTGGCGCTGCCCCCCCGAAAACTCATGTGGGTAGCGTTGCAGCAACCCTGGGAACTCAGTTTCGGTCAAGCCCACGGCCGCCAAGGTCACTAGAATACGGCGCAAACGCCCCAAGTCGTCTAATTCAGGGGCATGAAGGGTCAACCCCTCCGACACCAGCTCTTGAACGTTCATGCGCGGAGACAGTGAGGAGAACGGATCTTGGAAGACCACTTGCACTTTGCGACGCAGCAACAAATCTTGCGCAGCATTGCCTCGCCAAACGGCACCGTCTATCGTCAAGGTGCCTTCAGAGGGCATCAGCCCTAAAGCAGCGAGGGCCAAGGTAGTTTTGCCAGAGCCTGACTCGCCAATCACGCCAAGGGTCTGGCCCGCACGCAGATCAAAGCTTGCTCCCTCGACCGCCACAAATTTACCCCCTCTGAACCACTTCATCCAGCCGGATCCACGTATGGGATAGCTGACGCGCAGTGCTCGCGCTTGCATGACTGTAGGGGCATTGTTCTTAGCTTCCTCCACTTCACGGGGCGGTTGGCTGTTGATCAATTTTTGGGTGTATGGGTGTGTGGGATAAGTCAGCACCACATCCACCGCACCAGACTCCACCACCACACCTTTTTCCATGACCAAAACTTGGTCCGCAAAGTAACGCACCGTATTCAAATCATGCGTGATGAGCAATACCGCCATGCCAAAGCGTTTTTGCAAGTCGCTGAGCAAATCCAAAATTTGCGCACGCAAAGACACATCCAAAGCAGTCGTCGGTTCATCAGCCACCAATAAGCGTGGACGACAAGCCAATGCCATTGCAATCATGACGCGTTGGCGTTGACCGCCAGAGAGCTGATGTGGATAGGCACTGGCACGGCGCACCGGCTCGGGAATGCCCGTCAGGTTGAGCAATTCCACCGCTTCATGCCAAGCTTCAGCCTTGGTCATCCCACGCTTGAGCTCAAGCACCTCAGCAATTTGATCGCCGACCATCATCAAAGGATTCAAGGCCGTCATAGGCTCTTGGAACACGAAAGCAATGTCTTGACCGCGAATGTTGATTAGCTCTCGCTCGCTGAACTTGACCAAATCATGGGTCTGCGGCGCATCTGTGGCATCTGGGTGCAATGTGTCTTCGTCCTGAGCCGTCCAAAGCACGCGACCTGACACGCGAGCGCCCTCCAACAATTTAACAAAGCTCAGCGCCGTCACGCTTTTGCCTGATCCCGACTCCCCTACCAAGGCCAGCTTTTCACCAAGATCTAAGTTGAAGCTGATGCCTTTAACAACATCTTCCGCGTGAAAGCCAATGCGCAAATCGCGCACCTGAAGCAACGGCAATCTCATGAGCGGGCCTTTCTGGGATCCAGCGCATCCCGCAAGGCATCACCCATGAAGGTGAGCAGCATCAAGGTCACCACCAAGACCACGAAGGTCGACAGCGAAATCCACCAAGCATCGATGTTGTTTTTACCCTGTGCCAACAACTCCCCCAAACTCGGCGTGCCGGGTGGAACACCTAGGCCCAAGAAGTCCAGCGATGTGAGTGACAAGATGGCTGCACTCATGCGAAATGGTAAGAAAGTCACCACAGGCGTCATGCTGTTGGGCAGCACATGACGCCACATGATTTGCACATTCGACAAACCCAACGCGCGCGCGGCACGGACATAGTCAAGTTGGCGATTACGTAAGAACTCGGCACGCACATAGTCAGACAGTCCCATCCAGCCGAATAAACCCAAAAGGATCAACAGCAAACTCACGCTGGGCTCAAACACTGCCGAAAAAATGATGAGCAAATACAGTTCTGGCATAGCGCTCCAAACCTCTATGAAACGCTGCATCGCCAAGTCAGTCTTACCACCAAAAAAACCTTGCAAAGCGCCTGTCAAAATGCCAATGACCGTGCCAAACAAAGTCAGTGCCAATGCAAACAGCACAGAAATGCGAAATCCGTAGAGCAATCTTGCCAAGACGTCACGCCCTCGGTCATCGGTTCCCAGCCAGTTGTCTGCAGAAGGTGGCGCTGGGTTGGGCGCCTTGGCGAAATAATTCAAAGTGCTGTGGTGGTACGGCACGATAGGATACAAAGCCCAGTTCCCGGGTTGATCGAATTGAGCTTGGATGAAGGGATCTAAAAAATCGGTGGGAGTCTCAAAATCTCCGCCAAACGTGGTCTCGGGCTGGTTGTGCACGATGGGCATATAAAAACTGCCGTTGTAACGCGCCAGCAAGGGCTTGTCGTTGCACAACACTTCGGCCAGCAGACTTAGACAAAAGAAAAACACAAACAACACTAAGCTGTAAAAGCCAAGGCGGTTGTGCCTGAACCTCAGCCATGCGCGCTGTGTGGGCGACAAAGATGCTTCAGTCGAATTTGACACGCGGGTCCACCCATACATAACAAAGATCGCTGATGAGCTTGGTGACCAAACCAATCAACGTGAACAAATACAAAGTCCCCAACACCACGGGGTAGTCTCGACGCATGACGCTTTCATAACTCAACAAACCTAGGCCGTCGAGTGAAAACAAGGTTTCAATCAACAGCGAACCCGTGAAGAACGCCCCGATGAAAGCGGCAGGAAAACCTGTCACCAAGGGAATCAGCGCATTGCGAAAGACATGGTTCCAAATCACGCGGCGCTCAGCCAAGCCCTTAGCACGCGCGGTAAGTACATATTGCTTACGAATTTCCTCCAGCATCGCGTTTTTGGTCAGCAATGTGGTCACCGCAAATGCCCCCAGCACACTGGATGTGACAGGAAGCGCGATGTGCCACAAATAGTCGGTAATTTTTGCACCCCAAGTGAGCTGATCCCAGTTGGCTGACGTCAAACCGCGCAAGGGGAACCACTGCAACTGGCCACCAAATACGACCAGCAAAGCCACACCCAAAACAAAGCCGGGGATGGCAAAGCCCACCAGCACCAAGAGACTCGTCACCAAGTCAAATGATGAGCCCGCACGCACTGCTTTAGCCACACCCAGCGGTACTGAGATGAGATAGCTCAACAGAAACGTCCACAAGCCCAGACTGATGGAGACTGGCATTTTTTCTTTCACCAGCTCCCATACGGTTTTGGGATAGAAAAAACTTTTCCCCAAATCAAAGACGGCAAACTGTTTGAGCATTTGCACAAAGCGCTCGGTAGGCGGTTTGTCAAAGCCATATTGCTGACGAATTTCTTCAATACGTGCAGCATCGACACCTTGGCGACCACGGTAACCAGCACCAACCACCGCAGCGCCCTCGCCCCCCGTGTCGCGGCCTTGCAGCTGGGACACCATTTGCTCAACAGGCCCACCTGGCACAAACTGAATGACCACAAAAGTCATGAGCAAGACGCCCAACAGGGTGGGAATCATCAACAGCAAACGTCTCAGAATGTAGGAACTCATGGCGTACGCTCCGCTCTTTTGATCGCCGCCAAGGTAGCGCGGTTGTCAATGGTGGCCCACCAAGTGGCCGAGGCCCATGTTTCAGGTTGGTAATAGCGCGGCATCACAGCTGGCAGCTCAAAGCGACCATTGCGCCACGCCACGCGATGCACCCCGCCGTACCAATGCGGTACGGTGTAGTGCCCATGACGCAGTACGCGGTCCAAGGCCCGCAAAGCGGTGATGAGTTGAGGCCGCGTTTTGGCTGAAGTGACGTTCTCCAACAAAGCATCGACCGCAGGATCTTGGATGCCAATGAAGTTACCCGACCCTTCTGTGGTCGCCGCCTTGGAGCCAAAGCGCTCCATCAACTCGGTGCCTGGGGACTCACTGCCTACGATACGGTTGCTAATGATTTCAAAATCGAACACATCCAAGCGTTTTTGCAACACGGCAAAGTCAATGATTTTGTAGTTCACTTGAATGCCGAGCTTTTCCAAGTTCTTGGTGTAGGGCGTAATGACGCGCCCCATCGTGCCTGAGTTATCCAAAAACTCCACCGTGAAGGGCTCGCCCTTTGCGTTTCGCAACGCCCCATCACGGTAAGTCCAACCCGCATCAGCCAGCAAGGCCTTGGCTCGACGCAAATGGTCGCGCAAGGTTTGACCCGATTTGGGGTCTAGCGATGTACGCGGCGGCAGAGGCACTGCTTCGCTAAACACGCTGGGACTTAACTTATCACGCAACGGAATCAACAAGGCCAACTCTGCGGCATCTGGCATGCCAGTCGCTTCAAAGTCACTGGCCACAAAGTAGCCACGCACACGCTGGTAAGCGCCATAAAACAATTGTCGATTCATCCACTCAAAGTCCATGGCCAAAGCGATCGCTTCGCGTACGCGAACGTCTTTGAATTTGGGCAAACGGGTGTTGAACATAAATCCTTGAAAATCGCCGGCGTTGTTGTGCTTGAACTCGCTTTTCATCAATTCACGATTAACAAATTGCTTACCTGTGTAGCCCCTCGCCCACTCACGCGCAATGAACGACTGCACCAAATCAAATTCCCCCGCTTTGAAACCCTCCAGTTGCGCGGTGTTGTCTTTGTACAGACGGTAGGTGATGCGGTCAAAGTTGAACATACCCTTGCGCACATTCAAGTCGCGAGCCCAATAGTTGTTGTCACGCTCGTAGCTCACATCGCGACCAAAAACAACGCGCCCCATTTTGTAAGGGCCGCTTCCGATGGGGGTGTCCGTCACAATTTTGTCCAAGGGCTTGGGATAACCATTCTCACTGCCCCACTGTCGACTGAAGACAGGCATGGCCCCCACAATCAGCGGCAGCTCAGGATTGACGCGCTTGAAATCAAACCGCACGGTACGTGCGTCCACGACGACGACGCCAGCCACTTCGGCATACAGCGTTCGAAATTGCGGTGCAGCTTGCTTGCTGATGAGTTGTTCAAACGAGTGTTTTACATCCTCAGCAAGAACAGCATCGCCATTGTGAAAACGAGCTTGCGTGCGCAGCTTGAATGTGACAGAGCGTCGATCAGCCGCCACAGTCACATCCTCAGCCAACAAGCCATAGGCGGTGGTGGGTTCATCCATCGTGCCTGTGAGTAAGGACTCAAAGACCAAGCCCGACAAGCCTGGTGCAGCATTGCCTTTGAGCGTGAAAGGGTTGTATTTGTCAAAACTCGACAAGCGCGAGGGCGGCACCAGAATGAGCTCGCCCCCCTTGGGGGCCAAGGGGTTCGCATAGTCGAAATTTTTAAAGTTGGCAGGGTATTTGATATCCCCAAACTGGGCATAGGCATGAGCGGCCCAAGATGGGCCCGAACACAAAAACGCCAACAAAATAAGGAAGCTACGCATGCGACAATTCTGCAAGATTTTTTTGGAGAGATTCACATGCGTACAAAAACAGGTTTCTTGGTGGGTAAAAAGCTTCTGGTCACAGGCGTGTTGTCTAACCGCTCGATCGCTTATGGCATTGCCAAAGCATGCCACGACCAAGGTGCCGAGTTGGCTTTTAGCTATGTGGGCGAGCGTTTCAAAGACCGCATCACTGAATTTGCAGCCGATTTCGACTCTAAGCTCATTTTCGACTGTGACGTGAGCAGTGATGAACAAATCACGCAAATGTTTAAAGACCTGTCGGCCCACTGGCCCACGTTTGACGGTTTTGTGCACTCCATCGGCTACGCGCCCCGCGAAGCCATTGCTGGCGATTTTCTCGATGGCTTATCGCGCGAAGGTTTCCAAGTGGCACACGACATCAGCGCCTACAGTTTCCCAGCCATGGCCAAAGCCGCTTTGCCCTACCTTAACGACAACTCAGCCGTGCTGACCCTGTCATACTTGGGTGCCATTCGCACCGTGCCCAACTACAACACCATGGGCTTGGCCAAAGCCTCGCTCGAAGCCTCAGTACGTTACTTGGCTGAATCCTTAGGCGCCAAAGGCCGCAACCTGCGCGCCAACGGCATCAGCGCTGGACCGATTAAAACCTTGGCCGCCAGCGGCATCAAGGGCTTTGGCAAGATTTTGAGCGTGGTGGCTGAAGCCTCCCCCATCCGCCGCAACGTGACCATCGAAGACGTGGGCAATGTGGCTGCGTTCTTGATGTCTAACTTGGCCGCAGGCGTGACCGCCGAAATTACCTATGTCGACGGCGGATTTAGCCAAGTTGTAGGTGGCATTGCCGAGCCTGTAGGCGAGTAAGCTGGCGCTCCTGGCCACGGGGGTGGCCACCGCCTTTTAAGCCGAAGTGGCAAAACTCTCAATCCGCCTACTTGGTTTGTGAAGGGTTGGCCTACGCAACCATTTGAGGGTGAACTTTGGACCGAGCGAGGGCTGTTTGAGCAAACAGCCTCTGTGATTCAACAAAAACAAGCATCGGACAACGCATGGCGCACTATGCATTTCATGGTGTTTGATGCTCACACCTCAGACCTGACCTTCAGTGAGCGCATCGTGCGCTACCACAACATCGTCAACGACATTGGTAAGCCCTGGGTGCAAGCGGTAACGCAAAGCCAAGTGCCATCTCATGCGGCATTGAAGTCCATGCTGAACAAAGTCGTGCAAGCCGGTGGCGAGGGCTTGGTTCTGCATCGTGGCAACAGCCTGTACCAAACTGGGCGAAATTCCGATGTATTGAAAGTCAAACTCCACGAGGATGCAGAAGCCATGGTGATTGGCCACGAAACTGGGCATGGCAAACACGCCCAGCGTCTTGGCGCTTTGTGGGTCGAAACACCCCAAGGGCTGCGCTTCAAACTTGGTGCGGGATTTTCTGATGCCCAAAGAGAAAACCCACCAGCCATAGGCCAGTGGGTTACTTACAGCTATCGTGGCGTGACCGACAAAGGCCTACCGCGGTTTGCCAGTTTTGTGCGCATCAGACCAGCAGTTGAACGCTAAGACCTGAATCCGATGCTCAGGTTTTGACGCAATCCGCGTAATAACGCTTCACGCCATCCGCCCCGACGTCTTCCACTAAACCGTGAATATCGGTTTCAAAGCCCGGACACTGCAAGTTGAATTCGCGCGCAAATTTAAGGTAATCCACGATTTTCTTGTTAAACACCTCACCGGGGATCAGCAACGGAATACCGGGTGGATAGGGTGTGACCAAACTGGTGGTGATGCGGCCCAACAAGTCATCCACCGGCACGCGTTCAGTATTGCGATGCGCAATTTGTGCATAGGCATCGCTGGGTTTCATGGCAGGGGTCAAGTCGCTCAGATACATCTCGGTGGTCAAACGTGCAATATCGTACTTCGCGTAAAGCGTGTGAACATGCTGGCACAAATCGCGCAAGCCCATGCGCTCGTAAGCACGGTGCTTTTGACAAAACTCGGGCAAGATGCGCCACATCGGTTGGTTGCGGTCATAGTCGTCTTTGAATTGCTGCAACGCCGTGAGCAACGAATTCCAACGCCCCTTGGTGATGCCAATGGTGAACATGATGAAAAAGCTGTAAAGACCCGTCTTCTCCACAATCACCCCATGCTCGGCCAAGAACTTGGTGACGATGCTGGCAGGAATACCGGTCTTGTCGAACTTGCCGTTGAGGTCCAAACCGGGCGTCACAATGGTGGCCTTGATCGGGTCCAGCATGTTGAAACCATCGGCCAAGTTACCAAAACCATGCCACTTGGAGGACTTGCCTTTGCCTTTGATGATCCAGCTCTCAGCACGGCCGATGCCGTCATCTACCAGCTCATCCGGTCCCCAGACTTTGAACCACCAGTCTTTGCCATATTCGTCGTCTACCTTGCGCATGGCGCGGCGGAAGTCCAACGCCTCGGCAATGCTTTCTTCCACTAAAGCAGTGCCACCGGGTGGTTCCATCATGGCAGCAGCCACATCGCAACTAGCGATGATGCTGTACTGTGGGCTGGTGCTGGTATGCATTAAATACGCTTCGTTGAACAGATGACGGTCCAACTTGGTTTTTTGCGAGTCTTGCACCAACACATGGCTGGCTTGGCTGATACCGGCCAACAATTTGTGAATCGACTGCGTGGCGTACACCACCGAATGCATGGGGCGCTCACGCTTTTTACCCATGGCGTGGTAGGTGCCGTAAAAGGGATTGAACGCCGCATGGGGCAACCAAGCTTCGTCAAAGTGCAAGTTGGCCACATAGCCATCAAGCATGTTCTTGATGGTTTCGGTGTTGTACAGCACACCATCGTAAGTGGACTGTGTGAGCGTCAACACGCGAGGCTTGACCTTTTTAGCATCCACCCCTTTGAGCAAAGGATTGGCCTTGATCTTGGCTTGAATCGTGGCAGGCTCAAACTCACTTTGAGGAATCGGGCCGATGATGCCGTAGTGGTTGCGTGTGGGCTTCAAAAACACAGGCACAGCACCGGTCATGATGATGGCGTGTAACACGGACTTGTGACAGTTACGGTCTACTACCACCACATCGTCTGGGGCTACTGTATGGTGCCAAACGATCTTGTTGGAGGTACTCGTGCCATTCGTCACAAAAAAGCAGTGGTCCGCATTGAAGATGCGTGCCGCATTGCGCTCACTCTCACCAATCGCACCGTTGTGGTCCAAGAGCTGGCCCAGCTCTTCCACCGCATTACACACGTCAGCACGCAACATGTTCTCGCCATAAAACTGGTGATACATCTGCCCTACAGGACTTTTCAAAAACGCGACGCCACCCGAGTGACCGGGGCAATGCCATGAGTAAGAGCCGTCTTCAGCGTAATCGAGCAATGCCTTGAAAAATGGCGGCTGCACGCTTTCCAAATAGCTTTTGGCCTCACGGATGATGTGACGTGCCACAAACTCGGGCGTGTCTTCAAACATGTGAATGAAGCCATGCAACTCGCGCAAGATGTCGTTGGGCAAGTGGCGCGAAGTTTTGGTTTCGCCGTACACATAAATTGGCACATCGGCATTCTTGCGACGCACTTCTTCAATGAAGTTACGCAAATTCAAAACTGCAGGATCAAGATCTGGACCCGGCGTAAACTCTTCATCGTCAATCGACAAAATGAAAGCACTGGCGCGCGACTGCTGTTGCGCAAACTGACTCAAGTCACCGTAGCTTGTCACGCCCATGACCTCAT
>JACCDV011276653.1_pt1 | contig 10056 bp, 8 predicted proteins | sample 7446131 | NCBI WGS metagenome assembly JACCDV01 (sample SAMN15323448, study PRJNA562643) | freshwater metagenome | isolation source: river surface water | place: USA:Blue River Watershed | collected 2017-08-17
AGGGACATCTAATCACTTATATGTACCAACGACTATTAAATGTCCTCTGAGGATCTTCAGTGTATTAAAGTTGCTGGAGTGGGTGAGATGGTTTTTATAAGCGCTAATGATATTTATTTATATTTGATTGATAATTGAATCATTTTGATGGAATAGAGTGAATAGGTGGAAGTTATGTATGAAATATAGGCCATCCTCAGAAAAAGGGTGGAAGCTGATACCAACCGCGCCTTATACTTGATCAAATGGAAGGGGTGGAAGGAGAAGACCTGGGAACCCATTGAGCATCTATATAATGTCCCATAAATGATTTATCAGTTTGAGCAGCAGGAAAAGCGCAATAGAAAAACCAAAGATATCGCCAAACGAATCGGCCTCGAAAGCCAAGCTCAACCTTAGCCCGAGAAGAGCAAGATGATAAAACGAAAGAAACTAAAGAGAATGTCGAAACCAGAACTAGATACTCCATCGAGCGAGCATGAATAAATCGAATAGTATGTGAGCAAGTAGATAGAAGTGAAGGAGAAGATAGATAGTAAGGGGAAAGACTGCCCCCGAGTGAAGATCACATAGTAATATTTGAACATGGATAGAAGGAGGGAAGAAGATAGAGGGACCCGAGGAAATATTTATTTCAATTAGATCGAGAAGATCGTGCGGATTGAAAAGAGAAATGAGAAGTGGATGGTTTTGGTGACCTTTCTCGAGCCATTTGAAGATTCATGGTAAGAAAGAGATATTATACGAATGCTCTATCCTTATAAACTTCTCATATTCTACGAGGACCTCTATAGGAAGAAGATACAGAAGTGACCCTGAGTAACAAAATGATATCTTGATTTTCGCTATAAAATCGATTGGATTCCATTTAATATATCTAAATAATTAGCGAGGCCTTCAATGGCAAAAAGGACACAGAAGGAGCATATTGAGAGAATAAACAAAGGACTATAGGAAGAGAATTAGTACCTAAAAAATGCAAGAAGAGTGGCTGAAAATACAATTAATACACAGAACGCAATTCAAGGCGAGTTAAACAATCAAAAATAAATAATAGCGAACGATATTGATAAGGTTATAATTCTTTTACTTAGAACAAGAATATAAAGCGATAGCTGCGCATGGCAAACAGGAAAGCCAAAGATATGCTGAATAGGAATACATGCGTGAAATGTATGCTGTGGATTACTATATTTTTTTTATTCGCAGGCAATATTGGACTCATCATTTGGAAGGTAGCCTGATCTAAGTAATATCCATTGAATATATTATTTACTCAAGTTTTCATTGGTTATTAGTAATAATTTCTTATAAACACATGTAAGGGAAAGAAGAAGGGATTGGGGCTATAGGTAGGAGCAAGAAATAAGATGAGAATTTGGTGGAATCTCTTCATGATGAGGTCCATCGGAAGTTTCAGATAATGATTCAAGACATACGCTCTAACTAAAAAAAGATGCACATCTATCTCAATAAAATAGATCTAATCACTTAGTAACTCATCACCTCCTTCCAAAAGATAATTGAGTCCAACAAAACACTCCTCTTAAAATCAAAACTCAATAGCATAGCCTGTCATTCTGCCAAATCATATTTCTAATTTTTACTCGCCTTTCTCACCGCAAAGAAAACTGATGATCTTGATGCCAAGGGGAGAATCGTGTGGTACCTTTAGATTGACATAAAATTACTATGCAGTCTCTAATTTTTCAACAGCCTTAAGCTTGAGAAAGATATCACGAATAGCCCCAAAGAAGAATACAAGGCAGTTTGGGCGAGGATAAGGATAGATTAGGCAAGCAACATAAAGAAGTTAAAGAAAGAGTATAAGTAAGTGAAGAAAATGTTGCATATTGCTACATCTGCGGCCTTGAACGAAGAGTAGTATAGATTTAGCCTGCTCAAAAAGATTAGCTTTGGACTATCCTTTCCAAGGTATCTGATTATGAATGATTCGGCCAAACTGAGGAGCTTTTTGTTCTACAGAACGCCAACGATATAGCTGGCTCAAAAAATATGGAACTTATCTTAATCAGGCGCTATTAAAGAGTTTTCGAAACTCATATACGAAGGAATTAAAACCAATTTCAAAATTTATATCCCTGCAGATGGCAAATACGATAAGAGCATTAATATTTTCTAGGAAAGAGAAAACTCTATCACAGTTAGAGTACTCTATAGTAAAAAACTTATCAAATTCCCATAGTTTGAAAAACCAGGTTGTCATTCTCAGAAGGCTTTTGAGAATATCACTAAAATAATAGTGCATATGCATGGGGGTGGCTTTTTGGCCTTATCCAGCCGATCAATGCAAAACCATACAAGGAAATGGGCAAATTAACTCAACATCCCTATCTTTTCCATTGATTACCGAATGCCACCTGACCACCCTTTTCCCCAAGCCCCATTGGACTGTTTCGCTGTATACTAATTTTTGTTAAAACACATCAAACATTACCTAAATGTTAATCCGACTTAGATTTATCTAGCTGGCGATTCGGCAGGAGGGAATTTATCATGTGCTTTAACCGCACTAATCCTCAAGAACAAATCATTAGTTCCTAAAGGAATGTACTTGGCCTACCCAGCTGCAGATCTAAGATATATCTTTACTTCTTCTAGGCTTTATGCCATTACTGATCCACTCCTTTGGCCTCCCATGCTACTTCTTTGCCTCAATTCCTATATAAACAACGATATCAGTAAAGCAAATGACCCTCTTGCCAGCCCCATTTTACTCTCTGAAGAATATGTGAATGGAACGATAGGCGATAAGCGCTTTCCTTTAGCGTGGCCTAAAACTATTATAGTTGTAGGCAATCGAGATCCTCTTTATGATGATAGTCTGCTTTTGATGCAAAAGATGGTGGAATCAAACATAGACTGTTAGTGTGTTATATATGATGAATTATCACATGGATTTCTCAGTACAGACTTCGTGATATCCTAGTGCGTAAAGACAGTTAGTGAATCAATCTAACTTCTCAAAAAGTTGACCAATACATGATAATCGATATAATTTATCCCTATATAATTAAAAAAATGAAGGGTAAATCGTTAAATAAGAAAGTGAATCCCACACCCATTGTCCTTATCGATGAATCAGAATAATTAGCCAATACTGTTGTTATCAGCAAAATAATTAACAACTAAAGTTCAGCCATCAAGCCATCCTCCAATGTTTTTGCAGGGGGATTCAAGTATCGCCCTGAAGAGGCCAAAAATGGAAACATTAATAAATAGTCAAAGATCAGTAATCTTTCTAAACTAACTGCTCAGAAGGTGGATAAACTTACAGTTTATGATTAATTTGGGATAATAAACGAGAGCATAGGAAAGAGAAAGTATCGATAATAGCCTAAAATCTCTTAGAAAAATATTCAATAAAGTTCAATAAATGTGTACTCTTCAAGTAATCCTTGGAAAAAATAAAGTAAGGACAAAATGACAAATAATTTTATTGATCCGAATTATTACTAAATTTCGAAGCTAAAAGAAAGATAACAGAGTGCCATTCATGTGAAATCAAGCCTTGAAGTTATTAACCTTTAGAATATATAAGCCAAATTGTAAGCACATCGCCAATCCCTCAAACCTCTTGAGGAGCAATACAATATAATGAAGGGCAAATCCACCATTCAGCCCTAACCCAAAGAGAAGTTAAGATTCAACGTAAACATCGACAAGGAATACAATTAAATCCAACCCAAGAAAATATACTAGCTTATCAAGGATACTCAAGAAAAAATGTAGAGACCCAAGGAAGAAGTCGTCTTATAGGATCTTTGGGAAGAAAAAAAGAGAAATGATCCCAAACTAGCAGAGTATGATTTTAAATACCAGCAATATCTAGTAGAAAAGGAAGCCAAGAAAATGATTGGAAGTGTAGTTAAATAAAGTCTCTTTACATGGGACAAATACGCAAATAAGGAAGAGCTATAAAAGAGGAAAGTAGCCAAACAGCATAAGAGTAAGGAAAAGCAATACGGAGAAGCCATATAAAGTAAAGTTGTAGATAAATCTTATAAACAGATAAAGGCAGTCCCTGCTCACCAATAATAAGAAGAAAATGTTTCTTTTGCGAAGATTGAGGATAAAATAGCGTCGAAAGATGATAAGTTTATAGGAAAATACATAATGGCTTAAATTGACATGGATAAAAAAGGAATGATTTCAAAAGATTAGCTTGGAGACTATTTAACAACAAATGAACATCTAAAAAAAGGCTACCATATAGATTTGAAATGGTTGCATACAGATTTAGATAACTTTGAAACAAAACGTAAAGGGATGCTTTCCCAAAATGAAGTTATACAGTTTTTGGCTACTTTAAATGCACTGCATCATCCGGAAATAGTCCTCAAAGATATTTCTGCAAAGGAAAAGCCAAGGGAAATTATGTTTGAACCTGAGAAAGAAAAAGGAAAGGTATACACTTCATACTTCAAAGAAAATGCAAGTAAGTTCTAAAAAGTGTTTGAAATGTTGGATTTAAGTGATGACAGAATAATTAAGAGATAAGAATTCATTGAGAATATCTTTATCGATGCTTAGTGCAATAAAATTTTGGATAAAAATGCAATAGTATTACATCTCATCGACAAGTCGATCACTTTTAGGCAAATCATAACTTTTATTTTAGATGACTATCGCAAATAAAGGAATTAAAAAATGAAGAAATCAAAGGAATATATCACAGTTGAAAGATTCAATTAATATTTTTAAATTCCATAAAGTTTGGATTTGAGTCTGATAGATAGGAGCTATAATTAGAAAGCAAGGAAAGAAAAGTCTTCTAACTAGATCGAAATATTTAACATTGATGAAGAATATTTAATTATTTTGAAGGACATTTTCGATACTATTCCAAGAATCTATCAGGATTATATTGTGGTCAATGATTTCATCAATATAGCTCTAAAAGATCCACAAATTTTAGCCATTTCTGATTAGTTGTGCAGGATTCAAAGTGTTGAGACCAAACTTCCTGTTTAAACTGTTCAATCAACTCTAATGAGAATGAGGAAATAATGCGATGAATATGGAACTTGGGAAATTGTGAAGACTTACTTTACCCAAAGAGGAAGGCCTTTGGATTGGGACTTCTAGCTCATCCAAAAAAAGAAGGAAATAAGGCAAGAAAAGATAAAGCAAAATGCTTCAGCCATAAAGAATATATCAAAAGTCAAAGAATAACTATCTTCATCCAAACCTTTATTCTAACTAAGCAGTAAACTTAATAATATCAAAAACAACTCGCCTTAAAAATATACCATTCCCAAACCGTTCAACATTACCGATGAAATAAAAAAGAAGTAAGTGACTAACAATAAGTTGTCATCCTAAGAAATGGAGATCTAAGAGATGAAGAAAAAGTTCAAAGCTAAACCAGTCAATGCATAAATTTTGTCACCTAAGCCTGAGCTAATACAAGGAAAGCTTGGAAAATCACTATAAAAGAGTACCAGCTACAACTATTAAAATTATTAAAATGACCGCATTGAGCGAGTTCTCAAAAGAGCACAGGAACAATTCTAAGAGGAGGAAAGGCTGAAATAGATAAAGAGAATGGCTGAAGTAAAGGCCAAGTAAGTCAAGATAGATTTGAATAAAAAGTTGGATGATGTAATCCAAGAACAAAAGAAGGCAAAGGAGAAAACGAAACCAAAGCCAACAGTCCCTCAGGCTAATCCAAATCTATATCCAGAAAACCCAAAGGAAGAGGCCAAAAAGAAACTGTAAAGATACAAGCTGAAACTTGAGAAGGAAGAGCAAGCTCTTAAGGTCAAGGAAGATCTTCAAAAATAAATAAAAGGACGGGCAAAATAGAAGAATGAGCAGGCAAAGTAAGCTGCGAAGGAGAAGAAAAAACGATAAGAGTAATAAAAAGAATAGCTTGCTAAACTCAACGCCAATTCGTTTAAGCCAACCATCAACAAACGCAACACTACAGAATAGGAAAGATAGGCCCTAAGAAAAGCCAAAGAATAGAGGGAGCGCAAAAAGGCTGAATAGCAGTAGGCCATGCTACAGTTAATGTAGAAAAAAAAGAAAGAGAAGTTGAGCTATGTCAAGCAGGACACTAAACTGGAAATATAACCTCTAGAGGATTAATAAATTTTTAAGAGAATCGGCTAAATCGATTTGGAGGATATACTTATTGATGAAGGTGATAAGGCCTCCTTCCGCAAAGAGTTCCAAACCAAGGATAAGACTCGTAAGGAAACAATGTAACGGTTCAACGGACAGGCAGCGAGATAAAGAGGAGCTATGTAGGCCGAGGAGAAGCGCTTAGCTCAATAAAAACGAGACCTGAAAGAGAAAAAACAATAAAAAGTTGTAAAATAGAAGATAGAATAAGCCAAACAAATAAAGAAAGAGGCTGCTCCTTGCATTGAACCCAATTTCCATCGAAGCAACGCCTTAAGGAGATACAGAGCGCTAATCGACGGCAAGTAGCCAAAGTCCTAATATGACGACTACAGCCGTGCCGGAGATCAAGAAAGAGAGGAAGTATGATAAATTTTATTTTATGTTATGATTTGATTAATTAAGTTAATGATGAAGGTAAAAGAAAGAGCAAATTTGAAAAAGATGGTTTTTGTTGTTTGTTTTATCCAGCTGGTCATCTCATAGTCCAAGCTAGAGAATCTTCTTCCCAAAATTGACAATATTGTCTAGCTAGCCAAATAGAATATTTGGAACCAAATTGAACGTGATGAACTTTTCTGGAACATGCCTCCCACACTTGGAACTTTCTTTCTCTCGGAGTACTACTTTGAACTCAAAGGTAAAATACTTCCCTATTTAGTCTTTGAGCTCGATGAGTCACCTCCATTCCCAACCAGGTTCAATGAGGAATAGTTCACTGCCAAACTATTGAGAGAGCAGCTCTCTGACGGAAGTTGGAAGCAAATAGACGACATGAACAAAAGGGAAGGATTACTAGACGCCACTATCTTCAACTGTAGAGAGCACATAATCTAGATTGGTATTTGAAGGAGGTGGGGCTCGATATTATGTCGAGTGCGATGCTAAACGCAAGGAAGTTTATACTGGACCACGGAGGACTGGAGAAAGCGCAAGTGATGACAAAGTACAAACTAGCTGCTTTCGGACAATATTAGTGGCAATTGCTAAATTATATCCCATTGTTTTTATTCAAAAATGAGTTTCCCTTCCATTTAACCTATCTCAAAGGTAATGAGTCCCTAATATAGACAAAGTTGCACAATGGGTCTACCCTCATCTGACTGCCCTCGCATATCTCAGGTACCATAAGACAATTTTTCCTGTATCAAAGGTTTGCTTAAGCGAGTTGATGGCTACTAGAAGTCATCCTCCATGCTAAAACCTCAGCAAGTAGTATCTCTTGAGGCTATTCAATAAGTTTAATAGATCCTAGCCTTTAGTGCGAGACTCCTATGTTGATAACTTGCTGGATGAAGCTGTTCGGGTGAATGGGGAGAAAGGAGCATTTGGTGGATACACTGTTTCTACCTTACTAAACCTCATGTCCTTCAAAGATTATACTCTGAGGTACAATATTACAGACAATATGTTGGCAACCTTCTTTAACAAAACTATCACCAAATCCTTAGAGTATGTGTAGAACCTTTACTTCAACAAAAGAACGCCTTACGAGGGGAACCTTTGCGATGGAAGATACTGGGATTCGATTCTATCAATCTTCGCATTACTCGAGTCAGGTGAGTCGCCAGAAAAGCTCCAGCCATACGTTGAGTATCTTGTAAGCAAAGTGCAAATCAATGGCGGAATTCCGTACGGATCTTAATTCGAGTATGCACCCGATATTGATGATACAAGTTTGCTTTTGGCAATTTACGGAAAAATGAAGAAGTATTTTAATTCAACAAATAAGCAAACATACTATGACAAAGAGATATAAAGAACTTTAAGGTGGATTAAATAAAATCAAAATGAGGATGGAGGGTTAGCAGCCTTTGATAAAGGGAAAAATGGAGGAGAATATTCACTTCTCAAGTTCGTATTCTGGCTGACCAAAATCGACAAGAGCGCCGAAATATTTGACCCCTCCTGTCCTGACATTGCTGGTCATTTTTTGGAAGGACTGGGTGAAACAGGCTTACCTGAAGAGAAAGGCGTTATTTTGAAAGTTTTAGAATATTTGTACAAGAGCAGAAAGGATGGATGGTGGAGTGGAAGGTGGGGAATCAACTACGTCTACGCTGCTGGAGCAGTCTATCCAGGTTTGACGAAAATTGGGTTTAACATGAATCAGGAGTGGATACTCAATATCACAAAGAAACTGATTTAAGTGCAGCAATCTGATGGGGGTTTCGGGGAGGATTCATAAAGTTATAATCAAGAGAGGTATATAGGTGGAGTGACAACAGTTTCAATGACTGCTTGGGGCTTACTGGCCCTAATTGAGGCTTCCCACACTTTAGATGTAATTTACCATAAAATTTAGATATCAGAACATGTTTTTAGGGCTGCCAGCTACCTTATTCATAACTTCGAATAAAACGGTGGCAAGTTTGTTGATCGATCTGTCGTTGCTCCAGGGCACCGTGGTATTTTGAATCTGCAGTATCCAGCTTATCCCTACACGTTTCCCTTGATCGCCTTATCCAGGCTGCGATAGTTAGTAAAAGGGAGGAAGGTAATTAAGGTAGATGGAGAGTTGATGGGAATGTTTTCGAGCCTATTGAAGGCTGAAAACGTCGAGCTTTGATGATAAGTTAATCCTCATGACACTAATTCTTTGAAAAAAATATATAAAATGACTATCTTTGAAAGTAAGGAGCCGTAGATAGCTTGGTTTCCGGCGAATTAAGTGCGAGAAATGCAAAATTGGGGTCCCTTTTTTAACATTGTAATATGTGATTAAAAGTAGAATGTTATAACCAATAAAACATCAATGAGATTCTACTTGAAGAATCAGCCGAGCTTCGAAAGGTCATCGAAGGTGGCTAGCTTGGATGGAGAGTTTTGTGAATGGTTGATGTATATGCTATCAAGCTCAAAGGGGTCTATCTATTCATATTAACTGATGTCCTCTGGGAACTAAAAGAGCGATCCTTGAGACGCCCATGAGCTCAACTCAGTGCTACTTTACTAGTTCTCCCTGATAACGGTTTCGGAGGTAGTCTTGCGAAGGCAAAAGGATTCCTCAATGCTTGCTTGGGTCTTTTATAATTCTAAGGATTTTAGAGAATATAAAAGAGTTGGGGAGGAATTAATTTGAGGGCAATATTTCCTTGGGCTGGAAAAGCTTTTCATTTGGTTTGATATATTAATTATAATTTTAAAAAAGCTATGAGAGATTAAATCAAAGAGATCATCTTTGTTTTCATGTGACTGAAAGATTCTAGAACATTACACTATTTCCTTCCAGTCATTAGAGTTATTGTATCTGCTCCGTTTGAGCAGATAGAGGCTAAACGCTTCTTTCTTTTAAGTGAAGAAATGGCTGTTTTTTCGGCCAATTAGGAGTCTCATTCCGTTTTTTCCTTTGAAGAGATCTATAATCATGTTTATTGTGCACGCTCGTGCTTTAATTTGAGTAATATTTGCGTCTTCAACTCTTAGACCCTTACAAGTTAGAAAAGAAATTTTCATTTGTACCAATAAGAAAAAAAAAGTAAAAGAATTTAACTTTTATTACAATTGCTTAATGAGTTAGTTATTCATCGGTTTTGAGTCAAAAAAGCATAAGCTTCGCTTAGCAAATATATTTTTATATTAGAATGATGTATAATTAAAAGGAAAAAAAAGGAATAAAATAATCCATTTATCAAATTTGATCTTTTTGAAAAATTATTATAGCTTTGAAAGGCAAAATGAGCTTGGGATTACCAAAAATGGATTGAATTCGTCCCCAGATAAACTTGGCGATAAAAGCCCTGTGTTTTATTAACTAACTTAAGATTAAAGGTATGAAAAACAAAGACGGATAAAGGTTAGATATCGAAAAAGCTTTGATTATAAAAGACTATTAACCCGTCAACAATTGATTTTATTTAGATAGCGTATGGATCCATTTATTATTCTACCTATGGAGATATATAT
>JACCDV011024821.1_pt1 | contig 10054 bp, 4 predicted proteins | sample 7446131 | NCBI WGS metagenome assembly JACCDV01 (sample SAMN15323448, study PRJNA562643) | freshwater metagenome | isolation source: river surface water | place: USA:Blue River Watershed | collected 2017-08-17
CATTAATTATATACTATTAATGGACTTCAAATTTCAATGAATTGTCATATGATTATCAATTAAATTATCATTGACGGCGTTACCTCATATTTTATCTTTGTATTTTGCAAGCTCTTACTTGCTTATTATGGGCTTACGCTAACTGATTACATTGATGAAATCTTTATAGCCAACCTTACGGACATCTTTTTTGTCAATCTTCTAGAATTTACTCTTCTCGAGCTCACGCAGAGGAATCATGCAGGCTTAGGCAATGATGTTACGGATCTAGGAAGCTGAGTAGTAATCGAGCTTGTCTACTATCTTACTCATTTCACTCTTTGATAATTCATAGGGGACTTCCTTCAAATTCTTGAGAAGCAGTTACATCCTTGCTTCTGAATCTGGGTTGGGAATGTAGATCATTTTGCTAAACCTTCTTTTTGCAGCTGAGTCAAGCTCATTTGGAAGGTTGGTTGCCCCAATAACAAGAATTTACCCGTTTTTAGGACTGTTAATTCCGTCCATGAGGACTAGGAACTATGTCTTTAGTCTTCTCGAAGCATCATTTTAGTTCTAAGAACGAGAAGTCAGCATGGAGTCAATTTAGTCAATGAAGATAATAGAAGGGGCAAGTTTCTATGCAGCCAGGAAGATCTTTTTTATTGTCTTCTAAGACTATCCAACAAGTTTATTCAAAATGGACGAGGCCGACAATGCGAAAAATGTGCATCCAGATTCCTTTGCCAATGCTTTACAAATATAAGTCTTTCCGTTTCCAGGTGGGCCATAGAGTAAAATTCCTCTCGGAGGGGCACGGATTCCTGTATAAAGATCTGGCCTCTGCCTTGGACGGATCACTGCTTCTTCAAGCATGGCCTTAGCTTCAGTCAATCCTGAAATATCCTTGAAGGTAACATCCAAGTTTTTAACAATAAGATCTTGGATAGCAGGATCATCTATTTTTTAAATATTTTTGTTTTTGAAAATAGGAGGCTTCTTTACCTCGTTGTCTATGTATTTGATATGGATTTCTTCACTCTTTTTTTATTTCTTTTATGGCACTCGAATGGCACTCAAGGAATTGGAGCCTGGAAATCCGAATCCAGCCACAACCTTCGGCTTATTATCTTGCTTTTCTCGATTTCTTGCTTCGGCTTGACTCTTCAATAATACAAACTTTTAAATTTTCCCCTTGAGCTGACTGATTGTTTCTTGCGATGTCGCCTCCTTGATGAGTTCTCTCAAGAGAAAGATTATTTTATCGTAGCAACGAATCGCATACTCATAATTCCCCTCCTTATTAAAATTTTAAGCTTTTAACGACAATTACTTCGCTTGTCCGAATTTCTACATAAAAAATATAACACATACAAAATACATTTTCCACAAAAGCTATTTTTCATCAACCTTATTGAATAAAATATAGGGTTCTATAAGCATATAATCAATCATTAAAGCAAATTGTTATAATTTTATTAAATGAGAGTTGAAATCCTTTTAATTCTGATTGTTACTGTCCTCGCTAATACGCCGTACAAGAGAATTACTGACTATAAATAGTATGTAGAATAATGGAAGAAAATAGTACCTGAGCAATACACGCATGATGTGAGTGAATTCGCAAATGACCAATAACAATGCTATGGCAAAAAGTGCTAATTTTATTACTATGAATCAGAAGACACTTCAATTACTGATCCATTAAAGCAGAAGACTATACTGTTTGTCTCGGGAATGCACGGGAACTAATTTTTAGGGCCACATACTCTTCTCTATGCATATAAACATTTAAAAGCATATAAAATAATCTATTTCCCAATGGCGAACCCTTCAGGATTCATTCAATATACCAGATAAAATTTTCCTAACAAAATTGACCCCAATCGAGATTTTCCAATAGATGGCAATACAAAATGTTACCAAACATCATCAACACACATACTTGACATGCTGTTCAGAAAGTATAGATTCGATTTGACGATTATCCTTCATAATGGAGGAACGTAGATCGGCTTCAACTGGGGTACTAAGGCACACGCTGCGAACAGTCATACATAAGAATATAACATATATTTGGATATTGCCTAAATGATGCAGTCTATTGGTGGGTAAAGCTCGTCCTTAGGTCTAAGCCAGTTCAAAATTGGAACTATGGATGAGGTAGTTTATGCGGCTTAAGGAACTTTCGATGACTGGTCATATGCAGCTGGTAAATTCCCGAATATAATAACTAACTGCAGTAATTTTAAATACTAACCCTATCCTACGAATATGGCTAACGGACTTGTGTTTTTGATCGAGATGGGGCCATTTTCCACAAATCAGCTAGGAAGTGAGCAAGGAATCGATTTATAACCTTCCTCTAGTAATAGGCATAATGGACATATTGCGAGAGTGATCCGAATTCTAAAAGCAATGATGAATGTTATCGATCCAAAATTAGAGATTTAATTCATAAGCAGCAAACAAATGTCACTAAAAGTTCAAGGATGTAAGTAAACAAAAATATAAAACCTAACTGTATTCTCCCAAAACGAAAATAAATCGTGGATAAAGGTTTTTGAGCAATAAAACCCGATCCAACTCGTAAATAACTAAAACTCTCAGTCTTCACCTGTTGAACTGCATTCTGAAGTTCAATAAAATATCCTAATACGATATCTGGCAACTTTACATTGCGATAGTCAATGGATAGGAAAAGGAACAACATCATTTTCCAAGCCTCGTACCTTCCCAGTTGAGTTTATCACCAAATCTACTTTCATTAAAAGAAAGCCAAATTATATTCTCATGTAACTCTTTGATCTGGCTATTGATTGGATGGACTATATCACAATCATAGTTATTGTACTATTGGTAGCTTTAGTACTGTTTATCTGCTGGCGGTGCTCAAAGAGGCAGAAGATAGAGAAGTTCGAGGAGGTTGAGTTTGTAGGGGAGGGGCAGAGTGGACAGCATGAGACATAGGAATAGATGGGAGGTGATCTGCATACAGCTCGGGGTGGAATCATCAATATGTGAATGATCTGTATTATCTGATTTACTTTTAAGTATTTTAATTGAATAAATCATTATTCACGTTTTGGCTTGGGTTGGTGGCGAAACCCGAACTGAAGCAAATATGGATTTTTGACTTTTCCCTAATTTTCAATCTTCTATTCCGATTATCCTTTTATCTCTTACTTTTTCTCTTCCTTTATTTATTACACCCTTTATCTTTTTATTTATTATCTTTTTGGCTTGATTTATTGTTAAACTATCTTACTCCTATTTATTGCTTATAAAATCTCTCTTTCTTCTTTATCTTAATATTGAAATCTTTCCATCAATCGCTGTAATTATTCCTATTATCTGCGGGATTACTATGAAACACTACTGTATATTTCCAAAGGTAGTATCTACTCGTCAGATTAATCTAAATCGGATCCAGGACGCCATGCCGAGAAAGTTCTAGGACGAATTGGTGCAGGGTGGGGCTACACTAATTAAGGCATAGGGAGAAGGCCTAGGTTACGTCTTGGCTATGGTATGGGCATAGGCACTGGCATAGGCATGTGCCTTGGTCTTGGCAAAAATAGATTTCTTGGTGCGCCAACACAGCTACATTCTCCATATTTGCCACCGCAAATATAGCAAAATTAGTACTTACACCTGCAGGTCATATGATCGCATCCTTAATTTTTTTACACCCAGAATTTACAGTTGGGGCATTGCTTATATTTAGATCCTTTGACCAAGACCATAAATTTCTTATCAGTTTCACTCATTTCACCTAATTCTTGGTATTCTTTGCAAGTAATGCCAACATGCATTTCGCACTTGCATCTTAGACAATAGTGTTTCGAACAAGATGGACATCTATAGTTATCAAGAGCCTAGTCAAAGGCAAAGACTGCCTTGCAGCCTGGCGTTGGGCACCAGCTTGTATCAACCATATGTTAGTCCACATAGTTTTGAAACATGAATTCTTCATATTTATCTTTAAGGTCTTTGGGTAAAAACTATCTAATTTATTAGTTTGAAAGCTCTATATGACATTCTTCTGTTGGGCATTTCAGAGGAATACTCTTCTTTGCAATTTGCTCCTTTGAGTATTCTTTGAAACATTCTTTGTGATACATGTGATTGCAGGATAGATAGCAAATATTTTTTGCGTCTATCTCTACAGTGCATATAGAGCATTAAATGCCTAGACCCTCATTCTCTTTTTATTCGACTACTTTTTCCTAAAAAAAACGAGAAAAAAGGTATTTATTGTCGCATATGAGTTCTCCTGCGTAATGATTGATTGAAGTTACAAGCTGCTTTGGATCAGATTTTATAATTTTATGGTTTAAAACTACCATCATTTCGAGGATATTTTGTTAGGTGATGAGAGAATCGTCTCTAAAACTAATGACGTCTTTTAAAGCTGCTCTGAAGGGAAAAGCCGGATTGTAAGAGGGAAGTGCGCATGCAATATAGCCTACAAGGAAAGATAAGTCGATTGGTTAAGGCGCGAGCTCGAATAGCTTGGAGAGTTCCTTTCCTAATTAACTCATACAATATAATAAGTATGTATCATAATCGCTTGTAGTTTAGAATAAACTGAATAATCAATAAATAATAAGATTCAATTAAAAATGCACAAAATATTATGATAATTGGATAGAAAAACAAATAGGGGAATGAGTCAAAATATTAAAAAAAAAATGCCCTTTTTTTATTAATTTGTTGGCTCAAATAAACAAAAATACAAAGGGATATTGAAAATTGGCCATTTTTATTGAGAAATAAAAAATATGAAGATTAACTTGGAAAGTTAATGATTTAAGCTTTTTGGCACTGTAAATTCTTATGAAAAAATAAAAAACTACAGAGCGAGAAATGTTTTAAAATAAATTCAATTAATTATTTCATCTTTTGCCACAATCCATATTTTCTTAAATATCAAATAAAATTTTTCTTTCAAACCTAATAATTGTATGAATATCCTTCACCAGTATAAACAATAAATATTTCTAAATTTGTTTTTTGTAATGAAGACCAAATTCCAACGTTTATTATTTTTTCTTAAATAAAATATATAAGAGGATGTTGCGTGAAATTCACATCGACTCCTTCAATAAAATAATCACGAACTACAAAGTAGAAGTGTTCAACTCATTGACAGTGGTTGAATCGAGGGCCTACAATCCACAGGTCGAGCACTATATAGGTATATCTTCTAATATGCAGCATATGATCAAAACGAAAATTTATACCAAATCTACGTCACAGAGAAAGAGCTTTAACCGATTCTATAAAACATTTAGTTTGTTGAGCAGTCCCCGAAAATTCTACTCATCAAAACCGAAAAAGACCAAATTATTATCGAGGAAAGACTTACTGATAATCTTTACGAGCATCTGCTTGCTCTCGAAAACAAAGGCTCGCCAACTCCCTACCTCGAGGAACCCCTTGCTAGGTCTCTACTTCTTCAGCTTAAACCCTGCCTTGAAAACTACCACGCACACGGAATCGATTATAACGCTATAAACCCAAAAAATATAGTAAAACGAAAGTTAGAGTGGGAGCTATCATTAACAGGTTTGCTCATAAAAAATTAGAAGCATTCTCCTGATTATTACAAGAAGGATATAGCAAGTCAGTACGCCACATCATATGCACTGGGAACTCTTCTATTTAAACTTCTCTTTGGGTTTGTCCCCTTCGAAAAAAGAAAGGAAAAAGTTAACTTTTCCTTTAAAGACTATCTAAGGTAACTAGACCGATAATAAACAAAGAAAGCACTTAAAATCTATTATTTCGCATAGCGGCTTCTTGAAGTGTCAGAAAGCAGTAAGCGCCTTATCGAAATCGCACTTGGCGGAGATATGAGTTTTTCATAATTCTACAGTCACGAGTACTTTAATAAAGATAACCATTTGGGTGCAAGAAAGTAGCTGAGCCAAGCAAACCGAGAGATAAAGATGCTGAGCCTGTTCAATAAGCATCAGCAGTCATTGGTGATGGCAGCTATCGAGCACCATCGCAAGTACCCACAAGAACGGATTAACTCCAAACTAATCTTCGCCCATTAGCTCTAAAAGGAAGAGATAATAAACCATCTTCGCAAACATCCTGTACTTTGCGAATTGCAATTCGATTAAATTTTTAGATAATCAAAGATAAAGTAGAACGAAAAGCCCTTGAAATCCATGCCAAAGATTAACTTGGAGTATTTCTATAGATAAGAATAGTTTGATCCAGAAACTGACTTCCCTTGTCGAGATTTAATTAAGCTTATTGACAACTGTAAGTATCAGTGGGAAAAATAGTCCTAATTACAACAAACTATTTAGAAGCGCTAAGCTGCAGTCAAATTATACGCATATCCCTATGCTATGGCATTTGAACTTATAAAGGCTTCACAGAACCAGCCATAAGAGATAATATCAAAGATTATTAAACTGATTTAAGACTTACTTCAAATTTCACAGCTCAAATTCACTAAACTAATTGAACCCCTACACCCAACAGAACTCATCATTCATTCTTTCGAAAGTATCAAGCTCAGCTTCAGATAAAAGATCAATTATCTTTACAAGCATTTTCTTAATGAAGCCATCAAGAAGTATAACGTTAAGAAGGATATTGTCCAGTATGCAGAAAGAACCAAATATAAAAAGCAAGGATTAGAATACTACAAACTTTGCTTGAAACTCATGGAGTGCAGTCTCCTCATCCGCAAGGAAGGGAAGGATTTGGATTTGAATCGAATTGAAACAAGTGACAGGAGATAGGTGTAGAGTGACCTTAACCAACTTTTAAAGCAATATTTTCCCAATAAAATATAGCTAATTTGATCTAAATCAATTATTAATCCACATTAGTAGTAGAATAAACTATCACTTTTTACGTTAGATGAAGAATTTATGAATCTTCTTCCCTTTGTGCTTTTTTATCTTACTTCTTTCTTTACCCAAAACTGCCTTCTGCTGCCCTATCTTCAGTAGCAGTTTTGTTAGTTTCCTATCCTTTTCCATATACTCAGCCAGCCTATTATATTTATACTTGAGTGATCCACTGTCTGCAAGGATTTTCATTTCCTTAGTGAGTGCTTGAGGAGCGATATCGAACATTTTATTCTCTGCTAGTTACTTAGTCGTATGGAAATGCTATTCTGGCTTAAAATTGTTAATTTCTTCTTCGTTCTAAAGAAACACTGTATGCTTATTTAACTTTTGGTCAGTCTAAAGTAAATGCAACTATCCTCTCAGTTTCTGAATTTTCTAAATTAATCTTTCATTACGCCTTCAACCACAGATCTCTGGTGCAGAACAACCCCATAGTTTTATGTCTTTAGAGAGGCACGATATTACTTTTAATCGAAATCAGAATCGCTATCATCTGCTTATACAAATTTTCCCTACTCATTTCTTTTGCCCTTAGCCATCTTAAAGTAGAACTAATCTTCGTTCTTAAGGTCGGCCTTGAGTTTAAGTTTGTTTATCATATCCTGCTTTTGATGATAATTTTTGGCCCTCTACTTGTAGTCTTTCTTCTTTTAGAGCAAACCCAAATGTGATCTTGATTCTGGCTGTGCACGTTCTCGATATTTCCTTTTGGGAATCCTGTTTTTGAATGTTGATGACATTATACAATTATAATCAATACATTGGATTATTACAGTGATAGATTAGACTATTTTCATCATTTTTTATTTGCCTCCTCCTATTATGGAAACATGGCCTCAGCCTGCTTTCTTTCCTTTGCTGTCACCTTCAGGAAATCAAGTATTCTCAATGAAGGAATCTTAGCAATAACGAATAGTCTATAGTTAGGCAATTCTGTCACTAAATTGTTGGTAAGGGTGAGTCTTTGTAGTTTTTTGCAGTTGGATAGTTTGGCAACTTACTGCAGATCTCCAATTTTATTATTCATAAGAAAGATATTTTCGAGGTTGGGTAAGGATTCTCCAAGATCAGAAGAGATGGTTTTTATTCTATTATTGGTGGCAACAATGGAGGTCAAGCGGTCAAGATTTGTGAAATTGCCCAATCGACGGATCTCATTATCACTGAAGTCCACGCATTCAAAGAAATTCTACATAGACAAATAAATACGAGGGTGGCTCCCATATTCTATATTGCTGTTATCTTGTAACCTCGCAGATCCAACTGACGTTCATTCATGGGGTTGGTGAACTGAGGGGACTGTTGAATTAGTTATGCCGTAATCTTCATCTCTTATAATTAATTTGATATTTTAATCTAAAATGTTTGATTTCATTTAGTTTGCAGTTCTAGATCATTTTTTCAGTCATCTCACCCCTGCCTCTTCCATGGCCTTGTCGCAAATCTTCTCGATCAAGACCAAAATTGATTACTACATTTCCTATCTCTATCTTTTGCCCTCTCCGATCTCAGTCTTCACCTTCTTCAACACATCTCTCAGCATTTTATAGAACTACTCTTCCGATTCAGAGTACTTGGCTGAGAGTTCGTTGAATTCTGTATGCATCTTTTAGTATTCTTCCAAAAATTCTTCATGGATAATTTCGATTCTCTATTCCCGAAGCTTTCCCTCAGTCTATAGCTTTTCTCTGATCTCAAGCAGGTCTCTTGCAAGGGATTCTTCAATATCTTTAATGCTGTTTGTTCTTTCCTTGGCTTACCTTTCGATCAGATCTCGAAGAATGGCACACTTTTCGTCGATAAATCGACTGATTCTCGCATCGGAGGCTCTCCTTTCCTCAACATGCTCATTGATCATCTTCAAAGCCATTTCTTCGCAAATTTAGGTTTCCTATCTGATGGCCCTATCTGTCTCTGCGAAGTCGAAAGACAGCTATTTTGTTATTTTGCCGAACTAAATAAACCCACCTTTACGACATGTTTCAGCTCACAGTGTCTGTCACTGAAATTAACGATCATAGATTATAACTGTTCTTCCAATTAACTAACTTGCCTATCCAAGGTGTCTAACTTTCGCTAGGCCTCAGCTCTTTGCCCAATCTTGAGACCGTTGATTTTCTCAGTGAGCATAAGAACGCGGTTTTATGTAAGGTTTTTGGCTAAGTGAATGGAGACTTACGTTGATATATGTTTTACTTTAGAAATTGCGACATAATAGAAAAATTATAAACTAAATTAAATAAACTGTTTATTTAACTAAAGCATTCTTTTGCGCATTAAAAATGGCAAATACGAAGTATAAAGGATTATTTTTGTCAAAGATGACAATGATATGTAAATAAACCTACCATTCAGCTCAAATAACTGATGATTCTATTCTAATTAATCATGATGGAAATTTATCTTTTGATGCTTATAACCTTATATCCTTTATTTGCCAACAGAATGGAATCTTTGATAATTAATTCTTTTTAACAATTTTTCATCAATCAAATGCTTGATAATTTGAGTCTTACTTAGTGAACTCTTTAGGGATCTTTTTGATTTGATTGATTTACATCCATTGGAGAAATTCTCATATATTTTATCTCTTAAATAATTTAAGCTATTTCATAAAGTCCTTGCTTTGAATCCAAGCCTATATCATAAATTTTCATACCCAATGATCATCTTCAATTACTCCGATATCCATTAAATCCAAACTTTATCTATTACTAAAATTTCTCTATTTCTTGATAATTTAGTGATAAAAGAGGTAATTCCAATAGAGGTGGGAATAAAATATTGCGTTTGCTCGATACATTTTATGCATGATAAATAATCAGAATTACTCAATCTTAGTAGGTTTGGTAAATATCACTTTATTTGTTGTTCAATCTAATCAATTTAAGCTTTAGCCAGATTAAATCTTCTCCAGATATTTTTTTATTTTTATCTGATGAATACCGTTATAACCTGTAGCATTATCAAAGGTATAAATTTGCTAAGGTTAAGTATGTATTTATAAAAATTATAAGATGTTCTAAGATACAAATAAATTTAATCTCTGTCCATCCTGCTCCGGGATGGCGGAAGATTATTGCACTTGTGCCCTACAATATTATTTAATATAATTTTATAAATTACAAGTTAGATGATAGATTAACTATAGCTGATGGTTTATCCATCAGCATCCAATTCATGAGCATTAATTC
>JACCDV010176290.1_pt1 | contig 10053 bp, 11 predicted proteins | sample 7446131 | NCBI WGS metagenome assembly JACCDV01 (sample SAMN15323448, study PRJNA562643) | freshwater metagenome | isolation source: river surface water | place: USA:Blue River Watershed | collected 2017-08-17
ACCTGAAAGTTGCATATACACCAATTACCTGACAGATTGACAAGGTATATATTGAGTGGCAATGTATCCCAAGTAACCAGGGAGACCCCACCGATGCGCGTCGAAAATCTACTGCTCAAAATTCAAAATTTTGACCACAGTCGCACTCTCTATGGAACAATAGCAAGTGACGTCCGCCTGCCGCCGTTTAATAATCTGTATCTCACCGAACTCGGCGATAATACGGTTTTTATTTACGAGGGCATCAAAATCGATCGCGAGGAACGTCGCCGCATCTTCGATGGAGAAAAAGATTCCATGTGGCTTCGGGTAACGGGTGAGATCGTACTCGAGGGAATGGAGGACGCCGTCGAAGTTTCACCCCCCGATCCAAACGGAGTTCGAACGATTGGGTGGTCCGCGGTAATCTACGCGACACTTATTGAAATTGTAACGGAAGATGAACTTCGGCAAACTATGCCGAGGTAAGTGGAAAGACTAGATTGAGGCATGTCCTAGAATACGGACATGCCTTTTATTTTATAACGTTATACCTATTTTCTGCCTCACATCCGCCATTTTGCCTTGTGCATATGCACGCGCCTTATCGCTTCCCTCTTTGAGAATGCGGCGCACATCGTCATCCGTAATCGCCGCGCGCTTTTCGCGCAGTGGTGCGACGAGACTCTCAATATCACTGATTAAAGCCTCTTTCAAGGTCTTATAGCTTCCCTTATTTGCTTCATAGAGCGCATCAAGCTCGGCTTCAGGGCGGAAGTTCTTGTGGATTTGGAAGACGTTTTCAGGGCGACCACCCGAGGAATCAGTCACAATGGACATGACTGCTTTTGCTATCTCCTCTTTTGTACCAAAGAGCGGAATCGTATTACCGTAGCTCTTCGACATCTTTTTGCCATCAACGCCGGGTATGATTGCGATTTCTTTTTGTATCAACTCTTTCGGCTCTTTAAAGGTCTCGCCGTAGGCGTTGTTGAATTTGGCCGCCGCTTCACGCGCGTACTCAAGATGCTGGCGCTGATCCTCCCCTACCGGAACCACATCGGTATCATAGAGAAGAATATCCGCTGCCATGAGCATGGGGTAATTGAAAAGTCCTGCATTCGCTTCAAGACCTTTTGCGACTTTGTCTTTATACGAATGAGCGAGCTCGAGAAACGGGACAGTAACCATGCATTCCAATACCCACGCAAGCTCGGTGTGCTCTTGAACCTGCGATTGTTGGAAAATGACGCATTTTGAGGGATCGACGCCAACGGCGATGTAATCCTTCACGACATTAAAAATATTCTGTCGAAGGACGCCCGCATCTCGGAGGGTCGTCACTGCATGGTAATCCGCAACCATAAGGTAGCTCTCGTATTTCGGATACATTTCGAGAAAGGGCTTCAGAACCCCGAAGTAATTACCGATATGTAGAGCACCAGAAGACTGGAGCCCGGTCAAGAGCCTTTGCATCTACGTATACTAGCAAACAAGTTCATCTTGCGCACACGTCAGACTCCCTATACTGTTGAAAGTGTTATCAATTTAATTTTGTTCCGTTTTTTGAAAGCACAAGAGATGTATAAGCGTGTGGACCCGTCTCAATTATGTGACGGGTATACGAGGAAAGGGGCCCGTCCACTTGGACGAGGCAATCGGACGTTGTACAGCGTAGGCTCGTACGACAGTATCTGCGGGAACCCTTCGGTAGTACTCCCTACCGTAATTCTGATCGGAAAAATCTGTTGGTAACGACAGCGATAAATGATCAGGAATCGAGTTCGGCATCTCTGCATAAATGCAGGTTGCCGGTCTGCTTTCATTTTTAGTTAGCAGCGTTAACGCACAAAAATATGTGTGGAATATTTGGCTATGTTGGCACTTCGAGGAATGCCTCGGAGGCAGTTTTAGAAGGTCTTAAACGATTGGATTATCGTGGGTACGACTCATGGGGAGTTGCCACCTTGCATGACGACGAAATTTCAGTCGTAAAGAGAATTGGCGAAGTCTCGACCGATACGTTATCGCTTGAAGGCACCATTGGAATTGGACACACGCGCTGGGCAACACACGGTTCAGTCACCGAAAACAACGCACACCCGCACTTTGCACAAGACCGATCGTTTGTTCTTGCGCACAACGGTATTGTCGAGAACGCCACTGAGTTAAAAGTACTACTCGAAACGAAGGGACACGAGTTCACAACGGAAACAGATACCGAAACGATCGTGCGATTAGTCGAAGAAAAACATAAAAAAATTAAAACCCTTTCGGAGGCTGTTCGTTCGGCATTCAAAGAATTGAAGGGACGAAATACGATTATTGTACTTGCAAACGACGGAGAAATTATCGCTGCGCGTAATGGCTCACCGCTTGTACTTGGTACAAACAAAGAGTCAGAGATCTACGTTTCATCGGATGTACTCTCATTCGGCGCACATGTTACAAAAGTGCTCGTGATGGAAAACGGACAGATGGTTGTACAGAATACACACGGCCTTCGCATCCAAGACATTGCAAAGGGCACACAACGAAAAGTGAACTTTGAAGTGAATGCGATCGTCGGATCAGAAGTTACCAAGGGCGCATATGAGCACTACATGCTCAAGGAAATTCACGAAGCGCCGTACGTGATTCGGCAGATTCTGAAAGAGTCTGATGCGAATTTCAAAAAACTGGCGAGTGCGTTCAAAAAAGCGAAGACTGTGTACACGATTGGATCGGGCACAGCAGGCGCTGCAGCGGCTCAAATTGCCTTCTATTTGCGCGTGTACGGCAAGATTCGGGCTGTATCACTCATCGGTGCCGAGGCGTCGGATTACTACCCTCTTATCGGAAAAGGCGACCTTCTCATTGCACCTTCTCAAAGCGGTGAGACAGCGGATGTATTGGAAGTCCTGGAACTCGCAAAGAAGCGCGGAGCGAAAATCGCGTCGCATGTGAACATGCCCGGGAGCATGATGACGCGCATGTCGGACTTCAAATTCATGGCGCAAGCGGGACCGGAAATCTGCGTGATGTCGACGAAGATATTTGTCTCACAAATTGCATGGGGGTATCTGGTGGCAAAAACAGTACGCGGGAAATTCAGAGAGGGTAAGAAAAATCTTCTTTCTCTTGCGAATGCGATTGAAAAGTACTTGAAGGATGCAACTAAGATCGATGAGATCCGTCGCATTGTTTCCCACTTAGCACGAGCGGAAGACCTCTATATTCTCGGCAAAGGTCAGAATCTACAAATCATCAAAGAAGGTATGGTGAAAATAATTGAAGGCTCCTATGTCCACGCCCACGGCATACCTGCGGGCGACTTGAAGCACTACGCGATTACCCTTATGGAAGAAGGTACACCGGTCATTGCGGTCGTTTCGAATGACGAGCTGCAATCGAGCGTCCTCAATGCAATTCATGAGGTGAACGCGCGGGGCGCTCGAGTGGTTGGTATTGCACCAAAGAATGCAGATCAATTCGCTGATTGGCTTCAGGTTCCAGACACGAAAGAAACGAGTGCAATGATGCATGTCATTCCGCTCCAATTACTTGCCTATTACATGGCCCTTGCGCGCGGCAACAACATCGACAAACCGCGCAATATTGCAAAAAGTGTGACGGTGAAATGATCTGTTGACGATTCGAGAATATCATGCTTCAATGCATTTAGTAATCTGGAGGATTTCGGATGAAAGCACTTCACGAAGCGGGTTGTACAATTAGAATCAGCTTTGACGATCGAGCACTCTGCGTACATGAAAACGTTTTTGCAGCATCGTCTTATTTGATGCCAAAATGGACTCAAGTTGCAGCATACGACAAAGCGGACGATTGGTACTCAAGCCCCTACCTGAAGCGTGTGACAAATGAAGAAACACGAGACTTGATCGATTGGTTTTGGTTGGATCTAGGTCAAGTCGGTGGATAGCACTTATTAGGCGGCTCACGCAATGAGCCGCCTAAGCCATTTATGCAACCGGCAATTCCACAATAAACTCCGAGCCCTTCCCTGCGCCTTCAGACTCTGCGCGAATGGTACCACCGTGAGCTTCGGTAACTTGCTTTGCGATAAAGAGGCCGTAACCGGTCGAATCTACATTGACCTTGATCGAATCCTTGCCATGACCACCTTCGGTAAAGAGGTGGACTCGATCCTCATCCGTAATACCAACTCCTGTATCCTTCACGGCAAAGTGAATGTTTTGACCAATACATTCTAGAGACACTGAAATACTACCTTGTTGTGTGTATTTAATAGCATTGTCGATGAGATTTCGGATGACATGCTGCTCTAATTTATCTTTATCACCGATCGTAACGCAGACGCCGCCTTCTGTTGCACGGAGAGTCAATGTGAGACCCTTCGCTTCCGCTTGCGGACGGAGTCGGCTCACCGCGTCTTCAACGATACTCTTCAGATCAACGCTTTCTTTTTTGTAGGACACCGTTCCCTTCTTTAAATTTGATGCATCAAGAATGTTCATAACCGTCGAAACCCCTTCTCGCATTTTCACCAATGCAGATGCTGCAAGTGTCTTCATGGGCGCAGGCGGAACGCCATAATCACCTTCCACTATTCCTGCAAAAGCGTTCTGCCCCTCGGTAAGAAACCCTTTAATTTCGTGACTAATGAAGTGGAGAAGGTTTTCCTGCTGTTTGTTAATGATTTCCAGATCCTGCTCTTGTTTTTGTATGAGTTCACGCTGTCGAACCTCCTGACGAACGCTTCGGATTAACATTAATCCAAATAGGACCGAGAGAACGAACGTCAATCCAACAAGAATTCTATTGAGGTATGAATTCACGAACAAGAATTCTGCCCCTATGAGGATAATTAATGCAGTCACAAGTATCTGAGCCGCAACTGTCTTCAAGTTAAATCCGCGGTAATACGCAGTAACATATGCCAAAAATCCTATGAAAACCGACATTGCCGCAATTCCGTACTGAGCGAGACCAAAATCTGGGATCAGCATTTTATCGACGAGGTAACTTGCAAGTACTCCAGTAATCAAAAAACTGAGTAAAAAAAGTGATGATCCAATATACACTAAAATTTGAGCTAATCGCGCTTCAGGCAATTTAAAAGAGGGGTCGCGTTTGCTTTTGAAAACCGATATTCCCATTAACAGTATTGCAAGAATTCCAAGAGAATAATAATAGTTTGTAAACCAAGAACCCTCAATAGCGATGCAGTCGCGAAGATCGTAACCACTAATATTAAAATGCGTTGGAGTGAACACAATTACGGGAAGAAATGCCGTTGCCCAGACAACAGACATCCACGACGGAAGCATTCGCCCTGTTGAAAAATCGTGTACGAACCAGTGGGTAAAGAAAAAAAGTAGCGTAGAGAGTAAGCCTAGTACTGCCCATGAAGACATTATAAATGAGCTAGAATCTACTTTAATCCACTGTAATAGATCTATAGCAGCATAAAGTGAGAAAACGAGCGCGATCACGGTCAATAGTACAGCCGATCTGTCACGTTTCTTAAACAAGATAAAACTTGCAAAAAGAAGTGCTATTGCAATTGGCGGAATGTGGGTGTAGTACAAAAGCCCTTGAGAATCAAGAAAAAACTGATAGCAATACTCAACATTTGCCAGGGTGTTGTATTCCATACATTAGCAAAAAGGTCTCACTTCGTCTGGATAATAACACCAAAAAAGTTCATCATCGCTTTCAGTGGGCTGGATAGGTACAATAAGTGGTGAAATACCGAAAAGTTCATGCAGTTTACGAAAAGCGGGTATAACGCGTGACTCAGTAAATATAGCCTCACGCTTCTCTGTAGTGAAATTCGCCAAAAGAATACCGTCTGTAAGAAAAAGTGATAAATATCTAAGATACGGATATGAAATATCAAATTTATATGATTCAGAAAACCAATTCGAAAAATCAATTATTTCTGGTGATTCTGACTTTAGATACGAATTGAGAATTCGATGGTGAAAATCAACAAAATTTTCTCCAGATAACGTTTCAATTTCATTCATTGGTTTCCCTTGGGCTGTTTGTAAATCTAATATCGTTATTTCAGATGTCTTAATTCGTTCTCCCGATTTAGTCCTATCAATAAAAACCAAATTTGCGAGTGATCTTTTGGCAAAATTTAAATGCACAAATTTATCGTGCGAAAATTCGAAATATCGTATCGGGTATGGCAATGCCTGCGCTATGTCTTTTAAATATAAAAGTTCTATATTTGGAGTAACTAATGCAGGTGCGTATACAAGACAAGGCTGGGCATCAATTTCTGCAGGAGCGATATGCTGAGAGAAGTATTTTTTTACTCGATTCACGAGGACTCTATCCTCCCTTCTCGCCGCTAACATTTGCAATGCTGTATTGATGGGTGTATACAACTCTCCCACTTTTGCAAAATCCGACATAGTTCTCGAGGTGTTAGTTGGACAGTTTGCTCTCGACAGAATAACACTCGTCAGAGTCTACGCATGTGCTTTCTTTGCAATCAATTTCACCTCTCAAGCAAGAAAGTGGATTACAATCCCCATTTAAAGAATTACAGGGAGGTATATTTGCCGCCATTTTTTCTATAATTTTATAATATTCCGGTGTATCTTCCCCGTCGCCTACAAAGCATGATTCAAAATAGGGATTGCAATCAACCGTTGCAATTACTGGATAGGTTCGCATAATTCCGAATTGAGCCAGAGCGTACACACTTGAGGCTAGAGAACCAATGAGGATAAAAAGTATGGCTATGCGACTAATCATGGCTCAAGCCTATCATAAAGTATCCTGAATGAGATACTTATTCGAACTAATGAATTAAGATACAAACCTTCTTCTTAGTAAAGGAAAAGTAATTATCCCAAAAATAAGAACAGCGTAGATTGGATATATGGCAATTTCTATCGTCCATTTGTCGATCGCCAAAAGATTAATTAGATTTGCAATGAATGCCAAAGTCCAAGCAGTGACGTCTTCAGAATCGGGATCTAAAATAGATTTACGTACGGTAGGTATCGCAGCAAACACATCACTCAAAATTGCAACCGTAAGTGCTATCATTGGTGACTCAAAAACCACTAAACACGAAAAGCCCACAATAGCACCGATCAAACAATATTTATCTAGGGAATCTTCCCAACCTCCCTTTCCATACTTAAAAGAAAGTATGAAGACGATGAGAGGGCCAATAAACATGACAAGTGGAACCCAGATTGTCTCCTCTGCACCAGCGGCACGATAGCTCAAGAGCAGAATTAAGCCGAGTACAGTCCATATAAACCAACTTCCACGATGGGGTCGAGTTTTACCCCTTACCATTGCAATGATATAGGGTATGAACGCTATCACTTCGACTACTCCTGCGATATAACCAAATAGTTCGTATGAAAGATTCATGTCAAGAGTTTACCCCCGCGCAAAGGTGAGGGCGGCGTAGGCACCGAAGAGCCACCAGAGGCGGAATTTTTCGGCAAAGAGGGCTGTGATTTGATCATTGAAATGCCAGAGGGTGTCGAGTGCCGGTAGTTGAAGCCAGATAACAGTAAATATGATGGCAATTGAAATACCCGCGATTATTGCTTGAATGGGCTCACCCATGCCACCGTCAATGAATTCGAGTCCCATGCGGCGCGCAAGGAAATACGAAAGTACAAGGACTCCCCCGAATGTCAGAGCTTGCGAAATGGGAGTCGCAAAAAGAAAAGTAGCAGATCCAAGAAGAATGGCACTCTTCAGGAGCGGATAGAGAAGCATACTCAGAGGAAGTGCAACAGCAATTGCACACGCACGACCAATACCACTGCGTAAAGAATCAAGCGCTATGAAAAGTACGATACCTCCTAAAATAAAATAATCGAGAGGTACACTGGAGAAAAAACTGGTCACTGTTTCCATCCAGTGTATTGTACCCTTTAGAGACCCTCCTCACGGAGCTTTTCAACAGCTTCCTTCGCAGTGCGTGAAAGTTTCTTAGGAAATTCGATATCGATGCGCACTAACAGATCACCACGACTTCCCCGTTGCGTTGGGACGCCTTTGCCGCGAATACGGAGCATTTCGCCTTGGGTGACGCCTTGCGGTATAGGGAGCTCGGTATCGCCATCAAAGGTAGTGATCGTGTGACTTCCACCGAGAAGTGCATCAGAGAGTTTCACTTTCAGTGAGGTCACGAGATTCGATGCATCTCGCGTAAAGTTTTTGTCGGCTTTCACATGTATTTTTACGTATAGATCTCCCGATGCACCCCCTGCGAGCGCCTCCCCTCTTCCGGGCATGCGAATCATCTCTCCATGCTCAACGCCCGATGGAACGACAATATGAATTTCCTCTTGTTTTCGAAGCGTACCTGCGCCTTTGCAATGAGTACACGCTTCTTTCGGGACTTCACCGCGCCCCTGACAATCCGGACATACACGCATTGAACTGAATGAGCCAAAAAAAGTATTACGCGCTTCGCGAATTTGTCCCTTCCCGTTACATGTTTTGCACTCCACCATGCCGACACCTTTTTTTGCACCTGATCCTTCACATACTTCGCACACGCCGAGTTTCGTGATGAGCACCCTTCGTTCAGTTCCGAATATAGCATCGCGAAACGGAATCTCGATATCCATTGAAATATCGCGTCCGCGGCGCGCTTTTCGTGCACCGCCTCCGCCAAACATTTCACCGAAAATATCGCCGAGATCGAATTCGACTCCGCCTTGTCCATTTCCAAATCCCTGAAAGCCTTGTTGAAAGTTCGAGAAATCAAATCCACCAAATCCCTGGCCGCCGTTTCCACCTGAGAAAGCCTGACCATACTGATCGTACTGTGCGCGCTTCTTTTTATCGGAGAGAACAGCGTACGCTTCGCTCGCCTCCTTAAACTTTGCTTCATCGCCACCTTTTTTGTCGGGGTGATATTTATGTGCAAGCGTGCGAAACGCTTTCTTTATTTCATCTTCTGATGCGCCTTTTTCTATTCCTAAAATTTGATAGTAATCTTTCATAGAGCCATTATAGACATCTTCATTAAAATGAACAGTATTTCACTTACGCACTCAAATACTCGGTGATTAATTTTTCATAGCGCCACTGCTGTATACGTGACCACTTGTGCATGCCACTACAGAGCCAGACAGCGCGACAAAAAGCGAGGTCATCGAGATAACGCGATAGTTTCGGCATTTTCATTCGCTTCGCGAGTACATCAAATTGACGCAGGTACTGTTCGCGTTGCTCGTGAGAAAAGCGGTACTGTGCAAAAAACTCAAACTCGCGCGTCTTCGGAGACCACTCTATCGATATGAGTGCAGAGACGATGTCATATCCGAGTGGCGCGTGGAAAGAATCTTCAAGGTCAATGATGCCTCCTTCATATATATTTGCGGGATTACAATCACCATGGGTGAGTGTACCTTTAAGTTCTTGTAGTCGATCACACGCTTCGGAAAAACGCTTTCTTAAGAGTGACGCATGCTGCGGAAGTTCGCGACATAACAAAGGAAGTTTAATTCCTTCTGCAAACTCTTCGACATGCCAGTCGTTTTCACTGACGCGCACTTGCGCGACGTACAACTTTTTCATTACTGCGGTAAATGCGTCGAAGTGCGGTTTTGAAATAGCACGCACCGTATCAATGTCTTCCTGAAATACAACGCGAAACGAACGCGAACCGAGCGATTTTTCGACAAAGTAAGAAAGATTACCCAGTTCCCCTTCCGAGATAATAGGCGCAACAGGATACTTTGCATGAACCATTGCGCGGTGAAGTCCGAGATCACGCGCAATTGACTCTGGTTTGCCCAGGCGCAGGTAGGCGCCCGCATCTCCTCGATATACCGAAGCGCCGCCCCTTTGAATTCCAAGGAGCGTGTAGCGCTGATTGTCTATGGAGATGCTCTCCATGGATCATTGCTGAGGCTCCTCTTTCGGTGCGGAATCGTCGCCTGGTGTTTTCTCCTCCTGTGGGGGCGTCTGGTTCTTTTGCATATGCTCGCCAATTGCGCTCATTGCGCTTGAGAGAGCCTCGGATGCTGTTTTAATTGCACCAGTGTCTGTTCCTCCTCGCGCCGTCTTGAGTGCGTCGATTTTCTCTTGTACGTTCTTCGCGATATCCGC
>JACCDV010055771.1_pt1 | contig 10052 bp, 12 predicted proteins | sample 7446131 | NCBI WGS metagenome assembly JACCDV01 (sample SAMN15323448, study PRJNA562643) | freshwater metagenome | isolation source: river surface water | place: USA:Blue River Watershed | collected 2017-08-17
GAAGCAAGCTGATAGAATCACGCCTGAACTGAATTAGGGTCTGTGGCAGAGCGGTTGAATGCACCGGTCTTGAAAACCGGCGTGGGGAAACCCATCGTGAGTTCGAATCTCACCGGACCCGCCAGATAAAACGGCTCGCCGAATCATCGGCGGGCCGTTTGCTTTTGGGAATTTGGGGCTTGCATTCAGTCCCGTCCGACATAGAATAGGCACACAACCATAGTCCACGGAGACAACGCATGTACCGCGCCCTACAGATCAATAAAGATGAAGCCGGTTATCGTACCGAGCTCAAGGCATTGGACGAATCGGCCTTGCCGGAAGGTGATGTGACGGTTGAGGTGGCCTGGAGCACATTAAATTACAAAGACGGCCTGGCCATTACCGGCAAAGGGCCAGTTGTCCGTAAATTCCCGCTAACGCCCGGTATTGATATGGCCGGCACCGTATTAGAAAGCAGCCACCCCTGCTGGAAACCCGGCGATAAAGTCGTGCTCAATGGTTGGGGCGTGGGTGAAACGCACAGCGGTTGTCTGGCGCAGAAAGTCCGTCTGAATGGTCACTGGCTGGTGCCGCTGCCGCCGACGTTTACAGAGCGCCAGGCCATGGCGATTGGTACGGCCGGTTATACGGCCATGCTTTGTGTTCTCGCCCTGGAAAAACACGGCATCAAACCAACTGATGGCGAGATTCTGGTTACCGGTGCCAATGGCGGCGTCGGCAGCGTGGCGATCATGTTGCTGGCCAAGCTGGGTTATACCGTGATTGCTTCTACTGGCCGCCCGGAAGAAGCGGCGCACCTCAAGGCCTTGGGGGCATCAGACATTATCGACCGCAAAGAATTGTCCGAGCCGGGTAAGCCGCTTGGCAAAGAACGTTGGGCTGGGGTGATTGATTCGGTGGGTAGCACCACGTTGGCCAATGCCTGCGCTACGACGAAATATGCGGGTGCGGTAGCCGCTTGCGGCCTGGCCGGAGGTGCGGATTTCCCCGCTACCGTGATGCCATTTATTCTGCGCGGCGTGACCCTTTACGGCATTGATAGTGTCATGGCGCCTTCGGAAAAACGTATGGAGGCCTGGACTCGTCTGGCGCGTGATCTGGATGTTGCCAAGCTGGAAGCCAATACTGCCGAGATTGGCCTGGCTGAAGCGATAGACGTTGGCGCGAAGCTGCTGGAAGGTCGGGTACGTGGTCGCGTTGTCGTTGATGTGAATCGTTGAGTCGCAGATGCTGGAACTTAAGGATTTTGATCTGACGCAGGACCCGGCCGCCGGTCGCTTCATTAAAACTGAAATCGTGCAGGTGAACTTTGCGTCATTGCCCGGTGAACTGATCAGCCTCGAAGGCCCGAACAGGTATCAGTCTGGTGATGCCATTATCACGGGTTGCACGGGGGATCGCTGGAGCGTGGATCGGCATCGTTTTGATACCAAGTATCAGGCAGTGCCACCCACAGTCGATGGCGAGGATGGCGCCTATATGGCGAAGCCGGTGCCGGTGCTGGCCAAGCAGATCAACGAGCCATTTACGGCTGCCCGTTCGGCGGGGCGTGATGTGTTACATGGCGAAGCGGGGGACTGGTTGATGCAATACGGCCCCGGTGATTTTGGCGTGTGTGGTCAAAGCCGCTTTGCACGGGTGTATCAAAAGGTCGGCTAGCGCCACACAGCCGCCGGGCAAACGTCTCGGAATTTAAGGCTTCGGTTCAACGAAGTTGATCGGGTCGATGGCATCTGCCCAGCAATTGGGGGTTTCGTACAGGCGAACGCGCTCCAGCTTCAGATTGTTGCCGTAAGCATGGGTGTATTTCGGCGCCAGGATACGGAAGGCGACCGTTGCCAGGTTTTCAGCGGTGGGTACGACATCCAGGACCACGGTTTTGTGCCCCGGCATGCGCTCCAGAAACTGGCGTACTTCGGTATCGCCCGCGTAAACCAAGAAGGCGTGATCCCACAGCTCAACCACTTCTTGCAGCGCAATCGTCTTGATGTCGCCGAAATCCATCACCATGCCATTGGCCGGGTCGCCATTGCGCTCGATGATGTCGCCCGATAGCGTAATCTCCATCGCATAGCGGTGCCCGTGCAGATGACGGCACTGGCTACGGTGATCAGGAATGCGGTGGCCGGCGTCAAATTCCAGCCGGCGAGTAATGCGCATAGTAGGGCGATTTCCGGTCTAAACGAGAGCGCAGATTGTATCATTGGCGCATGACGAACCCGACTGATGCTGCCAAACCGGTCCGCTGGCTGACCTTTAGTGACCACGATCCGGACTTCCTGAACCTGAAGTACGTGTACCCCGTGCTCTCGCGACGCATGCAGGGTATCTCGATCGGCATCAACCTCAATACCAATAATGCCTGTAACTGGGCGTGCGCGTATTGCCAGGTGCCGGGTCTGCACCGAGGAGATGCACCGGAAGTCAATCTGCCGTTGTTGGAGGCCGAACTCAAGGGCTTGCTGGATAACCCGGCGCTCAGCCCGATGATTCCGCCAGATACGCCCGAAACGATGCGGCAGATCCGCGATATCGCATTTTCCGGGAATGGTGAGCCTACCAGCTCACCGCAATTTGTCGAAGCCATCGAGATTGCCCGTCGTCAGCGTGATACCCACGGGCTGGAAATCCCGCTGGTGCTGATTACCAACGGCAGCCTCATGCGGCGATCAGAAGTCCAGGCGGGTGTGAAAGCCCTGGCCGAAGCGGGTGGCGTCGTGTGGTTCAAGGTGGATCGTCTGTTGTCGGCATCGATGAAGCGCATCAACGGCATCAGTTACAAGCCTGAACAGATTCAAGGCCGTCTGGACATCGCCTGTTCATTGGCCAAGGTCTGGTTGCAAACCTGCTGGGTCGCCTGGGATGGGCAACCACCGGGTGCAGAAGACGAAGGGGCTTATCTGGAATTCGTGGCGCGAAACGCCCACCAGATCGAGGGCGTTCATCTCTACGGCCTGGCACGCCCCTCGTTGCAGCCAGAAGCGCCGCACCTCACAGCGCTCAACGAAACTCAAATGACCGAATGGGCCAACAAAATCCGGGCTACCGGGGTCAAAGTACAGATCAGCATCTAAACGCTAGCGCTTCAGTGCTTGAGCGGCAGCCAGTAGTGTGGCGAAGGTTTCAGGCTCGTGCAGCTTCAAGTAATTGCCAACCAGCACTTGATCACCGTTCAGATCACTCATATCAATTTGCTCGATATGGACCAGATGGAGCAGGGTGCTGATGGATACCGGGAGTTTTCGGCCGGATTCATAACGCGATCCACCACTCTGAGAGACACCCACCGGCGCCCAGAACTCGGCTTGCGTTAAACCCAATTTAACACGCAACTCTCTGGGTGACAGATTGAGCTTGGCTTTTAGTGCCAGAGTCTTCTTGCCCCGGTCTCCACGGGGCTTGAAGCGCTTTTGGTCTGTTGATGTCATTTTTATTCTCCCGCGCCTGTTTTTAATTTAGGCAGTCTTTGACAAATGTCAAACTTTTGTGCACTCAAATGGTGCGGCGCGGCATATGACACCACAGGGATGATCGGCGCTTGGCCTTGCCTGATACGGCTTTGGCAGAAAAATAGGCTATAATTTCCAGGTTTGTTCAACCTCTAAAAGACCTACTGATGGCTCTCATCGTTCAGAAATACGGCGGCACCTCCGTCGCCAACCCCGAGCGCATCCAGAACGTTGCCCGTCGTATTGCGGCTTTCCGCAAAGACGGTCATGACGTGGTCGTTGTGGTTTCCGCCATGAGTGGCGAAACCAACCGACTGATCGCACTGGCCAAAGCGTTACAGAACAACCCCGATCCGCGCGAGATGGATGTCATTCTCTCGACGGGTGAGCAGGTCACCATTGGTCTGCTGGCTATGGCGCTCAAAGAAATTGGCGTTGATGCCGTGAGCTATACCGGTGGCCAGGTCAAGATCCTGACCGACAGCAGCTTCATGAAAGCCCGCATCCTGTCGATTGACGATGCGCCGATGCGTGCCGATCTAAACGCCGGTCGTGTGGTCATCGTTGCCGGCTTCCAGGGTGTCGATGAAAACGGCAATATCACGACGCTGGGTCGTGGTGGTTCGGATACCACCGGTGTGGCGCTCGCTGCCGCGCTGAAGGCCGATGAATGCCAGATCTACACCGACGTTGATGGTGTGTACACCACCGACCCGCGTGTCGTGCCCGAGGCCCGTAAGCTGGACACCATCACCTTTGAAGAAATGCTGGAAATGGCCAGCCTCGGCTCCAAGGTGCTACAGATCCGCTCGGTGGAATTCGCCGGCAAATACAAGGTCAAGCTGCGCGTACTTTCCAGCTTTGAAGAATACGGTCAGGGTGGCGAAGGCACCCTCATCACTGTTGAGGACAACACGAATATGGAACAAGCCATCATCTCCGGCATCGCCTTTAACCGCGATGAAGCCAAACTCACCGTTCTGGGTGTGCCTGACAAACCCGGCATTGCCTACCAGATCCTGGGACCGATCGCCGAAGCCAACATCGACGTCGATATCATCATCCAGAACACCAGCCATGATGGCACTACCGACTTCTCGTTCACCGTCAACCGCGGTGACTTCGAAAAGGCCAAGGGCATTCTGGCGGAAGTGTGCAAGCACGTTGGTGCCCGCGAAATCGTTGGCGATAACAAGATCTGCAAGGTCTCGGCTGTTGGCGTGGGCATGCGCTCGCACCCGGGCGTTGCCAGCCAGATGTTCCGTGCACTGGCCGAAGAGGGCATCAACCTGCAGATGATCTCGACCTCGGAAATCAAGATCTCCGTGATCATTGATGAAAAGTACCTGGAGCTGGCCGTTCGCGTCCTGCACCGTACTTTTGGTCTGGATCAGGCTAAATAAGTACCGGCTACGTTTGACCGGGCGGGGCTGACCCGTTAGAATTCAGCCTCCGGTTTTTAACCACACGTTAAACCGGATTGGAGACGTGGCCGAGTGGTCGAAGGCACTCCCCTGCTAAGGGAGCATACCCCAAAAGGGTATCGGAAGTTCGAATCTTCTCGTCTCCGCCAAATACAAGAAACCCGCATCGCTCATGGCTTTGCGGGTTTTTTTATTGCTCTGTCATGGAAATGGCTCTGAAGAGTCTTCGGCTCAATGTACAGGGCTCCGGTTGTTTGTACGAGGCCCATTTAAGGTGTATGGTTTGTGAGGTTGACGTCAAAGTCTGACGGTAACAATTCTGAATTCGGAGGTTTGTATGCAACACGTTGTCCGTAAGTTTCTTTCGATCCTTTTCCTTGGGTTAGCGTTTGTGAGTTTTGGTGCAAGTGCAGCTGACGCGCCTAAAGTGCCAGCTGGCACGGTGAATATCACCGAGACCCAGTTTGCGCTGATTGTGGGTGGTAGCCGGGGCGCTGGTGTGCTGAACTATCAGGGTAAAAACTATCCCTTCAAGATCAGCGGCATGAGTGTGGGGGCCAATGTGGGCATCTCCAAAGTGTCATTGGCCGGCGAGGTGTATGACATGGCTGATATTTCCAAGTTCTCGGGTACGTTCACCAAGCTGGAAAGCAGTATTACCCTGGGGGGTGGCGTGGGCGGTACGATCCTTAAAAACCAGAATGGCGTGATCATGCGTTTGACCAGCACCTCGGAAGGTGTTCAGCTGAACCTGAGCAGCAGTGGCGTTACCGTTAAGCTGGATTAATGCAGAAATGGCCGGAGCGATGTTGCTGGATCTCTCTAAGCTGGAACAGGCTCTGGCCGAATTTTCCCGTGAGCGGGACTGGGATCAGTTTCATACGCCCAAAAATTTAGTCATGGCGCTGACGGGCGAGGTCGGTGAGCTCAATGAGATTTTCCAGTGGCTGACCGACGCCGAGGCCCGCGAGGCCGGGCGTTCAACGGCAACGGCAGTACACGTCGGTGAAGAGTTGGCCGATGTGTTGCTTTATCTCGTGCGATTGAGCAGTGTGCTCGGCGTCGATCTGAATGCGGCCGTTGTTGATAAGTTGGCCAAGAACGCGCTGAAGTATCCGGCGGACAAGGTGCGGGGCAGCAGCCGCAAAGCGGATCCATTTGCCGGGTAGGTGGCATATGCCGTTGCGTTGGGGATGTCTACTATTGCTGGCGACGTTGTTGGCCGGATGCGCCGGCTTTAAGCCGGACACGTCGTTACCGGCAACAGTGGTGGTGAGCCCGAATCTGGATGAACGACGCCCATCGCTGGTGGTGATTCATTACACAAGTAACGATAAGGCGGCGCATTCGCTTAATACACTGACGTCGCCGGAGCGGCGGGTGAGTGCGCATTATCTGATTGCACGGGATGGTACGTTGTTTCAACTGGTGCCAGAGAATAAGCGGGCGTGGCATGCGGGACAGTCTTACTGGGCGGGTCTGACGGATGTGAATTCGGCGTCAATCGGCATCGAACTGGATAACACGGGGCAGGAGCCCTATGACGATGCGCAGATCCAGACGCTTGAGTTGTTGCTGCAAGATCTGCGGGTGCGTTACCGGATTCCGGCGGCGAATTTCGTTGGTCATTCGGATGTGTCGCCGGGGCGAAAGATTGACCCGGGCCCCTATTTTCCCTGGCAGCGGTTGGCGGTGTCTGGCTTTGGTCTCTGGTGTGATGCGCCACCGGAAGAGACGGCAGCATTGCCGATGAGCATGTCGGCAATGCTGGTATTGCTGGGCTACGACCCACGCATGCCGGATGCATCGCGTGAAGCATTTGCTCGTCATTATCTGTCGGATGCGCAAGGCAACATCCATGAAGACGAGGTGGTGGCCCGGCGTACCGCCTATTGTCTGGTGAAGCGGAAGACCGGTCAGGCCTTTGAGCCCGTTTCGCCAGACCAGAACCCCTGATGGCTTGTTATTTATCGCCTATTGCATCACCTCTGTAACGGCTATAACCGTTACAGAGAGACTATTTTGGTACACCTGTGTAACATTTATACCTGTTACAGAGACTTTGATTTAGTTTCCTCTGTAACGGTTATGGAGGATGCCTTGAGTACCCATTGCTGGACGTGTCTTGCCCCGTTTATGCCCAAGCGCAAAGATGCCCGATATTGCTCGGTTGCTTGTCGTGTGCGAGCGTATCGTCTGGCTATGTCTCCGGCCGCTCGTGCCAAGGCGCGTGTGTTAGACGCCAAGCGTCATCGCGTGGCGTATGCGGCACGCTTTGCCAAGCCCATGGATAAGGAGGCGTCCGAATGAGCCGAAGCAAGTGGCGTCGGGCAGGGCAAGTGGGCGTCGTGCTGGCGCTGGTGCTGCCTGTTATAGGGCATATAGGGCAGGTGGCTGCGCAGAGCACTGCAGGTGATCGTGAAGCGCTGCTTTCTCAACGCATATGCAGCAATCTGGCGTCAGAAACACAACGTGTGCTGAATGACGCTGGTGATACCCATAAGTACCTGTCACCCTACATTGCGGTCGATTTGTATCAACAGGTTGCTGCTGATAGCCTGACATCGATGGTTGGGTCGGACACTGAAGGCTTGGTGCTGCCGGAGATGTCTGCCTTACCGTGTCAGGACACGGTGTCCGATTTCATGATGGCGATCAAGAAACGGATGGAATATGGCCGCTTCGATCGGATGGTTGCCGGCAACCGGGTCTGGTTGACCGGGGCAGCGATCTTGCTGCTGATCGCTTTGATGGCCTGGGTGGCTGTGCGCCGGCTGCGCCAGCGTGAGCCATCACTGAAAGATTAAAACTGCTTAACGGGCACTGTGCGCCTAACGAGCGCTCATTTTCCCGGTTTTCTGAACATAGGTCAGGTAGGCAACGAGGTCGGCCTGTTCCGGTGAGCCCCATTCCAGTGGTGTACCCCGCAGGGGCCCCTGTAAGCAGACCTGTACGACTTCATCCAGATGCAGTTTAGGCACCCCGAAACGGGCCTGTGAGTTCATGGCCGGATGCGGATACGGTTTAGTGAAATTGGGGCCAAAGGTGCTTGCTTCCGCATGGCAGTTGCTGCAGGCTCGGCCATTGGTGGAGAGCTTGTCACTGCGGAAGAGTTTTTCACCACGAACAATGGCGGCATTGTCCGTGGGATATTTGGCTTTGTAATTGGCCGGGCGTAGGGTGGTGGGCAAGCCATCATCCAGCTGTGCGGGTTTGGCTGCATGGGCAGCGGTGGTCGTGAGCGCTAATGTCGCGGTGCAAATCAGCGCCAGCTTCTGATGCATCTTCATACGGCCTCCGTTACAGGTGACTCGAAAGGTGTTCGCACAAAATAACCGATTGTGACCGAACTGCCAACCCGAGTTGCCGTGTTGGTTCTACAATGAAGTATCCATCGTGTTGTCAGGGGTTAAGGGTGATTTTTCCGCGGGTGCCGAATATTCAGGGGTTGCTAGCGTTCGAGGCGCTTGCGCGTCATCGTAATGTGACGCAGGCTGCGGATGAGTTGTTTATTACGCCTAGTGCGGTGAGCCACCGGATCCGCCAGATTGAAGAACAGCTCAAGTTCAAGCTCTTCGTGCGTAAGGATTTCAGTCTGACACCGGAAGGCGAGGCTTATCTCAAGCGGGTGCGGGAAGCATTGACGATTCTGCAGGTGACAGAGCCGTTGGGCCCGATGGGGAATCGGACCACCCTGCGTCTGGCGGTAACGCCCACCTTTGCCCGTCAGATGCTGATGCCTCGCCTGGCGTTGTTTCGTTATGCCTATCCGGAAATTGATCTGGTGCTGCAGGTGTCGATTCCGCTCTTTAACGTGGTGTCTCAAGAAACCGATCTGGAAGTTCGCTTCGGACAGGGGCCCTTTGCCGACCGGGAGTCGGTCCACCTGATGTCGGATCATGTGACACCGGCTTGCAGTCCGAACTACCTGAATGAAGTAGGCGGTCTGGCGGGGTTCGATCACGATGACATTGTGACCCGATCACTGATGATTCATAGTGAGCTGGAGCCCTGGGAAACCTGGTTTGATCATTGTGGACTGGATAAGCAGCGCCTTAAAACGACGGCTAAATTTAATGATCTGGGGCTTCTTTACGATGCGGCGGCAGCCGGGCTGGGCGTTTGTCTGGTGCGCAGCCGTTTGGGTTCGGCGTGGCTGGAAAGCGGCCGCCTGATCCGCTTGTCGGATCATGTGATTCCTGCAACAAACCACCACTACCTCTGCTGGAAGCCCGGCGTGGCCGAGCGCTGGGAGTGTGCGGCCTTTATAGAATGGTTTACGACGGAGATGCGCCAGCTGGCTGAATAATTCTCAACATTGGGTCAAATGTTTTCATGATGTCGTATGGGTGTGCTGCCTATAATTTTTAACAGCATGCGCTAACAGTAACAATCACAACACGCCTGATCTGATAAGGATGCCGACGATGGAAGCACGTCACCAGAAGCAAGATGCGGAAAAGCCGCTGATCGATGACATTCGCCTGTTGGGGCGTATTCTGGGCGATGTGATTCGCACCCAGGAAGGTCCGGGGGTGTACGAGCTGGTGGAAGAGATCCGTAAGCTCTCTGTGGCTTTCCGGCGGGATGCCGATCAGGCCGCGGATCAACGCCTGAAAAAATTACTCAAACGGCTCTCTGATGAAGATTCGGTTCGCGTGATCCGGGCTTTTACCTATTTCAGCCACCTGGCCAATCTGGCGGAAGATCGTCATTACATCCGGCGTCGTGCGGTCCACGAACGGGCCGGGCAGTTACAGCCGGGGAGTATCGATGCCGCGATGCATAAGTTGCAGAGCCGTGGCATGACGACCAAGGTGATTGCGCAGACCTTGGCGCAATCCTATGTATCGCCGGTACTAACGGCGCATCCAACGGAAGTGCAGCGTAAGAGCATTCTGGATGCCGAGCGGGATATTGCCGAGTTATTGACCGAACGTGATGTGATTCGGGGTGAGGCGGCGGTATTAAGAAAGGCTAACCCGTTGCTGGAACGCCGCCTACAGGCCAATGAGCTGCAGATCCGGGGGCGAGTCACCCAGCTTTGGCAAACGCGTTTGCTGCGTTTTACCAAGCTCACTGTGATTGATGAAATTGAAAACGCCTTGAGCTACTACAACAGTACATTTCTGGCGGAAATTCCCCGACTTTATGCCACGCTTGAAGCAGATTTGCC
>JACCDV011172785.1_pt1 | contig 10052 bp, 6 predicted proteins | sample 7446131 | NCBI WGS metagenome assembly JACCDV01 (sample SAMN15323448, study PRJNA562643) | freshwater metagenome | isolation source: river surface water | place: USA:Blue River Watershed | collected 2017-08-17
AGATGATCAAAACCATATTGCTTTGGCTGTTCTAAGGTACAACAAAAATATCATCTTAGCAGTCTTGAAGAGAGTGCCTGCTTAGAGAAAATAACAAAAGCCATAAGAAAAGAAAAGGCCAAGCTAGCCGAATAAATTATTTTCTTCAATGCCACTCTTTGTGGGAAGCGGAATAGCGTACTTACTAGTAGCATTTATGGTGTTGTTGGTGTTTTACTTGAGTTTAACATAGGGTCCAATTTATGGAATATTCCAATTCTTCGGCTGGACAGCAAAATGATTCTTTTTAAGACTGACTATTATCATCCCTAAGAAAATATTGAATATATGAATATCTATTTATCATGAAGGAAATAGCTTTCTTGACATTTGAAGCTGCTCGTCGATTTGCTGAAGGTTCAAGGAGGCGCTCCTCAATTGAGAGTTTACTGATTGATCGCCTATTACTGACCTTAGATTTGTATCTTTTTGGAAAGTGATAAGAGAAGGATTATTATTACTGTTGCTTCCCTGCAAAATAGGCTGCCCTATTCCATTCGAATTGCCGTAAATGGGATTGAATTGCTGATAGGTATAGTGTTGGTATGGAACTTGGTTGGTATATGTTTGAGGCTTAATTACGTTTTGCTCTCCATATCTTATTTAAGAACGATTAACAGGTGCTGTAATATAGTTAGCAGTATTAGGCAATGGCTGGATTTGACTTTGGTATTGCCCATAAACTCCCTACACTTTAGAATCCCTTGGATTTAGCCTAGTCAGCTTTTAAGGAATTTAGGCTACTCTAAACTCTTGCAGTTCGATAATACTCTATTAATATTTGGAAAGCCATGAAGCTAACTATTTGCATGTTACTCTTTTGCTTTCCTCAACTTGGCATAGCCCTTTTATCAAGAGAGTAAGCGCTTCAGTGTAAATACCACTCTTCTAAAGAGAGGACAATCTTTATTCGAGTGCATTATAGTTAAATTTATTGTTCGCTTGGTATAATTTGGTGGAATCAGTCAGTGAAGCAGCGTCTAAGCATGTGAGTCCAATCGAAAAAGATTCGTTTAAAGAGTAATTAGTTGGTTCTTATAACTTCCCATAACCAATGTCTTTGAGTTCTTCAGGGGCTGTATAAGCAAACACTTACATAGATATGTGACTTCTTTTTCAAATACGGTTTTAATGTAATTTGTGGATTATCCTGGCCAAGTATACTGTGTTGCAACTCGTACCTGACCCTCCGGGCTGATAAATACATTCTGAGGCCTCACATCTCCAATTTTCCTTCCTGAAGAATGGAAGGAATCCCCTGCAAGGATGATGGAATAAACGAGATACCACAGTTAATTTTCTTAGAAGTATTTACTTTCCATATTGCATCTATTGACTACCTAATCACTTAGAAGATAGGGATAATACTTGTATGCGATCTAGAATAGATTTTATTTGTACTGTTGCCACGCCACCACTGCCACAAAATTCTGTCTTTTAGAACTTCTGCCTCAAAGGCAGGAAGATATTATCACTCTATGAGACTTCTGCAAGTTTCTTTTACCACTTCTTGAATTAGTTTTAGTTTGGGAGGGGAATAGTGATCTAAATGACTCCTTCATCATCTTCACTTGGAGCGCTCACCACCTTCAGATTTTAGTATCTTGGGTGGTTTATCACTAGCTTTTATCCCTCTGCGTTCTATCTCTGTACCTTTTCGTGTGTCTGAGATGGACCCATATGATTATAGTTCAAATTATTTTAATGAAACAGTTATCATACATCCCAACCCTTAATATCTATTGAATAATTAATCATTTGTTATTGGCCATATCATTAATTTTCTGAGCCAAAGCCCCAAAGAAAAAGATAGCTCCATAGACAACAAAAAAGATAAGAACGAAAGTTTCTAACCATAGAGTAATATTTGATCTATACCTCAAATTACACTAGCATTTATTACTCACGATTTATAGATTTCTTTCATCCTATCCATCAATAAATCCGGAGGATTTATCATAGTGAAGGCATTTCAGATGAATTACAATGGGGATCAAGATGGCAAATCCATACCCTAAAAATGCACCAGCAATATCCAATATAAGTGTGAGAGGGACATGCGTTATTTGAATGACATAGCATACTCCAACAACAAAGATGGCATATATGAACTCAGGGAAGGTGATTTTTTATTCAGGATCGTGCTCAACGTTAAACAGTTGAAAAACTCTTATCCTAAATAATTCGTTGATTACTTCGAGATAACTACGTACTAAGGAAAGGACGATAAAATATGGATAATATAAAGTGCTTCTAACAAAGTAAGCTGCCAAGATGTAGATGTATTTCCGAAAAATTACACAATCGTTTAAGCGTCTTTTTTTCCCTAAGAATGATTAAACAAAGCTAAATATCAAAATGCTTACCAGTAGAGCTATAGGCGATATACATAAAGATCAAATTGCCAAAGAAATAAAGAAGAATGACTATTTTGGGATAATCCTTTCGATTGGGATTAACTGTTATCATTTGAATCATGAAATCTTGGACTGTGTATGAATTTAGTAAGGTTAGCATTAGGCTTGATGAATCTTAGGAGTGTGCAGGGGGGTGATTTGGTCCACTGGGAGCGGTATCAATAACCCAAGTCAAATACCCCATGTAGATAATGATGGTGCATAATCCGCTTGCAAGAATGATTTCACTCAAATCAAAGTTTCTCAGCCCACATGACCAAAAGATTAACACAATAGCGATAATTTCTGGGATGAGTGGATGCTACCCAAAAAGTCCTTTAATCATGACACAGAATAGTTGAAAATAGGTGATCATAGCAGTGGCAAAACTAAACCAGATTACAATATTATAGATGATGGTATAGGTGTTGTCATTGCCGAAATGGTTGAGGATGAGATATTTGATATTTTTGGCCTTGCCCAAATGATGCACTAAGAGGTAGGCTGTATAAAAAGTTATACAGCAGATAACTAAGCATCCGATAATCCAGTCTAGGTACCCTGAGTTCATAGCTAAGATGGGAATGACAAGCATTGTTCCTCCTATCATAGCATTGACGAGACCAGCTACAGTTGGTATTGTTCCTATTGTCATTAATATTAATAATTCACTATTAAGAGTGAACAACGTATTGTCCAATTAATCAATGGTAAATAAAAGAAGTCAAGATATGTCAAGGCCTGTTTAATTAAAAGGCGATAAAAAATTAATTAATATTTAAGAAAAATAGATAAATTAGCTGTAATGGGTTACATCAGAATGATTGGGTTGAAATCATATCGCCCAGGATGCTCAACAGATTTTAATTGATGGTTTCCTCCACTTTCTCTGAAATATGCCTCTTAGGATCCATCTTACCTGTATTTTTGATAGCGAGTTCTTTTCGATCTTTCTTCGTCTCCTCCTCGATCCTTTTAGACCAATCCTCGCAAAACGTTCCAATCTTCTACAAATTCTATCCACTCCTTTCAGTTATCTTTTATTGGTCTTTTAGCTTTATTGCACTGTTCCATTTGTTCTTGTACAGGTTGAGCAACATTTTTTGCTACAGTTCGTTAGTACGATAATTGATATTGATGGAGTAATAGTATTTGTTTAGACCCTTATACATTGCCTCAATTGAAGGTTTGTTTAGATGTCCATTTACTGATGTAGTTTGACGAGGCTCACCTGCACTCAACCCTGTGAGAGGATTGATCAACCTAAAAGCATCAATAACAACCTTTCCTCTAACAGATTGAATGGGATCGATGACGACTGCCACACACTTAGGATTGAGCTGTTCGAACGATTGCTTAATTAATATGATGGTACCTGAGTATTGATATCGACACTTGAAAGCCAGCATCCAAAACTAGGATGGGAATGGTACCATCCAACCACAACTTCTGTTCTTTGGGTTTGTTTTAACATGTCGAGCATATCCTGTTGATAGACTGGATCAACTGATTCCACAGAAACTGATGTTCCACTTTGGGGCATTGCGAATACGTCCACGACTTTGATGGCATAGTCATCGATGACCTAGCCGATAAGGAGACCCATGACTTCGAGTGGCACACCTGCTCGGGCATGCTTAAGCATTTTAAGTAATGCAAGGGAAGAGATATAGATTTGTTCTGAAGTATCTGGCTTAGCAGTTGCTTCGGGGTTGCCTTGGTTCATTCTGCCCAGTCCTCCTAGTCCTCCAAGCCCACCTAATCCTCCAAACATTCAAAAAATATTTAAATTTAATAAGTAACTCAAATCAAATCATCATCAAATATTGGATTATTATCTATTTTGGTACGATGCGATACTGAATATTGATCCCTATGGTTATATTAGCATCTTTCCAATTGGATGATGATTTTGTCAATATTTCTTAGAAATAGCATAAATAATTCTATTGTACTGTTATAATTCCTTTTGAAATGCTTTATCTATACTAGAAGACTTAGAGCGACATTCAGCTAAGTGACTACACGTATAAGAAAAGTATGGGTACATTCAGGCCCCACTTTTTATCCATTCCGTTGGATTATTACCCGTTGGCCACTTCAGAAATATTGAGGTATACATTAATTGTCGTGGTAACCATAGGCCTTGCTCTTGGAATAATGATCGGTCTGCTTACCTGGGTCATAAAGCATGGTTTGGAGCAGTTTACTCAGGTTATCTCGATCATATTTCTTTTTTTTGTCGTAGTAATGATTGTTGCATTTTACGTTGGAGGAAAAAGGAGAATCAGATAAGAAAAGCGATTAATAGAATAATCCCACAAAAAGCAAGCGTAAATGAAGAAAATGAAAGTAAGAGCATGACAATCAATGATTTTATATTGACAAACCATCATTCAAATCAGCAGATATTCAAATAACTACGATATCTTCCCACTTTATTGTTGATTAGACGTTGAGTTGCTTTAGTTTCTTAAAATTAAATGCGAAATCTTAGAAGCTTTTATCAGGTTCAATACTAACTCCTAAGGCTTAATTAGTCAATTAAAATCGTTTAACACTCCCAATCTTTAACGCCTATGCCAAAACGGAAGCTTTTGCCTCATTCAAATTGTTGTCCTTAACTTTCAATCGTAGTACAATGAGATCGGGACAAGCCTGAACCAATCTCACAATATTCTAATACCCTAACTGATGCACTTAGTATAGAGTGTATATGATCTTCTGTCGACAGGTGCAACAAAAGAGACAGTTACATAGGCAATAGATGTATGCTGAGATAAAACCACAGCAGAATGGTATACAGCGATTAATACGTTTTACTTATATTCCTTGTAAATTTATTTCAGCCTATTGCACATTTATCAAATTTTATCTTTTCTGTTACCTTAGAAAGAGTTCAAATTAAAAGGCAAAGCCTTCAAAAGCCAGTTTAGTTTTTTCTGGAGGAAACATGATTCTATTGGTTTTGAGATCCTCGCTGATAATAATTTGATGAGATGGATAACTCTTATTATGTCTTTGCTGCTAGATATCACTATTGAGGTTATCCTTAGCAATGTACTGGCTTGAAAAGGCTGAGTTTATATATCCATACGATTCGATACGCGGCTATTATAATCCTTCATCTTTTCTATCTATCTATATTCCGATTGGTAATTACAATAATTAACTATATCAAATATCATCAATAGGGGATGCTCTGAAGGATTATTACCAACACAAAGGCAATGAATCCAATGAAGAAGCCATTGTAGTAGGCCTTCAGAAATATTTAATTGCGATATCCAATGCATTTGCCGATCCACTAGCAGTGGTGACTGAAGCCTTCACAGCAAAGATCACAAACAGGACAGTGAAATACTGAGTTGTCCACAATAGATTTGCATATCTAGCATTTACTGTATCCTTGTAGATTTCGTTTTTATGAGGATCTTGCTATTTAGTTTTGCTATTCGATTGAGAGTTGTTTCTATGAAACTGGGTCTCCGTATCCTGGGTTACCCAGCATGAGGATGGTGAGAAAGGTGAGTTAGTAGGTTGACCAAATAGCACTGAATATGTACATTAGGTATTTTCTAGCCATATAGCGAGGAGATAGGGAAGCCAATATCCTCTCCTGCCCAGCTTATACATGTTGCTAATTTTACTAAAGTCTCCGATTGTATCCTGATGGGGACAATGCTTGATTAAACATGTTTTTGTTGGTCAATATGGGAAGGGCTATGCATATTACACAAACAATTAGTAGGTTGAGCAAGAGAGATCTGAGTAGATGAGGCGTGATTATCATTTTGGGAGTGTTGGTCACTACATCAAATAGGTAAGGCTTTACATTGCCCCAGTATGTTTGATTTGAGCAGCATTCCTTATTATTTTACGTGATTTTCTTTAAGCTGGATCTTTGATGATCTTTTGATGTCTTGCTCACTGAAGGCAAGTTAACATTGGAGGGATTAATCGATGGCATTGGAAAATCTTACTCCTTGAACTCATCTTTGGGGTCAAAATGTGATTTGTTAGATTTCTAAGTCTTTGTATTTAAATTCATCTTCGTTTTTCTATAATAAAATTGATAGTAAACCAATCGAAATTGAAAGCAAAAATGAAAATATTAAGAATTTTTGATGATCTCACTCCAAGGGTCTATTCAGTGAATCCCACGTAAAGAATGTAAACTGGGTGATAAATAAGATAAGATTTTTAAGGTATGAAATCAAAGGGTTTCTGATTCAGTGGATTCGGATTCGGTTTAGGTTTCTTCTGAGTCTTCGCTATCGTCTTCATCTTCATCTTCGTCATCCTCATCATCTTCATCATCCTTATCTTTCTTATCCTTCTTATCCTTTTTGTTCTTCTTCTCTTTCTTGTCCTTCTTGCCCTTCTTTCCCTCCTTCTCCACAACCTTTTCTGGCTCACCTGATTCTCCTCCAGCATCGATGACAATAGGAGCATCTTCTGCTGGTGCGGCCTCAACAGGGACAACCTCTTCTGATGGAACTGAATCTTGATTGGTGGAGACAAAGAAGAGTGATAGTAATCCAAGAATGGAGTAGATTCTCATGGCTTAGATATATTGACACTAATAAAATAATGATTATTTATAAACTCTCAGAATGCTTAGTAGTATAAACTCACTCTATTAATATTGATGATCCGATTAAATCAGCATTAACATTGACTATCATTTTCTTTCAATAGCTAAGTCTAGTTTAATTTTATTCCCACCACCTAGCTTCTTTTAGTTTTTATAATTTCTAAATTAGACCATACATACTTGTAATTAATTTCCTAAATGCATTTTTGATGGAATTGGGGTCCTTCACTGTGGTTTACATATAGAATATATTGGCTTTTGTGGCGAATTCCTGGGCTTCCTCCCTAGAGACTTCTTGCTTGAATTGATCTATTTTATGGCCAATCAATCCAATTTGCACGTTGGGGTCAGCTTTATCGATAACAGCTGATAGCCATTAGCTGGCATGCTAGAAACTCTTTTTGTTAGTAACATCATAGACTATTAGTGCTCCCACTGATTTACGATAGTGACTTCATTTGTGTCATAAAATACTTCATTGTAAGTGCCCTGTATTGCTCTTGCCCTGAAGTATCCCAAATCTGCGCTCGAACATTTTTATTGGGTTCTAGTTCCATGATTTTAGATGTATACTCAAGAGCTATTGTGGGCATAATATTGGAAGGAACTTTCTACTTGCTGAAGCAGTAAAGTATATGAGTCTTGCCTACGTTTGCGTCCCCGATAATTATAACTATGATCATTCGATGGATTACTTTTATAGATATCGCTTAGTTAATCTTGCATACCAATATAATGATTATAAGTTATGTTCAAATATCATTGATGTTGCTATGCTTTAGAAGGAAGGCGGTGAGGATGTTTTGTCTGTTGAGGTCTAAGAAATTGTTTTTGCCCATTATCAACGCTGATTAAACTATCCTATCGTTATGATTGAGCTATCCGTTATATTTCCACTTGGTTGCTAGCAGTTTGAAATGGGTTTAGATTTGCTTCATGCACATTGGATAGTTCTACAGATCTTACATCTTGCAATCTCGAAGGATGTTTTATATTATGTCGTAATCTTTCCTTCCTATCTTTAATGGATCCTTCGAGCAAATTCTTAGGTATCTTTCGATTCCATGGATTATTATTGATTATTCTCCAATATTCAAGGACCTATTTTTCCCTGTCCCGTATATTTATTTAAAGCCCTTCTATATTTAGTTAAGCTGATATATCCTTGAACTCGTATATGGTATTTCCACCTTTGTATCCTTACCGACTGGGAGGTAGATTTCAGTTTTATCTTAATGGCTCAGGCAATCTTTCCAGGCAAGTATAGTTTTGGGGTTTATTTGCCTTTCTCTACCAAAGACATGAGTATAAACGATTTATGATTGTCCACTTATTATGTCGAATAATCTGAATTATTTGCTTTTGAATTTGTTTGGGGCCTTATCTTGCTCTTATGGATTCGATTGGATATCGAATAATTCAGATGCGACTGAGTTAAGCTTATTCTTGTTGAAAGGCCTGCGTTTATTTCCTAATAAAGGGTTTATTGGTGTTATTTATCTAGAATTGAGAAAGCTACTAACACCTAAAAAATTAGAGTTCTCAGTTTCACTTTTTTACTATTAAGGTTGGTTTTATGACTTAAAACGAGCCTTTGCTGTTGTTAGTAATTTTGGCTATTAAATAAGCTACTTCTCCTCTTTCTCTTATTTCCTGACAAATGAATTGCGATTCTTGATGCCTAATCCTGGAAGCATTGGATAATTTCTACTTTCAATAGGCTTTGATAAGTTCCTTATTGATGCGTAATCCAACACACAATACCGTGAGCCGATATTTTTCTTATTTTGTTTGTTGTCAGCATTGTTTGGCTGCTTTACTTCAATTGACATGAATAAAATTATTTGGACTATAAATCAGACTTATAATTGAAATTGTAAAATAGTATATGCTCAACTGACATATAAAGTAATTGAATCAATCGAATGACTTTTCTGACTCCATCGTATACAGCAAGCTTCTGGCTACCTCTTAAGGCTTTTCTTACAAGTTGTATATCCTAAGTATTATGAAGATTGGTAAGTAATGAGTAAAGATGCATTAGCAAATTATGAAGATTATTTCTGATATGGACTAGATACTACTGAGGTCAGGACAAACCGAAGAGAATGAGTCATCCCCAAATACCTTTGAGATCACATAGGTTATATCGAAGCCAAACCTGAGCGCACTCGCAATGATGATCATCAAATATTGGTTAACCATCTAAATATAGGATTATCTTACTCTCTTGGATTATATTTAGTCTAATTGGATCTTGAGCTGTTAAGTTGTCTTCAGGGACACCATACCGAACACCAGCGATAGTATTATTACTATGCAGTCGACAAGCAGAGATATCACCATTCTGAATAATCAACAACTTACAGTTTGAATATTACTTAATGAGCATAAAGGGTAGATAGGCATAGAAACAAAATTGGCATAGCAATAAATAGAAGCCTGAACTATATTAATTAAAGGATACTCCCATATAATATTTGAGAATCGGGTATATTTTGGTCTAATAGCCTTTATAAGGAGTTTTTTAAGCCTATTAAATTTAGCTCCCTTTATCATTTAAGTAACTAAAGAGATCAGTAATTTTTCTCGCCCTTGGTTAATATTAGCGAATACCAATGATAGGGGACATAAATGAGGATCCACTGAATAATAAAGGCATTGGCCCACGAGACCACAAACAAATATTTGGAAGTGGTGCTCATATAATCGTCTTGATTATCCTCTGGATGATTATTGTAAGCTGTGAAGAGTAGTATTCCGAATACATTCCAGGCAGCATAAGCTAGCTATTGGCATTATTACAAATCCACCACGCGAATATCATGCGATATACGAATTTGACATTAGCGTTGTGTGATGTTCCCATCTTGAGGTACTTACGGAATGCGTCGAAGATAAGGAGAAGGGACAGTGAAAGCAGAACACTATCGATTATCAGCTATGTTTGGCTGTTTATTGTGAAGAAGCAGAAATATTGATTCTTGATATCTTCAAACATTATAATATATAATCTATCA
>JACCDV010245743.1_pt1 | contig 10048 bp, 5 predicted proteins | sample 7446131 | NCBI WGS metagenome assembly JACCDV01 (sample SAMN15323448, study PRJNA562643) | freshwater metagenome | isolation source: river surface water | place: USA:Blue River Watershed | collected 2017-08-17
ATGACAAATATTTTGAATTATATTTAGTCAGCCATCAAATATGTCAAATATACAAAAATTTAAGATTAACTTTTGTTGAATTCTGAATCGTCATCGCTATAACTGATGACAGTTCAAATATTTCAAATAATCTTATTAATGGAATTCTCAAAACACGGACAAGGGACAACATCAGTGAAGGTGCATAATGCTCCAGGAGGAAAGAGCAACTTTTCCTTAGCCTGGGATGAGCCTCAACAAAAGCCAGCCAACCAGCCCCAAGGAAAGAAGGCCCCTCAGCAAGAAATTACCATGAAGGTGGGAGTCACCAACCAAAACCCAGTTCAGCCCCAACAGCAGCAAGTCCCTGCAGGCAAAACCTCAGTGAAGGTCGCCAACCCCCCAGGAGGAAAATCTAGCATTACCTTCGGCTGAAATGTGATTTACCATGCAGCATTTTTAAACAGTTATACCTCATCAAACCATCTGTAATCACCATGAACGTCTTCTCATTGATTAGGTGCTTTCCTTAATGCCCATAATCCATGCATTAACATCCATGGATCCATATGCTTTTTCTTACATTTGTTAAAACCGTGATAAATCACTTCAGACTGTCATTTCCTTTGAAAATCGTGGTTTCAGAGGGGAATAGGAATTGATCTATCACTCTATCATTAGTGGCAAAAAAGAATAATATTTGGAGTATTATTATTACAATGAAAATCCAATCAGCTTTGCTTCTATGTTGCCTTTGTCCTATCGGTCTTGCTTGAAATGTTCTGCGCTCTCTCCCCAGCAGAACTGAGTCTTCCTTCTTTGGGAAGATCGTATTGTCCGAATTAGGAGGGAGATCTATAGCTACCAGGTCCAGGCGCTTTGTTAATAAGAACATACTAAATGATCTTTTGGCAGCTAGTTCAGTGAAGGAGAGCCTCCTTCCATCGAGGAATTTCCTTTGACCTGCTGCGATGTGTTTGGACAAAACGTACTTTCCCTCATTTGAAAGGTCGTTTTGAGGATGGTATACCCCTGACCCTGGCACATCAGTGGCTGTATAAACTCATATATACTTGACTTGTAAAATCTTTGGGATCGTGGGGGGTTAAATACCTTCGCCTTGGAGTTCCGATGGTTGCTCAAGTGGTACTGTCCAATAGGATTGAGCTCGATCGAGTCCTGATTGACGTATGTTCCTGGGCCGGGCACTATTTTAACTGTGGTTTGAGGGAAGACTAAATAAATGAGGGTTTACTTTATGAGGAGACTCTATCGTGCAAAGACCACTTTGGACTTTAGTTGTACCGAAACTCCTCATACCTACCAGGCCCTGGGACTTTGTAGGGTTCGAGTTGGATGTAGCTCATAGGAGCAATTTACTACTTTTAAACTTGAATTACCTCCCTTGAGAAGCGAGGGGTGAACCCTTTCTGGTGAAGCTTATTGGTCTCCACGAAGGTGGGGAGATTGTAGTTATTACAGGGTGGAACAACATGCAAAGGATTTTTATCAAATTACAAATCTGTCTTCTTTCCAATCCCAAAACCTATATTCGCAAACCACGTACCTGCCCTTCGGTTTTTATTCTACTTCACCCCAGGAATCTGATAGAAACTATCGCAGCTTGGTTAGATGATTTCTACTAGTATTTTGATTTTTTGAAACGTGAGTCCTTCGAGAAAGACCAGTTGTTCTTAGCCGAGGAATTGTTGATGGGTGAACGTAAGATGGCGTCTGAGTCCACGCAGGAGAAGAGTTGTGAGGGACTGCTCATTTGATTGAAAATAAATATATTGCGAATTGTTATAACTTTTAAATAAACATACAATGACTACCCATCTTAGCAGTCTAATTAATGTATTCATCTTTGTTGTATTTTCTTGTAAGATAAATGATGTAATGATAATGTTAGAATAGTCATAATCAGCAGCACCCACCTGAGCTTTAATTCTTCTTATTCTAAAGACGTTGGGGCAATTTATTTGCAGGAGGGGGAGTATTTGTCAATCTCTTTAGCACTTTCCTTGATAGTTGCTCGAAGGCCTTCCCTATGTTTTATGCACTCAACGCTGAAACTTCTGTGAACTCTAACTTAAAAGCTTTAGCCAAATCGTAGCCCTATTAAAATGACACTTTTCTCTTATCAATTTGGTCAGATTTATTCCCCACGATCAGTTTATCCACTCCTTCACTTGCATACCTTTATATTTTTATGCATACTTATCGATTTCCTGGAGCCAGAACCTCAGTCCATCGAACGACTCCCGATCTGTAACATCATAGACAATGATGATCCCATGCGCTCCTCTGCATATGAGGGATTAGTACTTATAGTAAGTGGAAGTGATGGTGCGAAATCTATCCTGTCCCGCTGTATCCCACTAAATCAATAGAATGGTTACTATCTGTAGTCGCAGCTTCTTACCGTCCACCTCCACATTCTTCATTTTCTATATAGCAAGGTCCTTACGAAGTCCACCCCGATCGTATTGTAGAAGGCAGTTGTGAAATTATTCTACACATATCGCATTAGCATGCATGACTTGCCAACCCCAGAGTTGCCGATGATCAGTATTTTGAGTAGCTGTGAGTCACTATATGGAACTATGGCTACCTGTCTGGCTTGTTATATTGCATTACTATTTAAATATATGAATTTCAAGAAATAATAAGCCAATCCCGTTTTATTCCTCGTTCATTATTATGCTAAGGGATAAACTTTATTGATTATTTGATGGACTTAAATGTGTATATTCGATGTATTCTCTTAATAATATTCCATAATATTTTGGCAAGATGGAAAAGCACAGCTGGTGCAAGCTAACATACAGTAAAAATACACCGGAGCCTCCTGCAAGGTGGGGCCATTGCGCAGTGAAAGTCGAGTAGTAGATCTTTCTATTCGGAGGTTACGCAGGTATTTACTTCATAACTTAGAATCGCTCTATATGAATGACATGTGGTGCTTCAATACCAAGCAGATGACCTGGAAAGAATGCATGACGTATGGAGCCGTGCCTTCTCCTCGCTCCAACTCCACCATCCACTATGACCAAGCACACAGATGCGTCATACTGTTTGGGGGAGGTGGTCCTCACAAGCAGAGGTTCAACGACGTGCACATTTTGGATTGGAACACGAAATAGTGGAGACTTGTGCATGCAGCACAAAGCGAGCAAGTTCCTTGGTAAAGAACGTACCATTCTTCCGAACTATTATACCCGTATTTGATGGTCTTTGGAGGGGAAGCTATCTCAGACTTGAATGATCTGTGGGCATTTAACCTATAGACGGAACACTGGACAGAACTGAAGATTGGTTAAGATAAAATAAAGCCATGCTCAAGACGATTTCATTCGTCTGTTATCATAGAGAATAATTTATATGTAATTGGTGGGTGTCACGATAAGTATCGGTGCCTTTCTGATATCTTTACAATTGACCTCTCTCCGTTTGTGAACAGCCATCAAATATCGGAATTATAATGGGAAGAGCTTAACCTTAAAAATAACTCATTTTTGACCAGGTGGGGACATACTTCTGCAGTGTTCGACCATAAGATTTATATTTTTGGAGGGAGGTTTAGTAATGATTTGCAGGATATACTAGTGTTAGACCCAGTGAAAGAGAAGATTAAGACCATGAAAGTAAACTGGGAGATGCCCAAACCGAGGAGAAGGCATTCCTCCACTTTCATTGGAAGCAATATGGTTGTATTTGGTGGATTCAACGGTCAATATTTCAATGATATGTACTATATAAACGTCTTTGAACTCTCCTCCAAGCCTGAAATCAGCAGCTAAGATACAAATAAACTACAGCGGTGGGTCAATAATAAATTGTTTTCGGACTATTCAATTTAAAGTAAAGACAAATTACCTTTCTACATTCACAAAGGACTTATAGCCGATAGATTTAATAATTAATAATAGTTGTACTAGTTTCTCACCTTCATTTCCAATAGATACACCAAAGAAGAACTTACTTCAATTTTGTAAATTCTGTATACTGGGATCGGAACCTTTGAAGATGTATAAGGACTATCATCATTCTAATTATTTATTCACGACAATGAAGCTTTGAAAGACGCTTTTTATCTCGCAAGCATTGGATCGCCCCAAACTATTAAACCATTCGAAAATCGCCCCAAATAACACTTTATCCCAAGAGTTGTATCATTACCTGAAGAGCATTACTCACAACAACTGTAGAATGGAAGGACAAAAACATACAAGGACAAACATATTACTTTTAACTAAGAGTACTGTCTTCCTGCCAATTCAATTGCTTTGGCTGTCAACAGTGAATACTTCCGCAATCTTTTGAAGTAGTGGAGGGAAGGCTAGATAAAGATTGAGTTGTAGGGAGATGTGAGGGTTTTTCAAGTTTTACTCAACTATCTGTAAACCTAGTTTGTTGTGGTTCCTCAAGGCATCGGTTAGGATTGCTGGATAGCGCTAGCTCAACTTGCTTAATATTTCTGCCTCCATAAATTACAAAGTCTTTGCGAGGTCGAGCTCATCAATCAGATCACTCAACAAAACTGTGAATAATTATTCTGCTTTGCGACATCAAACCATCTAAAGCTACTTTAGTCACATTCAGGTGAGTATCTATTCCGAATGCAATGGTAGAAAGCCCTAAGCCCAACTTTTCTCGACAAATATCCTAAAAAACTCAAATAATACTACGACATATTCGAATTCGATTTGTAGCAGCAACGCTTGAAAGGTTCAATCAGCGAGACCTCAAAGCCGTAGCCCATTTCATCCACATTCAAAGAAAACTATAGGTCTCGACTCCATTGATTCTCATATACTTATCATATTATTACTATGTTTTCCTTGCTGAGGGGAGATAAATGATTTGCAGTGAATGCTTGACTTAAAAGTGAAATGCTGGCAAATATGTTGACCAAGTACCATGCCCGAGCGGTTAAGGGGGGCGACTTAAGATCGTCTGCTTGTAGCGCGTGGGTTCGAATCCCACTGGTACTATTTTTTTGTTTGGACCATATCAGCCATCCCCTTCATTCCTCAGAATCACTATGTCATGTTTCTCAATATTGCTTTTGCTCAACTATCTATAGGCTCCTTTGGACGATAATAATATCATATTGATGGACTAATTAAAAGAATATAAAAAGATTGTGCAAATTAAATGCCTATCTATCCCCGAAGGGCACAACAATAATTACAATTTCGAGGTCAAACTCTAACAGTTGAAACCTCACAGTCTATTCAAATTTACTGTCACAAAGACAAAGGCCTAAGTGATAAGATTACACGTAAAGGAAGATGTATTTAGTAACAGTTATAGGAGCAAATATTCGATTTCGATAATCCCTTCAACAGCAACTTCTTTGCCAATATTACCAAGCCGAATGCGAACCCTTTGGAACTAATAAACTAGTCTTTGCGTGAGTGTACATAGAGGTTAGATATACTAACTCACCATTATTTCATCTCCTTCTTCTCTTTACATATCCATTATCCCGACTTCACCAGCTGCCTACAGTTCGAACAGCAAAAGTAGCAAAAACCTGTGAACGCAATAAAGCAATAATTTCAAGTGGTGAAGCCTTGGCTCAAGGAGGCTAAATAGCAGAGCGTAAGCCTGAAGCCAACTGCCTCAATGTAAAAGCTAAAGGAGAAATAAGAGCCTCAGTTCTAGAAAATGATAAAGATGATAAAGCAAGAGCAAGAATATGAGATATCTAGTGAACAAAGGGCAATAATGGACTTCATTCCAATCAAGCACTATGAGCATTAGTATATTATCGTTCTAGAGGAGTGCAAGAAGACTGCAAAAAGTATTTATCCGTATATATAGTCTCCAATTATTTCAAGTCATTCTTTAGCTAACCCAAATCATTCGGATTCCTATCCATTCACAAGAAGGAACAGCAGTCCTTTAAAATCAAATGCAAAGTTGACCTTCAAGCTGAAGTAACCCTCACATAATAAAGCCTAAGTCATTCTAGTATAACGATAAGACCAATATGGTGATGGTGCTGACCACAGTGGGCATTTTCGTGTACTTGATCAAAATGGGGGTTCTAAAAGAAGCACTATAATCGGTAACTATATTAGGATTAAGTTCGCATTTATCGAATTGGTGGATACGACTGCATTTGCCAACAACTGCCTATTTGCAGAACTATACTTGATCCGTAATATTTCCCCATTCAAGCTGTTTGTCTACAGTCTCAAAGAGGAAAAACTCATGTAGACTTAATACAAATACCAAAATGCATAGAGCATGTGCCTATAGTAACCAAATAGCAGACTTTACGTAAGTGATGAGAGCGGCATATACATATACTTGGTAAATGGAGGGCTCGACATCAAGAGAATGTTTTTCTTGAGGACAGATGAAAGTTATATCAGTATGGGTGAAAAACTCGGCTATCTTTATTGCATCAATTTGAGTGGAGTGCTCACGGTCGTATAGACCAAACCTGTCCAAAAGGAGCAGCTCATGTCAGTTACGACCACCATATCCATCCCCCCCAATACTAAAAGGATAGTTGGCTCCAAAAGTCCAAGAATTATCATAGGCACATATAAGAACTGCATTGTCCTTATTGATACAAAAGAAGGACCAATCAATTCCTACAGATTAAAGCAAAACAGCTAAATTAAGGCGCTTTTCTATTATAGAGAAGGGGAGATATTGATGGCGATGACAGCTGACGGACTATTGACCACTTTGAGAATAAGTAAAAGTATTCAGTGAGTAACGTAAATGATGTAGATTCATACTATAATCATTATTTACCATGTTTGTTTGTATTGATAAATCAATAATAAGCAATCATTCATACTGTTTCTGCTGGACCAGTCCCTCGATGTAATCAAGCCCGACACATGCAACCAAATACCTGCAAATCAATGCGAATTCTTTACTATCTTGAGTGTACCCTCTTTTCGAGTTGCCCTCGGCCAGTATCTTCTCAATATTCTCGAATCTACTTATGAATCTCTCCATCACCACCATGCTCTACGATAGGATCATTAGCTCTTTCAAAGCAGTTGATTCGTCTATTCGCTATTCCTCAATAGTCTTCTTGATGAAGCGAATGAAGTTGTGGCCCTTCTCAGCTGTGTTCCTGCACACCACTGCTGCAGTGCATATTCTAAGCATTTGCTCAAACGTCCAATCTGACTTGCTCCTGTTGAACTTCTTAGCGCACAGTTGGGCCATCTATTTGAGATCCTCCTTCTTTCCACTTATTTAGAATGCCCTGCTTAGTAGTTAGAAAGTCTTTATTTTGTAGGCTTCAGTAAGGATGGAATTATTGGCTCGCTTATCGTACTCTTCGAACTGCCTGATAGCCTGAAGGGCTCCTTCAATGCAGCCCTAGATATTGCCGTGATTGAGGTGCAAGGCTGATAATCTCATCAACAGTTGGGGATACTTAATGGTCTCGTTTTTGTTACTTTACATATTAATCTTGGCTTTTGTAAAGTTCTACAAGGCTTCTTTCTTGTGGCCCACCTTTAGCTATCTCTAGCCGAGTTAATAATACCTCACTCCCGCTTACTTTGACTGCGCTCCGCATATCCTAATGCATCGACTCAAAGCTTCCTTCATGAAATTGATGCTCTCCTCTCCATTTCCAAGGGAGGCATAGAAATCGGAAAGCAGCTCATAGAGACTGCAATGATAGAGGTGTGTTTCTTCGAGCCAGTAATCGGCAATCTTCAAAGCGCTCTCCATTCCTTTCTTGAACTCATCTACTTTCTCTTTCTTGATGCACCAGTTCAAGTATGTCCTTGTTAGTTTGAGGGTGAAGGCAGAAGGAGGTTCCTTGAAGATGTCATTGTATATTCCGATATTGCGCAACACAACATTCGGATCGATGCTTTTCGGTGGAGTGTAGTAGCTAAGATATTATAAGATGCACTCTTGGGAAATCCCTTAAGCATATTCGCTGGGAAGTTGGCCGTTTTCGAGGTGAAGAGTAGATACAATTTAGTCATAAATCTAAATATCTTTTTTATGCTATCTGCATGCATATTTAACCTTCTCAATGAACTAAGTAGTAAAGCGAGAGTAAATCTTAGCTTTTGGCTCCACCGAGACAACAAATCCATTTAAAATTATGCCTTATTCCTTGAAAATTTTCTTAGAGCGGTTTAGCTTGCTGGTATCACATTTAAGCCTAAGCAGTTTTAGCAAAGAATTGAAGAATATTCCACTAACAAGCTCAGTGTTGTTGAATGGAATGCCATATGTCTTTTTGAACCTGTTTGAGAGATCTTTCCAAATCTAACTGCTAATGCTATTATGCCCCTCGATAAACTTTCGCAGGCACTCTTCAACCAGTCTTCCCACATTAACTTGCTCGTCCTCTCGACGGGCCTCAAGCATCGCCCCATAAATAATTTCTTTGGCTACTTTGGCTGCCATCACAGTCTGCACATATTTCTTTACATGCTTATTGGTTAGTTATGAGTACACTTGGGGGAGATACTTGAGGTTGACCCCGAACTAATGGAAAATTTCTTTTAGTTAAAGAGCATGCGACCATAGATTTTATTGGTTATTCAAATAGATAACAAGCTTCATTACACACTTCTGTATTTCCTCGCACACGCTGTTAAGCTGCTTCCATTACACCCGGTTGACAGGCTTAACCTCCCCTCCCGGTACAATTTGGCTGACAGCGTCCAGTAAAAACTCAGGTCTTAAGTTGCTCTTAGGGAAGGTTTAATCAGTATTGATAGGGAGATACTCAACCAAATGATCCAAGTATATCAACCTTCTCTATCCATTCATCCCATAAACCTCAGTCATATCGTGAAGGACTGCCTTCTATAAGATGGAGTTGTTAACTCTTGTATATCGCTATAACTCACGTATCTCTCCAAGGACTCGAACCAGTTTCACGTTCTAAGATTGCTCTGGTATTGGTGCCTTAACAAGGGCTACAATTCCTTGCCATTCGATAAGGCACGTCAGGGGCACTCCCACTACTAGTTTAGCCTTGCAGCTCTCCATAATGAAATGATAGTTGCGGAACTATCTTTTAAGGTTGCGCGCTTCCTCAGTAAAGCAATTGCAGACACTAATAACAAGACCTTCCTCCTGATAGACTCGAAGCATGTCACTAAGGACCCTACTGTCGCGCTCCCACACTGATTAGAAAGCTGAAAGGGCAGCTTGCTTGAACTATAAGATGGTAGATTCATGAGGATGTCTTAGAAAGATTTAGTTCCAATCTTCATACTTGATGCTTGGGTCCTTCACCACTGACGATTGTCTTGGCTGTACAATAGATGGCTCCCTATATTTCATGTAAGACTATTATTAAAACTTCTTAGTTCTACTCTATTGAATAGAAACACGCGATTCATTCAAATTCTTAGTTCTGCTTCGGATGATGGATTTCTATCCTAGGTGTTATGGGACTTCAAGGTATTGACTTTACATTAATTAGTTCCGCTTTTCCTCTTCCTTGGGAAGCTCACTTTTCCTAGTGTTTGATATGCGAGATAGGCGTGAGTTGTCCACATTGAGGGCTTTGGTCTATTGGAGTGGCTGCCTCACAACTTGCTCCTATGGCTTCAGAATGCTCTATTTGGGCGGGGACTGGCTCTTATTGCGATAAATGGCTTCAATCAAAGTATCATGTATGAATCCGCCACTCTTCTCCCCCGTGGCTAGGCTCACAATTTTATTCTTCTCATCATCAATTAGCTTCATCCACTGCTTGGCAAGATCAGGCGTCTCGCAGGTGAAGTTCCACTAAATGGTCTAAAGCTCTCCCTTTGCGTTTTTGCCTGTATACCTGACCTCGAGCTGATTGGAGCCACTGGGATTTTTAAAGGTGGATGTCTGGAGAGGGGCAAATACTTAATTTTTGGGGTTGGGGACTGTGGTTCTAAAGGGAGTGCTTTTGTAGTCATTGATATAGAAGAGTATTTTCCTGAGGTTGTCATAAATGAGTAGTCTCTAATTGGAAATAAATGAGATGGTTTTGCCTTATTTTTTAACGAGAGAGTAGTGGAGGGTTGTCTCGTTGATGTACTCCCTCATAAGAATTCTCTTGAGCTCAGACTCG
>JACCDV010794426.1_pt1 | contig 10047 bp, 16 predicted proteins | sample 7446131 | NCBI WGS metagenome assembly JACCDV01 (sample SAMN15323448, study PRJNA562643) | freshwater metagenome | isolation source: river surface water | place: USA:Blue River Watershed | collected 2017-08-17
CATATTATAAATCAAATACAAGAGTTAATAGATAATGATTTATATTTTTAATATATAGATCATGAGATTTTTAAGAAAGTTTAACGAAAATTTAGAAATAAGCGATATTGAACAAGTTATAGAACATGTTGAATATTGCTTTTCTGATTTAATAGACCTTAACTTTAAGATTGAGGTTACTCCACTACACACAGTTGCTACTAAAAATAAAAATTCTTTATATCCGGGTGTGTCACATAGACAAGAGATAAAAAACTGGAATATAGATAATTTTGATACTGTTAGAATTCATATTTATCAAGAAAAGGATCTAATAATAAATAAACCTTTTACTGCTGATTATAAAGAAGATATTATATCTTGTTTAGAAAAGGCTAAAGAATATTTAAGTCGTCATTGGTCTAACTGTGAAATAACTACTGTTCAGAAGGAAAAGCCAGTAACTATACAAAAAGTGATTAACACAGGATCTAATTATAATGCAGATTGGTGGTGGTCAGATCATAGCTTTTACAGCATGACCTTTTGGTTAGAAAAAGTAAAATAAAAAAATAATATATAATAAAAAATTATTAATAAAAATGGCACTTAAAAAATTTAATCAATTTCTAAATGAATCAGTAGAAGGTTCAGAAGATATGGCACCAGAAAGACCAGCAGGAAATGTTACTTTATATAGACTTACATCACATTCAGTAGTTGATCTAAATGATCCAGGAGAATTTTATGTAGATTCTTTAGAAGCAGTAGATCCATCACTTTTAGAAAACCCAGGTCAAGATTTATTTTTACTAACAGTTGTTACTGATTCATCAAACATAGATGAAGAAGGTTCTAAAGCAGAGGCAGAGAAATTAGGTAATGAATCTATTATTATGGTAAAAGATTCTGCATTATGTGAGGTTGAAAAAGTTGAACCTTATAAAAAATAAAACTTTAACAAAAAAACTAATAAAATAAAAGATAGATTAACTCTATCTTTTTTTATGTTATGATGAAATATATTGAACTGTTTGGAAAAAAAATTGAGTTAAAGACTCATAATTGTCATTTATTTAATGAACCTGCTCAAGAAGTAGAAGAACCTTATATAAACTTTTATATCAGAACTAAATTTTGTAATGCTAAATGTGAGTTCTGTACTTATGCGGATGATGCTAATAAGCTATCCTTATCTCGTCTTGAAGAAGTTTTTCAAGAAATTACTCCTAAGATTAAAATACGAAAAGTTGCTATTTCAGGTGGAGAACCAACTCTTTATTGGGATAACTTTGTTAATATAACTAATTTATCTTTACAATATGCACCTGATGCAGAGTTAAGTATGAATACTGATGGGTTTAGATGGAAACAATTATTCTCTGACCCTATTTATAAACACTATGATTATATTCAATTAAGCAGACATCATTATAATCAAGAAAAAAATGATGAAATATTTAAGTGTAAAACTCCTACTGATGATGGGATTCGTTGGGCTGCAGAATTACAAACACATCCACATCAAATACAATTTAGATGTAACTTAATTAAAAATTATATTGATACTAAAGAAGAAGTATTTAAGTTTTTAGAATGGACTAATTTAGTTAAAATAAATGATGTTGGTTTAGTTTCTTTAATGCCGGTAAATGAATACTCAAAAGAAAATTATATTTATTTTCATATTAAAGAATTAATTGGTGATAATTTTTTCTTAACAAAAGAATGGAAAAGATATGGTGGAGGTTGTGAATGTTTTAATTATGTTTATATGCCACCAGAAGAGGATTTTAGACAACCTATGAAAGTTTATCATAAAAATACTTTTGCTCCTTCTGATATAAAAGAAACTTTGGTATTTGATGGTCAAAATGTTAGATTAGGGTTTGATGGTGAAATAATATATTAAATAAAAAAGTCTCAATATTGAGACTTTTTTTATTCTAAAACTTCTATGAGATTAAATTCAATTAGAAAATCTAAATTTTTCTTTGTAATTTCGATTATATTTGATGTATGTCCTTCTTCTATTTCATAATATATAAGTAATGGATTATTATTATTATTTTCTGTAATATCTTTTAGCGTAAGAGAGTTTACAGGTTCTATATAATTATTACAGTCTGTAATTTTTCTATCTCCTAAGTTATCAGTCCATAACATTGTGCCACTTGGTTGATATAAGTGTCTAGTTGCAATTATCTCTTTTGGATAATTTGATATATTTTCATTAAATCTTTTTAGGTGTTTCATTTTTTTATTTTATTTATAGTGAAAAGCTTTCGCCACATCCACATGTTCTTGAAGCATTTGGATTACTAAAGATAAATCCTTTACCATTTAATCCACCTGAGTATTCTAATGTTGTTCCAACTAAGTAAAGAAATGACTTCTTCTCAACTACTATCTTTACATTATTATCCTCAAATACTTTATCCGTTTCTGATATATTTTTATCAAATTCTAATATGTAAGATAGCCCTGAACATCCTCCACTTTTTACTCCTACTCTAACATAGTCTTGATTTGGATCAAAACCATCTTCTTGCATCATTTTAGTTATTTGCTTACTTGCAGTTTCTGATACTTTAATCATAGTTTTATATTTAATAGTTTAACAAGATGATCTGCTATATCTAGCTCCACCACCACAACCATCATCATAGTAATGTCTTGCAGGTTCAGGTGCAGGTGCTGGCGCAGGTGGTCTTACTGGTTCAACTTGTGGTTCTATGTCATGTTCAACACAAAACTCCATATATGTTGATTTTCTAACATCACCTGTTTTGACTAAGTCATAAACAGCAGCATTAAATTTTGTTTCTAATTCTTGACCTTTATATCTTTTACCATAAAAGGTATAAAGTTTTGTTAATAAGTCTATTTCTTGTGACATCTTATATTGTTACTTTTTTTTATATATTAAAATTATTTTTTACAATTTTAACACATTCACTAAATCTTTGATCCCAATCTCCACCTACTTCAACAAAACTTAAATTTCTATTTCTAAGCTCTCTTTTTATAGTTTCATAGTGATTTACTCTTTCTTCTAAAAAGTTTCTTGTACCGTCTTGTATTGCGTCACAATCAGGTTTTAATAGTATATAAAGATCATATGGATTTTTAAGCTCAATTGATTTCTTTAGTTTTTCTTCTATCTCTTGATAATCTTCATCTTTACAATACATTGGTAAAAAAAGTAAAGTTGTTATATCTTCTGTGTCACAGAAGAGAACTTTGTTTGATTTCTTTATTAACCAATCTTCTAAAGATTGTCTTCCTTCTGAAATTGGAATAAAATCATCTTTGGTTACTTTATTACCATTGGCTTCATAAACTATACGACCATATTCATCAACAAAATTAGTATTAAAAGCTGCTGCTAATTTCTTTGTTATTGTTGATTTACCAACTGATTCTGGTCCCATTATAGCTATTCTTTTCACAAAGTAGTGTTTCATTTGGTCTGCAATAAAATCCCAATGCTTAAATGGATTTTCTCTAACTAAAGTTCCACTAATAGGAATAGTAACTCTTTCTTTATCAACTAAAAAGTGATCTACACTTAGATATTTAGCAAAACCTTCGCCATAATCTTCTGATGTAAATACGACATCTAAATCTCCTACTAAACTAAAAATCTCTGGAATCCAATATGAGTAGAATTCGTCTAATGAGTCACACTCATAGTCATGTTGAGGTAGACCCGTATCATCAAATTGATAAACACTAACTCTATTATCGAATTTATAAGTTTCTTTAATAGCTTCATATCTAATCATACCTGGTATTTCTTGAGTAGGATTATGTGATATGATAACATTGACATGTTCACAGTTTTCAATTGCAGTGTCTATTAGATATTTATGCCCGACCGTAAAAGGAAAAAATTTTCCCAATACAAGTCCATTTTTATATTTTTTCATATTTTTTCCATTGTTTCAACCCAGTAATAGCTAAACCTAAAAATACTGAGTAAGTTATCATAGATAAGTAATCTTTATTACATAGAAATAGTAAGATATAAAGAATATCTGCTAAAATCCAATAATACCAACATTGTATTTTCTTCATAGCGAGTAAAACTATACCAACCAAGCTCAATGATGTTGTTATACTATCTAATATAATTAGGTTATCATTAGTAAAGTATCTAAGTAAGAATATCATACCGAAAGATAATGTAAAGAATATTAGATTAGTATAAATTATTTGTAATCTATTTAATCTAGTTATATTATTAGAAGATTTCCACTTATACCATCCGTATAAAGATTGTATAAGAAATACTAATTGTAAAAATGTATTTGCTGTTAATCCTAAATTATTAAAGTGTAGCATGTAAAAAAGTATACCTACTATACCCAATGGCCAAGTAAGTACACTATTTTTAACTGATGCAACAACTGAAGAAAGACTAAAAAGCGTTGCTAATAACTCTATAACGTTCATTTAATTTTTTTAATAATAATTCTATTACCTGTTTAATAACATTTTTATGTATAGCAACTCTTTTGCTAACAGAAAATTTCTCAGTAAATATTCCTCTTTTGAAGGTTACTGTAAATCTTTCTTTTTCAGCAAAATATTTTATAGATAAACTATCCGTGTTTAATTCCGGATTAAACTCTCTTTCCTCATAAACTAAATATGTTGAGTAATCAAGTATTGTACCATCTTTAGCTTTTCTAAAGTCTGGTTTAATCATAATGTCAAAATAGACAACATCGTTAAATCTATCAAAGCACTTAAATTTATCTAAAATATTTTCTATACAATTTTTTTTCATTATAATTTATAATTTACATTCATGAAGAAGTTTACACCAGATGTATAGTAAAAACTTCTTCCAAAGTCAGGTGAAGCTGTTCCACCAGTTGTCCAATTTCTATCTAAAATATTATTTACAAAAAATCTAATTGAGAATTTACTATCTAAATTATAGTTAAAGTTTAGATCAATTAGATGATACTCTGGACAAATAAAATCATTATCAGTATCTAAGAATGATTGTGCAACATATTTATAATTTGAACCTATATCAAATTTATTTATTTTATAACTAATAAATAAGTTAGAATTAAAGTTTGGTGTTAAAACTGGGTTAGAAGTTTTATCATCTAATAAGATTCTATTTCTTGATACATTAAAAGTAAAACCTGTCTCAAATTTATTTTTTGTAAATGTTAAATCTCCTTCTAAACCAACTCTGCTAGAGCTTTTAGCATTTGTTCCTAATGATATTCCCATTGAGTTTAATTGTCCAATAGATACAATTTCGTTATTAAATCTCATAGAGTAAACATTAATTGTTCCTTTTAGATTCTTTGTATTAATTTTAGTACCTAATTCAAGATCATTTACTGTTTCTGGTCTTACATTTGTGATTTCATTTTCACTTGTTGGATTATCAGTGTATAAAAATATATTAGTTCTACTTGGTTCTCTAGATGATCTACTAAAGCTTATATAAGGTTTGAATGTATCAAATCTCCTATATGATAGACCAAATGAGTAGTTATGAAAATTATACTCATATAGTTTTGCTCCAAAGTTTTCTATTTCATTCTTATAGTTAAATGTTGTATTTCGGAATTGGTAATCTCCCTCAACAATCCAATCTAAACCTAGCTTATAAGAAGCTTTTGTAAATGCAGTTGCTTCAATTTTTTCACCTAGATTTTCATATTGGAATATATCATTTGTTCTTCCAACATGTTTTCTCTTATATGAATTTACAGTAAATCCTGGTTGAATTGTAAGTCCATTATTTGAATACTTAGCATTATAGTAAGTACCCCAGTTTGATGAATTAAGCTTTAAGTTGTTAATATCAGGATAACCATTAAAAGCGGGCATATCATAATTGCCATCAATATGAGTGTAGTAAGTACTTAGATTAAATAAGGTTTGTTCTGAAAATTTACCTGCTATTTGTAGTTGGTAAATACCACTTGTAAAATCATCGTATTGAGGTCTAATACCAAAGTCAGTTGCTAATATATTAGTTGTTACTGGTAAACCCTCTGGTACCGGTAACCAAGATTGTCCATTTTTAGTTTTACCAAAAATAGCATTAAATCTAATTGATGTTACGTCAGTTTTATATCCTAATGATGTAGAAAGGGATAAACTTTTCCCTGATGAATAATCTCTAAATCCATCAGTATAGGTTTCTGATGCTCTAAAAGTTGCACCAAATCCTTTCTTACTAACACCTGTGTTAAATTTAACGGAATTTCTTCTTGAATTAAAACTTCCCATCATAGAATTAAATTCTACTAATTTAGTATCAAATGGACTTGATAGATCCATATTAACTAAACCAACATAAGAGCTTGCTCCGTTTGAGGATATACCGGCTCCTCTAATAATTTGAACTGATCTTAAACTACTAAGTAAATCGGTAAAGTTTGATGTGTAAACTGCTAAATCTTCACCGTCATTAAGAGGAACACCATTTAATGTATAATTAATACGATTTTGACCCATACCTCTTAATGAGAAGTATGAATAACCGAATGGTGTACCATTATCACTTTGTGAGATAATAGAAGGTGTTCTTGAAAAAAAGTAAGGGGTTTCTTGTGCAAAATAATCCTTTACAGAATCCATCTGTATAGTTTTTGCTGATACTGCTTCTAATTTGAATCTAGATGCTGTTATGGTAACTTCATCTAAATTTTTAATTGAATCGTTCTGTGCGTAAATAGTAGTCATAAATAAACTTATGAGTACTATGAAAATTTTTCTAATCATATTTTAATTATTTTAGTGCAAATATACAAAAAATTATATTTTATTATTAATATATAGTTTATAAAAATAAATTATTTATCATGGCTATCGTTTATAGGTTACAAAAAGGAAGCAGACTTACTGTTGAGGAAATGGATGGAAATTTCCAACACGTTGAAGATTATTTAACTGGTTTAACTGCTTCAGTTTCAAATTTGGTTTCTGTTGTTGCAGGTATAACTGCATCAGAAGCTCTTCAGGATGCAACAGTTATTGCTGGTCTAACTGCTTCTGTTAACACTCTAACAACTAATTTAGCATCTGCGACTGCATCTATTGATACTTTAGCAACTAATTTAGCATCTGCAACTGCATCAATCTCAGCATTAGAATCTGATGTTATTGATTTACAGAATGCTCTTACTGGTGTTACTGGTGATTTTAACTTTTTGTTATTAGTAGGTGGTGTTACGCAGTCTGGTACATTTAGCTTTGTTGATGGTATTTTAGGAACATATAGTATATAATAAAAGAGACCAAAAGGTCTCTTTTTTATTTATACCCAAAATCTGCTGGACTTTCTCCCCAATCTCCGGTTTCCCATTTTTTAACTAAGTTAAAAGACCCAGGAATTTTAGATAAGTGCGCTTCTGCTCTATTCATTAAATTTATTGATCTTTCTGTTTTCAGATTCAACTTTAATGTAGATTTTGCTTTTTTGTTTCTTACCCAAGCGATTGCAGTTTGACTATCTGAGTAAACTTCTGTATAACCATTTTTTATAGCATAGTCTAATGCGTGTACTAAACCAATAAACTCAGCTATATTATTGGTAGAGTCACCAATTTTCACATTAAATAAAACTTCCCCCGTAGCTATATCAACTGCTTGATAGCCGGCAGGTCCAGGATTTCCTCTGGAACTACCATCTACTACTATTCCTTTTGTTGGCTTCATATTATTCGTTAATTGGTTTATCTTCTGATAAAACTTCTTCAATTTTTTTATCTCTGATATAATCAAGTGTAGCTTCTTTATATCTAGTTTCTTTGAATTCATATGGCATTGCGTGTGATACGCTATCCCATCCTGGTGCGTCCCAAGATGAATAGTAACCTTCTAGTAAAACAAACATTCCAAAGTTAGTAAATTCTAATGCAAGGTAGTATTCATTACCATCACCATAGTGTTGATCATAAACAGTTTTAACTTCATCATATAGTTCTTTGATGTATTTTCCATTAAGTTCTCCATTATGAAGACCATAAAAGAAGTCAGTATCATTTTTTTTAATTCTTTCAATAATTAGTTCTCTTGTAATAAGCATAATTTTAATTTTTTATTGTTTTATATTGTTTGTAAAAATTTGAATTTGTTGGATCCCAATAATAGTTACTCCAATTTTGTATGATATAATCCGCTAACCATACTGGATGTAATCTTGTAACAAGACTATTTTGTGCTTTATTGTAAGCTGCACGATCTGGTAGATTACTAAATCTTTCAATTGCGATAACAAATGATTCTTCAAAGAGAACTTCTTTCTTATCAAAGTCTGAAAGATTATAAAACTTATCAGGTGATGGATTTACATCATTTATAATCATCTTTTTATATGTTGGATTTGGATTCAACATTTGGTGTAAATCATCATGATTAATTTTTCGTTTAACGCGATCCTCAAAAAACTTACCTGGTTGAACTTCAAAGTCAGTTCTTTTTTGGACTCCATGTATTGTCTCCCAAAATTGTCTTAATTCTATTAAAAAATCTGGTAAAAGTTTACAACCTTTTGTTTGTAAAAATCTTATATCAGCCATTGTTTTTTGCCAGTGTATATCATATATGGCATGACTTACCTTAATCGTATAAATTTCATCTGCTGTCATTTCACGATCAGGTGTATTAGGGATATAGTGATATTCTTCTTTCCTGGAAGAAGTTATAAGTTTTGACTTATCATTAGTTACCCAATCTAAGTCATTAGGTTCTCTAAAGTCTGGAAATATTTTTTTAATAAGTGTTGATCCGAAAAGGTACATTTATCTAAATAAGTTAATAGTTAAAGGTGATGTAGGTATATAGCCTGTTTTGATTTGTTCACAAGTTAAGAAGTATAATTCTTCAATAACTTCTAAAGGCTGATTATTACTTAACTCGTTAATAAATCTAACAAATTCACTATAAGGTAGTAATAATTTTTTAATTCTTTTTCTATCAAAAAAGGTTAATATACAAATAATTAATTCATATCTTAATTCTTGATCAGACATTTTTAATAAATGTAAAATTCTTTCATCAGAAGAATTATCTAATATTTGTTTAGTTTCATCAAAAGAAATATCACCTCTGTTAAACTTTGAGTTTAATGAGGTGATGTTTTCAAGATCTCTTTTTTGATTTTTATTTAACATTAATTAAATTTTTGATAAAATAAATTGTTTCATTTCAGTTACTTCTGCTTTTGTAAAACCAGAGCTTTCGATATTACCCTCACCAGTTGTTTCAATTTTAATTGTTGAAAATCCAATCATTGGACAATCAATGTTTACTGATGCAATTTTAGAAAAAGGAATTGTTTTTTCATTTGAGCTAAACAAACCTGGTTGTGAAATTGTTACTGAACTCTCACCAATTATAACTTGGTGTGGAAAAATTTTACTTGTTGATGTTGATAGTTTTGATGCTTTGTAAATCTTCATAAATAGTTTATTTTTTGCAAATATAATAAAAATTAAAATAAGTTGTTTGTTTTATTTCTAATTTCTTGACACAATTTTTTATCATCATTTAGTTTTTTACCATAAGATGGTATAATATTACTCAATTGTTGATTAAAATCTTCTGAAAAGCATTTCTCAATTAAATCAATCATAATAGAAACCGCAGTTGATGCTCCTGGCGAAGCACCTAGTAAAACTGCTAATGATCCATCAGATGATTTAATAACTTCTGTTCCAAACTCTAATATACCTTTACCATTAGCATCTTTTTTTATTACTTGAACTCTTTGTCCTGCTGTTTCTAATACCCAATCATTAGGATCAGCATTCGGTATAAATTCTCTTAAATAGTTAATCTTCTCTGATTTAGATTGTTTAACTTGATCAATTAAATATTTTGTTAAAGGGATATTACTTAAACCTGCACTAACCATTGTAACAATATTATAGAGATTTATTGATTTGAATAAATCAAAATAAGAACCATTTTTCAAAAATTTAGTTGAGAACCCAGCATAAGGTCCAAATAATAACTCTTTTTTACCGTCTATATATCTGGTGTCTAAGTGTGGTACGGACATTGGTGGTGCACCAATCTGAG
>JACCDV010858422.1_pt1 | contig 10046 bp, 9 predicted proteins | sample 7446131 | NCBI WGS metagenome assembly JACCDV01 (sample SAMN15323448, study PRJNA562643) | freshwater metagenome | isolation source: river surface water | place: USA:Blue River Watershed | collected 2017-08-17
GCTACCATCGGCCGCACCATGCAAGTTTTTGACGCCGCGGCCACAGAAGCCGCCCTGCCCTACCCCGCCCTGATCGCCGCGCTGGACCAGCGGTTCGCCGCCGGCTGCGAGGTGCCCGCACGACACGTGCACGAAATCGTGAACCCGCTGGGCGAGGCGGGGCTCGACGCGGCCGGCCGGCGCGTGACCAGCCTGATCATGCCGGCCTGGATTCCGGGAAAGCACTACGGCGTGAAGATCGTCAACATCGCGCCGGGCAACGCCCGCCGCAAACTGCCCGGCCTGCACGCCACCTACCTGCTGTTCGACGCGCGCACCGGCGCACCGCTGGCCCAGATGGACGGCGACGTGATCACCACGCGGCGCACGGTGGCGGCCTCGGCGCTGGCGGGCCGTCACCTGGCACGGGCCGATGCGGCCCACCTGCTGGTGGTGGGCGCGGGCCGGGTGGCCCAGCAACTGCCGGCGGCCTGGCGGGCGGTGCGCCCGATCGAACACGTGACGGTCTGGGCCCGGCGCGAGGACCAGGCACAGGCGCTGGCCGCGCAGTGGCAGGCCGAGGGCTTCTCGGCCCGCGCCACGACCGACCTGCCGGGCGCCTGCGCCGCGGCCGACATCGTCAGCTGCGCCACGCTGGCGACCGAACCGGTGGTGCGCGGCGAATGGTTGCCCGCGGGCACGCACCTGGACCTGATCGGCAGCTTCACCCCGGCCATGCGCGAGGCCGACGACGCCTGTTTCGCCAACGCGCGCCTCTTTGTCGACACCGACGAGGCCTTGCAGAAGAGCGGCGATCTGCTGGTGCCGATGCAGCACGGGGTGTTCACCCCCGACGAGGTGCGCGGCACGCTGACCACGCTGTGCAAGGGCGTGGCCACGGGCCGCAAGAGCGCCACCGAGCGCACGGTTTTCAAATCGGTCGGCTATGCGCTGGAAGACCTGGCCGCCGCGGCGCTGGTGATCCAGCCGACGAACGGTCGTCATTGAAGAACTGACGGCTTTGGACCTCGATCCGCCACGCTGCTGGCGGGCGCTCCGTCAACTTTGGTAATACCGCCGGCCCACAGCCGCCGCTGCGGGCGGGGCGGATCCGCAGAACTGGCGGTGAAAAGCGTTCCAGTTCTTTGCTTGAGCACCGATAGACCTACCAAACGGTAGCGATCAACGGACAAACGGGCTCAAGAAAATGAAAAGCATCTTCCTGGTCGACGATTCAGCCACCATGCTGATGAGCCTCAAGGGCACCCTGGAGATCAGCGGTTTCAAGGTCGAGACGGCGGGCGACGGCGAAGCGGCGCTGACCAAGCTCAAGGCCGGCCTGAAGCCGGACCTGATCATCACCGACATCAACATGCCCCGCCTGGACGGCATCGGGCTGATCCAGGAGGAGCGCAAGCTGCTGCGCTTCACCCCCATCCTGGCGCTGACCACCGAAAGCCAGCAGGCCATGCGCGACAAGGCCAAGCAGATCGGTGCCACCGGCTGGCTGGTCAAGCCGGTGGGCGGCGCGGACCTGGTCAAGGTCGTCAAGCAAGTCCTGCCGGGCGCCTGAGACTCTTTCAAGCGGGTGCACCATGAAGCTCTCCATGCCTGTCGTGCGCCTGGAAGGGCGCCAGTTCGCCCTGCTGCTGCCCCTGCTGGGCGCCTGGATGGCCTACCTGCAGTGGCCCGACACCGTGTCGCTGCAGACCCTGCTGGCGCTGCTGGCCGGCTTTGGTCTGGGCTGGGCCTTCCGGCGCCGCGGCGACCGCATCAAGCTGACCCGCAACGCCCGCGATTCGGACGTCGTGGCGCAGGACATCCACACCCTGCACCAGGCCTTCGGGGTGCTGCGCAAGCAGGTGGAGGCGACCATCGTCACCTCGGAAGGCGCGGTCATGGCCATGATGCAGCGCATGCAGCGGGTGCACATGCGCACAGGCGCCCTGCACGAACGTGTGCAGCAGGCGGTGCAACGCAGCCAGGCCATGTCGTCCGACTCGGTCAGCCGCGCCGGGCAGCACAGCGTGGCCATCGATGCGCTGGCCCAGCACCAGCGGGAATTTGAAACCACCCAGCGGGCCTACCAGGAACGCGTGCAGGCGGTGGCGCAGCAGGTGCGCCAGCTCACGCCGCTGGCGGCCCTGATCACCGACATCTCGCGCCAGACCAACCTGCTGGCCATCAACGCCTCGATCGAGGCGGCCCGGGCCGGTCGCGAGGGCGCGGGTTTCAAGGTGGTGGCGACCGAGGTGCGACGCCTGTCGACGCAGACCGAAGAGGCGGCCCGCCAGATCAGCGAGGGCATCGCGCTGGCCGCCGAGGGCATTGACGAGGAAAACCGCCAGGTGCTGCAGGCCCAGTCGCAGACCACCGCGTCGCACCAGATCGGCGAGATCGCGGACCACATCCGCGTCATGAGCGACACGCTCACCGAGGTCGTGCCCTACCTGGGCCAGCTGTCCACCCACATGGACGAGGGCATGGTCGAGGTGACCGACGACATCATCAACACGCTGGGCGACATGCAGTTCCAGGACATCAACCGCCAGCTGCTGGAGCAGATCGGTTCGGCGATGGACAGCCTGTCGGACCACTTTGCGCAGATCTACCAGCTGATCGATGGCCAGGCGCCGCCACCGCCGGTGCTGTTGCGCGAGCTGCTGGAGCGCTGGACCGACAACTACGTCATGCACGCCCAGCGCGTGGCCCACCTCGAAGGGTCCGGCCAGCGCGATCCGGCGGCACGGGTCATCGACGCCCCATCGGACCCCCAGGACGCACCGCCGACCGAGCTGGTGCTGGCGACGCAGAACGGGCCCCGCATCGAACTGTTCTGACCGGCGGACAGGCCGCCGCCCCCTAGAAGGAGACAAGAACATGACCATCCGATACCTCAAGAAGCACGCCGCGCTGGAAGACGTGGTCACGGTCGAAGAGGCCGAAGGCCTGCAGACCTGGCTGCGCGCCCAGCCCCGCCCGGCGGTGCACCTGGGCAAGTGCACCCACCTGCACAGCGCCGCCCTGCAGGTGCTGCTGGCCCTGCACCCGCGGCTGGTGGCCCCGCCACCGCAGCGCTGGCTGGCCCAGGTGCTGGCCGACGCCCAGCCCGACCAGGCCTGACCCGCCCCCACCCCTTTCCCCGCCCTCAGGAGCCTTCCATGTCCCTCGTGATGAAAAACCGCGAACCCGCTGCCGCCACGCTCAATGGCGCCCACCTGCCAGGACTGACCCGCCACATGGCCCGCGACGCCGACGCCAACCGCCGCCGCGCGCGCACCGTGGCCAAGCAGCAGCAGGCGGCCGAGCGGGTGGCCACGGCGTCCAACCAGCTGTCGGCCGGCATCAACGAGGCGGCCTCGGCGGCCGAGGAGCTCAAGCGCGCATCGGACCAGATCGCCAGCGGGGCGGAAGAAGCCTCCGGCGCGGCCCAGGAGTCGGCGGCGGCCATCAACCAGGTGGTGGGCGCCATTGCGCGCCAGCTCAACGCGGCCACCGTGGCCCAGGCCAAGGCCGAGGCGAGCCAGCAGCTGGTGGCCCGGATCGACAGCGAGGTGCGCGCCACCGTGGGCAACGTGGGCATGGCCGCCACGCGCCAGGCCGAGAGCGTGAAGATGGTGGCCGAGCTCGAACGCCAGGCGGCCAACATCGGCGACATCGTCAAGGCGGTGGCACGCATCGCGGACCAGACCAACCTGCTGGCGCTGAACGCGGCCATCGAGGCGGCCCGCGCTGGCCAGCACGGCAAAGGCTTTGCGGTGGTGGCTGACGAGGTGCGCACGCTGGCCGAGACCAGCGAGAAGAGCGCCAAGCAGAGCCAGGACCTGGTGGCCCAGATCCAGGGCGAGGTCAAGGTGATCGCCACGGGCATCAACGAGGCGGCCGAGAGCATCCAGGCCGAGGTCGACAAGAGCGCGGTGATCCTGGACCAGCTCGACCAGATCCGCTCGGACGCGGCCGGCATCGCCAGCGGCGCCACCGACATCGCCGCCGCGGCGCAGCAGGCCAGCGTGGCCTCGCAGCAGGCCATGAAGGGCAGCGAGCAGATCGCCGCCGCCGCGCAGGAGCAGTCGTCCGCGGCCGAGGAAGCGGCCAAGACGGTGGAAGAACAAAGCTCCGCGCTCGCCGAGTGCGAGAAGACAGCGCAGGGCCTGTCGGAAGTGGCCGACGAACTCAAGAACAGCTCGGACATTTCCAAGAGCGCCGAGGAAGTGGCCTCGGCCGCCGAGGAGCTCTCGGGCGCGGTCAACGAGATCAACCGCTCGGCCGGCCAGATCATGGTGGCGCTGGAGCAGATCCGCAAAGGCTCGCAGACCCAGGCCGCGGCGGCCACCGAGTCGGCCGCCGCGATCACGCAGATCGAGAAGAGTGCACAGCTGTCGGAACAGCGCGCCAGCAATGGCCGCGACCGGGCCGCGGCCATCAAGGGCCTGCTGGCCGAGAACAAGGGCCGCATCGACAGCCTGGTCGCCAGCATTTCCGAAGGCGTGGATTCCACCCGCACCAGCAGCCAGCAGATCAAGGAACTGGAGCTGGTGAGCCGGCGCATCGACAAGATCGTGGACGCCATCACGCAGGTCAGCATCCAGACCAACATGCTGGCGGTCAACGGCAGCATCGAGGCGGCCCGCGCCGGTGAGTACGGCAAGGGTTTCGTGGTGGTGGCCACCGACATCCGCAACCTGGCCCACGACTCGGCCGAGAACGCCGACCGCATCAAGGACCTGGTCAAGGGCATCCAGGACCAGATCGCCACCGTGGGACGCGACCTGTCCGAGATCATGAGCTCCGGCCTGGTCGAGGTGGAGAAGGCCAAGTCGATCACCCACAACCTGGTGGCGATGGAGAACGACATCGGGTCGATCGAGAAGGGCAACGTCGAATCGGTCGGCGCGGCGCAGGAGATCGTGTCCGCGCTGGCCCAGCTCAAGATCGGCGTGGACCAGATTTCGGCCGCCGCCCAGCAGGCGGAGAAGGCGTCCGAGCAGGCCGCTGCCGCCGCCAAGCAGCAGGCCCAGGGGGCCGAGGAGCTGAGCGCCGCCATCGAGGAGATCGCCTCGCTGGCCGACGAGCTGCAAAGCAACTGAGTCCCGCGACGCACAGCACTTGAGAAAGGAGGTCGGCCATGGGCATGACCAACCCTGACCTGGACGCCGGGGACGACCTGGAGACCGTCGCCCCCGAGGCGCAGGCCGTGGCCGAGCACCAGTTCGTCACCTTCGGCGTCGCGGGCGAGATGTTCGCGGTGCCGATGGCGCCGGTGCAGGAAATCATCCGCGTGCCCGAGGTGGCGCGCATGCCGCTGACCCCGCCGGCCCTGGACGGGCTGGCCAACCTGCGCGGCCGCGTGCTGCCCATCGTGAGCCTGCGCCGGCTGTTCAACGCCGAGCAGCGGCCGCACGACGACGCAACGCGGGCACTGGTGATCAACCTCGGCCAGCCGCTGGGCTTCGTGGTCGACCGGGTGGCCAGCGTGGTGAGCGTGGAGCCGGGCGAGATCGAGCCGGCCACCGCCATCCAGAGCATGGTGCGGGCCGAGTACCTGACCGGCGTGATCAACCGCGCCGGGCCCGACGGACAGCGCCAGCTGATCCTGGTGCTGGACTTCCAGCTCCTGATCGCGGACCAGTTCCAGCGCAGCGTGCGCACCGCGCGGGCCGACACCGGCCCATCGCTGCAGACGGCACGGACCGAGGCCGGCGCCGCCGCGGAAGACCTGCGCCTGGTCAGCTTCACCGTCAACGCACAGGAATACGCGATCGACATCGCCGCGGTGCAGGAGATCGTGCAAGTGCCCGAGCGCTTCACCCGGGTGCCCAACGCGGCCCACCACGTGCTGGGCCTGATGTCGCTGCGCCAGCGCCTGCTGCCCCTGGTGTCGCTGCGCAGCCTGTTCGGCATGCTGGACGCACCGGCCGACGAACACCAGCGCATCGTGGTGGTGGGCCTGCCCGGCGGCGGCCAGGTGGGCCTGGTGACCGACACCGTCAAGGAGGTGCTGAGCGTGCCGCGCCACCAGGCCGAGCCGGTGCCCGAGGCGCTGGCCAGCAGCCACCAGCTCGACGAGTTCGAGTCCATCTGCCGGCTGGAAGACGGCAAGCGGCTGGTTTCGATCATCGCCACCGAAAAACTGCTGGGCATGCAGGCCCTGGCCGATGCGGCCAGTCTGGCCCTGGCGCAGGGCGGCGCTGCCGCACAGGAGAACCCCATGAACCCGACCCAGACCCAGCGCGGCGCACAGGACGGCGATGACGACGTCCAGGTGGTGATTTTCCGGCTGGGCGCCGAAGAGTTCGGCGTGCCCATCATGAGCGTGCAGGAGATCGTGCGCGTGCCCGAGGTGCTGACGCGCGTGCCGCGCACGCCCCGTTTCGTCGAAGGCGTGATCAATCTGCGCGGCACGGTGCTGCCGGTGATCGACCAGCGCAGCCGGCTGGGCATGGACGGCATCGCGCGCAACGACCGCCAGCGCATCATGGTCTACACCCTGGGCGGCCAGCGCACCGGCTTCATCGTCGACTCGGTGGCCGAGGTGCTGCGCATCGGGCGCCACCAGATCGACGCCGCCCCCGACCTGAGCGACGAACAGGGCCGCCTGATCACGCAGGTGGCCAAGCTCGACGGCGACAGGCGGCTGGTGATGCTGATCGACCCGGCGCACCTGCTGGGCGCACGCGAACTGCGCTCGCTGGTGGGTGTGGTCCCGGCCGCCGGGCTGGACGATGAACCGCTGCCGCTGGCCAAGGCCGCCTGACCCCCGGGACGGAGGCGACATGACCCGTGTGCTGGTGGTGGACGATTCGGCGCTGATGCGGCGCCTGCTGGCCTCGGTGCTGACCGAGGCGGGCTGCGAAGTGGTGATGGCCCGCAACGGGCTCGAAGGCGTCCGCCAGCTGGTGGACACCCAGCCCGACGTGGTGACGCTGGACATCAACATGCCCGAGATGGACGGCCTGACCGCGCTGTCGCTGATGATGCAGGCGCGGCCCACGCCGGTGCTGATGGTGTCGTCGCTCACGGCCAAGGGCGCGCAGGCCACCTTCGAGGCGCTGGCCCTGGGGGCGGTGGACTTCATCGCCAAACCGGGCGGCACCATTTCGCTGAGCCTGGACGAGATCGCCGGGCAGCTGGTGCACAAGGTGCGCGCCGCGGCCTGCTCGCGGATGCGCACCGAACGGCCGGGCGCCCACCGCACGGCGGCCGAGCCGGTGCGCCGGTCACACGGCACCCCGGCCCCTGCACCGCGACGGGAGGCCACGGTACCTCCGGCCCGCACGGCCGCGACCCCGCTGCGCGCCAGCGCGCCCGACACGGTGCGCCGGCCCGCCGGGCTGGTGGTGATCGGTGTGTCCACCGGCGGCCCGCGCACGCTCGAAAGCGTGTTGCCGGCCCTGCCGGCGGACTTTCCCTGGCCGGTCGTGATCGCGCAGCACATGCCGCCCAATTTCACCGACGCCTTCGCCGCCCGCATGGACCGGCTGTGCGCGCTGACGGTGCGCGAGTGCCGGGACACGATGCCGCTGGAAGCGGGCCACATCTACGTCGGCCGCGGCGGCACCGACATGGTGGTCTCCGAACGCCTGGGCCGCCTGGTGGTGCAGCCGCGACCGGAAACACCGGGGCATCCGTGGCACCCCTCGGCCGATGTGCTGACCGACAGCGCCATGCGCCACCTGCCGCCCGAGCGCATCGTGGGCGTGCTGCTCACCGGCATGGGCAACGACGGCGCCCAGGCCATGAGCCAGCTCAAGGCGCGCGGCGGTCGAACCATTGCCGAAGCCGAGGAAACGGCGGTGGTGTTCGGCATGCCGCTGGAGCTGATCGAACGCCAAGGCGCGAGCACGGTGCTGCCCTGCGGGGCGGTGGCCGCGCAGCTGTGCCAGTGGGTGTCCTGACGCCCCGACAACCAACCAGGTGACCCCCATGGGACTGAGAAAGACACACACCGGCCCGGAAGCGTTGCGCGAGGTGGTGGACCGCGAGTACCCGCGCACCCGCGACGGCCTGATCGCCCAGCTGCGCGAAGGCGACGTGGAGCAGCGCCGCTGGGCCGCACGGGACCTGGCGCAATACCCGGACGCGATCGCCAGCCTGGGCGAACGCCTGCTGCAGGAGCCGGTGGCCAATGTGCGCGAGGCGATCTTTACCACACTCAAGTCGCTGGCCAGCGACGCGGCCGTCGCCGTGCTGATGCCCCTGTTGCGCAGCGAGGACGCCATGCTGCGCAACGGCGCCATCGAGGCGCTGGCGGGCATGCCGTCCCAGGTGGCGCCCCGGGTGACGGCGCTGCTGCAGGACCGGGACCCGGACGTGCGCATCTTCACGGTGAACCTGCTGGGCGAGCTGCAGCACCCGAAAGTGCCGACCTGGCTGATCGATGTGATCGACCGCGACGAGCAGGTCAACGTGGTGGCCGCGGCCATCGAGGTGCTGGCCGAGGTCGGCTCGCAGGGCGCCTGCGAAGCCCTGCAACAGGTCAAGCAGCGCTTCGCTGCAGAGCCCTTCATCGCCTTCGCTGCCGACATGGCCACGCAACGCATCGAGGCGCCGTGATGAAAGCCGCCACGTTGCGCCAGGCGCCGACCATCACCGACGCGGACTTCGAGAAGTTCCGCGACTTCTTCTACCGCAAGACGGGCATCCACTTCGACGATTCCAAACGCTACTTCGTGGACAAGCGGCTGATCGACCGCGTCGAGGCCACCGGGGCGGACGACTTCCGCAGCTACTTCATCGCCCTGCGGTTTGACACCAAGGGTGAGGAACTGCAGCACCTGACCAACGCGATGACGGTCAACGAGACCTACTTCTTCCGCGAGTCCTACCAGTTCGACTGCATGGTCAACAGCCTGCTGACCGAGATCACGCGACACAAGCGCAAGGGCAGCCGCATCCGCATCTGGTCGGTGCCTTCGTCGACCGGCGAGGAGCCGTACTCGATCGCGATCTACCTGCTCGAACGCTGGGCCGGCATCGACGACTACGAAGTGGAGATCCTGTCCTCGGACATCGACACCCAGGTGCTGGAGTCGGCCCAGCGCGGGGTTTATTCGGCGCGCTCGGTCGGCCAGCTGCCCAAGGCCTACCTGGACAAGTACTTCGAAAAACTCTCCAGCAGCGAGTTCCGGATCTCGCGCGACCTGGTGTCGGCGGTGGAGTTCTCGCACGTGAACCTGACCGACGCCAGCCACACCCGCAAGATGCGCAACATCGACCTGGTGTTCTGCCGCAACCTGCTGATCTATTTCGACGACCTCTCGCGCCGGGTCGCCGCCGAAGCCATGTACGACGCGATGAACCCGGGCGGCTTCATCTGCCTGGGCCACTCCGAATCCATGAGCCGCATCAGCTCGCTGTTCCAGGTGCGCAAGTTCCCGGACGCCATGGTCTACCAGAAACCCCTCGACGGAGCGCAGCCATGAGCCACAGCATCCTGGTCATCGACGACGCCGCCACCGTGCGCATGTACCACCGCAAGATGCTGGGTGACGCCGGCTGGCAGGTGGAAGAGGCCATCAACGGCGTGGAGGCGCTGGAGAAAGTGCTCGAACGCCCGCGCGCCGAGCCGTTCGATCTGTTCGTGGTCGACATCAACATGCCCAAGATGGACGGCTACACCTTCGTGCGCGAACTGCGGCGCCGGGTGCCCGGCGGCGAAGCCCCGGTGCTCATGGTCTGCACCGAGGCCCAGGCACACGGCAGCAGCGCCGCGCAGGACGCGGGCGCCAACTGCTACCTGGTCAAACCGGCCAAACCCAGCGAACTGGTGCTGACCGCCGCCCTGCTGCTGGGCGATGCCGGTGCGGCGCGCCAGGCCGTGCAGACCTTCATTGCCCTGGGAGGGGCCGCATGAACACCACCGAACTCCTCGACCAGTTCGTCTCCGAGGCGCGCGAGTGCCTGGAGAAGATCGGCACCCGGCTGCTGGACGTCGAACGCGCGCCGGGCGACCCCGAGCTGCTCAACGACCTGTTCCGCCTGGTGCACACGCTCAAGGGCAATTGCGGCCTGTTCGACTTCAAGGACCTGGAGCGCGTGGTGCACGCCGGCGAGGACCTGCTCGACCA
>JACCDV010175441.1_pt1 | contig 10045 bp, 9 predicted proteins | sample 7446131 | NCBI WGS metagenome assembly JACCDV01 (sample SAMN15323448, study PRJNA562643) | freshwater metagenome | isolation source: river surface water | place: USA:Blue River Watershed | collected 2017-08-17
CAAACTCTCTAACATCATACTGATTATCACCATCTGTATACATCACATAGTCGTATTCAGCACCCTCAAACCCTTCCTTAAGAGTAGCATTGTAACCTTTATTTTTCTCATGGTGCATTACACGAACATTTGAAAACTTTTCCGCAAGCTCATCTGCCACTTCACCTGTATTATCCTTACCACCATCATGAATAATTACTATTTCAAATTTGTCTGAATTTCTAGTTAAAAAACTATGGACTACTGGAATAAGGTCAGGCAAATTCCCACCGTCATTATATGCAGGACAGAAAAAAGAAACTGAAGAAAGCTTAAAGTTATTCATTTTAATCTATTTCACTATTTATTTTTAACATTAGTGCATCCAGACTTTGAGAATTAACAAATTTTTCCAAATCCTTTTGAATTTTTAATTGTTCTGTTGCATCAAGTAATCTTTTTATTGAGTTAGCAATGCTCTCTGGATTTCTTTCTGTTATACAAACTGCAGGCAACATCCCCAAGAAAGACTCACTTGAAACTATTGGCACTGCCCCACAACTAGTCGCCTCGACGATTGTTTTATCAAATGAACCAGAGTCAGTAAGATTGAGACAAATTTCATAACCCGCATATACTTCTGGTAGTTTAGCTGGAACAACACCGCCCACAAAATTAACAATTTTACTTAAACTATTATCTTCTACATATGTGTTCAATTTTTCAAAATATTGTTTATCCTTATCTGGAATATCCCCAACGACTGAAAAAGAAATCTGTGCCCCTTCTTTTACTAATAGATTTATAGCTTCCAACGCAGTCTCAACATGTTTTACCGGAGAAATTCTGCCCACCATACATATAGAATATTTTTTTCTCATTACAGATCCGGTCTGCTTAAATAGATCTATATTTACTCCGGCCGGCATTACTACAGTTTTGCTGTATTTTGCAGTAAATGAAGAAGTCGAGGTGCAGAATACTTTTGTGGAAAACATAACAGCTATCGAAGTCAACATTGAACCTTTAGGATGATTTCTCCAAAAATACACTGGGATGCCTTTTATTTTCCAATACAATCCAGCAAGTAAAACATACTCCTGGTTCATGTGAACAAAAACCTTGTCATAAGAGCCCTCCAACTCTTTTAAGTACCTATACAAATTTAGAATATACTGGAACTTAGATGCTCCGTTTTCCTTTCCCAATGAGTGCACTTTAACACTCGAAGGAAAATCAAATTCACCCTTCTGTAAACAAATAACATTTACCTCAGAACTTTTTTGTGAAAAACGAATAACCCAGTCGTGAAAAAAACCCAGCACTGTATCATTTCTATCTACTTTTTGTGTGAAAATTAAGATTTTCATCGTTATCTTTTTATATTCAAATCTGGACTGTATTTAAAAACAAGATTTCTCGATACAAAAAAACTAACACAAGCAACCATAAGACCTACGACTATTTGGGAGAGTATTACATTTATGTGAATATAATCCACAAAAATATACATTAAAACTGTGTTTAAAAGTAATCCAAAGAGAGATGCAAGTAGATACATAGACATCTGTCTGTGCATCTGTTCATCATGACTTTTAAAAGTCCAGTACTTGTGTAGAAGAAAACTCACAAAAAAAGCAACAATAAAAGCAAATGCGGCTGATGTTAAGTAGTATACGCCTAGAATTTCGTGAATTATATAAAGCAAAGCAATGTCTGTGACTCCGGCGGTGCCCCCTGAAATAAAATACCGAAGCCCAACGTATCTTGCAGTTAAATCCAGAAACAATTCAATATATTTATACATAAATTATTTAAACTTTTTTTATTAGTTCCTTGATTAAACCGGTATACCTTGCTACATATTCTTCCCGCGAAATCGATACAGACTTTATACTATCTTGCATTCTTTGTTTAAACAACTTGCGCTTTTCAGTGTTTGTTATTAAATCATTTAGTTTATTCGAGAGGCATTCCACATCCCCCACTGGACAAACATAAGAATTAAAACCATCCTTAAACAAATCTGTTTTTGCTATACCAACATTTGTGGTAACAATTGGACAACCAGAAGCACCTGCTTCAATTAGAGTCATTCCGTAGCCTTCATACTCCGAAGTAAGTAAAAATATATCTGCTTTTTTAAAAACTAAAATCACATCATTTTCCCACTCAGAAACTTTAACGTAGTGATCCAAATTCAAATCTGAAATTCTAGAAATAATTTTTTCTTTTTCCGGACCTGAACCAACTATAGTCAGTCTTGCATTCGGATTTTTACCTATAACGTTTTTAAATGAACTCAAACCGTCCTCGATTCTTTTTTCTTTTGTAAATCTTGAGACCATGACCACCGAAACTTCATTCCCCCTACTTCCAAAACCAACTTCCCTGTTAATGATTTTCAGAGCATCAACAAATATCGGAAGAACGGTAACTTTTGTCTTTAACTTTGGAAATTGTTTTTTTATAGAGTCTGATACTACAGTACTAACTACACGAATACCGTCCGCCTTGGGAACAATAAACTTTGCTATCAATACCCTTATCCTGTTTAACAAATCACCCTTAAAATATTCACTTAGAAAATCTGTATGTATCTGAAGTTGTAGAGGTAAGTGGAATTTCTTCTTCAAAAAATATCCCACTAATCCAGACTCGAAAGGATCTTGGCATGTTACCACCGTAGAATTAGGACTAAAACCTTCATGTATAGTTACTTTTTTTGCCAAATTAAATGCATCAAAAGCATACATCCACCTTGAACTAGAGTTTGTTGGGTATATAAACAAGTTATCTCTTTTATATTTTTGCAAACCGTGCTTTTTTAGAGAAAAAACAACAATGTGTGTTTCTTTGAATTTCGAAGAATATTCAAGCGCACGAAGAAAAACCCCACTACCTTCCTCGAACAGCTTTCTATCAGTTCCTATAGACAGTACTTTCATCCCGTTTGAGATAGGAAACCTCTCAAGCGATTCTTGAGATATCGTTTACCTAAACCTGATTTAAGTGATAATTCTCTAGACTCTGCATCATTTCTATTCATACAAGCTTCATAATATATCAATTCATACGGTTTGTCCCTTTTGGTAAAAGTGGATTTACTGTCATTGTGTTGCTTGAGACGTTTCCGTAGGCCACTCGTACTTCCTGTGTACATTCGACCGTTCTTCTTACTTTTTAGAATATATGTGTAAAACATAACTGAACAATCTCTTACGGGATTAAATTTTTTGAAACCCTTAAAAATTCGTCTGCAATTTGTGTCCAACTGTGCGTAAAAGAAAAGTCACTAATCCTTTCTTTCGCTTTTTGATACTCATCTTTATCTAGAAGACGAAGTACTGCGTTTTTTATTTCATCTTTATTCAAAGGATCAACAAAAATCCCCGCATCTTTTATTCTGTCAAATATGCCGACTTCCCGCGTACAAATAAATGGTTTGTTTAGTCTAATTGCATCAAGGATTAAATTTGGACTTATTTCACTGATAGAAACAGAAACCACAGCATAAGAGTGTGAAATTTTCTCCATAAACAATCGATACTTTTCATTTTTTGAATATAAAGATACATCATTATGTGTAATTCTTATTTCATCAAAAACTTCTTTCAAAATTTTGGAATTTTTTAGAACCAATTCTCTTCCCGAAGCAATAAAAGTTTTAGAATCAAAATCAACACTATCTTCCTTATCTCCATAGTAGTTTTCTATAATCCCTGTCTTGTTTTTATCCAAACCGTATGCATCAATAAAAATTCCACGTTGCCACTCAGTTGAAAAAACAATAAAGGAAGTATTGAGAAGAGTCCATTTTGTTACAGAAAATATCACCCTCTCTTTAAATGATAAATTACTAATTTCATCTTTATAGAAATTCCTAAACAACACTTTTTTCCCCGTTCTTTCTACATACTGTTCCCATAAAAAATCACCCCCAGTCCTGATTATGGTTTTTCTACCGAATATTTTTGAAGCAAAAACTGTCGGGAATGCCACAGAATACGTATCCATACACAAGATCAGGTTAGACCATAAAACCTTAGGCAATATCCTTATAAAAAAGTATATATGCCTTACCCCTGTAGGCAAGTACTCTTCCACCCCGAAAGTGGCTATTTTGACCCGGTTTTGGGCCTTTTCCAGCGTATTTTTGAGGTTCCTACTGTATTCAGAAGGCCCCCCTATTTTTGGAGGATATATACCTGTAGTTATGAGAATTTTCATATAACCATTGTATTAACTTAAGACACCTTGTCAAAAACCCCACCCATTTGCACAGACACGTGTTCCCAGTCATATCTCTCAATTACTCTATTGTATGCATTCTCAATTATTTGTTTTCTTAATACCTCATCACCTAAAATAGCATTAACTGCCTTAACTATACTTTGAGGATTATCTGGTGAACAAAAAACACCGGTTTCATTGTCAGTTAGGAAATCTGGTATACCTCCAACTGGTGTCGCAATAACAGGAAGCTTTGCTGTCATTGCTTCTATAAATGAATTACCGAAACCTTCTGAGCGACTCGGTCGAATAAATAGATCACAAACAGAAAAGTATTTTGGGATTTCGGCGTATGGGATGAAGCCTAAGAATTTTACCCGACTTGATACCCCCAAACTATCCGCTTGTTTTTGCAGATCTGGACCCTGGTCGCCCTTTCCAATCACAATTAGATTTACATTCTGTGGAAGTTTTGAAAGACTCGTTATAATATCATCAGTGGCGTTCTTGTGTGTTAACCTGCCAGTTGTTACCATAAAAACTTCTCCTTCTTTTTTTCCTAATGTATTTTTCATCTGACTTCTTTCTTCATCTGAAACAACAGCACCAAAAACGGAAACATCTACCCCGTTCGGAACCAGAAAACTTTCTTTTTTAAAACCATTCTTTTTTGCGCGATTCAGTAAAAAATTACTTATACCTGTTAGGATATCAGTCTGAAAAAGGGCCAACTTCCAAGAAAGTGCAATTAACCCAAACCATTTGAAACGAAGATGCGACTCTGAATCCCCCTCTTGTAATGTCAGCACAATGGGAATCTTTTTTTTCAAAGTTAATTTTCTGTAAATATTAAAAACGTAACCGGCTCCACTTCCAAAAGTTACCATCATCCCCCACATACAAAAATATTCTTTTTTTCTAGAAAGTTTATTTGCAAGAATAAATCCTCTAAACGGCAAAAGAATTTTGTCTAAAGTCGAACCCAAACCTCCTATCCTGTGAATATCTACATTACCAATTCTCTCAAAACTTGGAAGACTATTGTCTAACTTTGCCGTTATCAAATCAAAATCAAACTTGCCACCGAGTCTGTCAGTTATTTCTTTTATAGCAACTTCTGCGCCCCCAACAAATGGATAGTATGCGGTAGAAAAAATTAAAATTCTTTTTTTATCATCCTGCATATTATTTTGCATCTTCCTGTAATAGCTTCCTTAAAACATCTTCGGGGACTTCTGCGGTTTTTGACTGTCTTACTTCCGGTGCTTGTCTAACGTGATTTACTTCCTTATTTGAATCCTCTTTGTGTTCAGTTTTAATTTCTGGTTTTGGCTCAGTTTTTTTATCTTGTGTATTTGCTGGCTCATTTTTTTTATCTACTTCAGTTTTTTTACTAAGCACACCTGCCAACGCATCTTTTAAACTGGAAAGGTTCTCTTTACTTGGATTCTTCTTGCCCACTTGAGTAGACAACTCCTTTTCTTTTGCAATCGCGGAAAGAGAAACACTTTCAGGCTTTTTTTCTTCCTTTGATCCTAGCCTATTTTTTAGCTCTTCTGCCGCCTTCATTAGCGCAATTCTATTTTCATCTGGAGTAGATAATGGTTCTGGCTGGGGCACCTCAACTCTTCTTGATGGGGTGTTATTATTTCTATATGAATCATCTCTAGGTGACTGATCTTTTCTTCCTCCGCCACCATTTCCAGAATCATTTTTCTGTCCATCTTGTTTTTGACTGCTAAAATCATGCCACTCCAAAATTACTTTTTCTACTTCCGCACGAGGACTAGCGAATTGTTCCCTGGAACTTTTTATCACTTGTTCTTTTAAATTCACCTCTGGTTTTGCAATAGGGCCCATAGTAGTTGCTGAAAAAGGTTGACTGGACACTCCGTCTATCATAAGTTTCAAGTAAATTTGCGCAAAACCAAGATTAACCAAATCTGCCGCTTCAAAAGTTGGTGCAAATTCTTTTTCCAAAACTTCAGAGTCAAAAGCCCCCACTCTGAAAGTTATCATGGTTCCGACGTTTCCAAAAACAGCATCACGAACTTCCTCCTCCATCTGCTCAATATACTGGTGAGCGATAGTTAAATTCAATTTATACTTTCTAGCTTCTGAAAGAATGTCCGCAAAAGATTTGTTTGCAAAAGACTGAAACTCATCCACATACAAATAAAAGTTAGGTAGTTTTACAAGGTCAGACTCGCTTTTATCAGCACGACTCATCGCTGCCAAATAAATTTTGGTAATAAGCATAGAACCGATAAGATTTGCGTTGCCTTCTCCAACTCTTCCTTTTGAAAGATTTACTATAAGTATTTTACTCTCATCCATCATCTTTCTAATATCAAAAGATGATTTTGGTTGGCCTAATAGATTTCTCACAAGTGGGTTCGAGGTAAACTGTCCAACTTTGTTTTGAATAGCAGGTATTGCTTCGGCAATAAATTTCTCTGTCCACTTTCCGAATTCTTCTACCCAGAATGCCCTTACGGATGTATCTTTAATATTCTCTACAACTTTTCTTCTATATTCCTTGTCTGAAAGCATTCTGTTTACACCAAGCAGTGTAGAACCTGGGTACTCTAGAAGTGCTAGGAGTGTGTTATTTAAAATGTACGCCATACGTGCAGACCAGGCATCTACCCAAATTTTTTCGAACGTAGACATTAAGCCGTTTACCACCAAATGTCTTTTGTCTGGACCAATATCTTCCATGACGTTGAAAGATATAGGGTGTTCCATATCAAAAGGCGCAAAATATAAAACATCTTTTACTCTGTGCTCTGGAACATACTCGAGTAGCTTTTCTGCTGTTCCTCCGTGTGGGTCGATAAAAGCGATACCGTTTCCATTTTGGATATCCTGAATAGCCATATTCTCAAGAAGAGTAGACTTGCCCATTCCTGTTTTACCAATAACATAGACGTGCTTCAAACGATCCTTGGCTTTGATGCCAAACTTTATCTTCTTATTTCTAGCGTCCGTTTCCGCAAAATATGTAATAGAATTAGGATCCATAGTTTGACGATATTATAACACAATTTAGAATTTATTCTTTATTTAAAGCTGAAACTGTGTACTTATTTGAAGGTGACCACAAAATCCACGAAGTCAATCCGACATCGTTTGTCGCCTTTATCTGTGCGCGAACTTCTGCCGGTCCATAACTCACCCTAAGTCCAAAATCCTGTAACCAAGGTCGCATTTTATTTTTATACTCAATTTTACTTTGTCCTGTACTACTAGCTAATGCCTCGGAGCGAACAACTGCTTCATTCATAGCAAATTTTATTATTTCATATGGATATGCTTCGGGCTCCTTATATCCCTCAAAATTTGGTGGATAATGCGACGGATAAACCATTGGCATTATGTAATCAAAATATGGTATGGCGTTTTCAAGCAGCTGACCAATACCCATATCATCATATGTGTTGGTAACCATTCCAAAAAGATCCGCTGAAGTTTTAAGTCCCTCCAACTCAGGATCTGATTCTATTTTTGTATGCAAATACTCAAAGAAATTTTTCATAACAGTAGCTTTTGGAGTGGTGGAACTAAATGGAAAAGAAATATCTTTCATATTTCCATCCGATGGAAAACGGATATAATCAAAATTTATTTCATCAAAACCAATTTTGTGAGACTCTTTGGCAATTTGAATAATATAGTCCCAGTACTCACGACTACCAGAATCTATCCAAGCTATCCCTTTCCTATCTTTCCAGACACTAGAGCCGTCTTTTGTTTTAACTGCCAGGTCAGGTCTGTGTTCTACAAAATATGCATCCTGAAAAACAGCGACACGACCTATGACGTAAATATTTTTCTTATGCAGTTCTTGTATAAATTCTTTCAAATCTCTGACGCGAACCTCTTCTGAACCGAATGCTTTTAAAGTGGGATTGTTCTCAATCGGAAAAACAATTTTTCCACTGTAGTCCTTTATATCTATCAAAATAGTATTGATTTCTGTTTGATCTGCTATTTTCACTAAATTCTCTCTAAGCTGTTTGCTAGATGCCACCCAACTAGTCATATATATCCCCTTCAAAGGCTCTGGAGTTTCTACATAGGTAGGGGTAAATACTACTTCTTCAGGAGTAGAGCTGGCCAGAACCACATTCGCAACTTCTTTTCTAAAATAATGTTCACGAAATGCAAAGGGTAGTAGTATTAACAAAATTATTAGAGAGACTGAAAGAACTCCAACAAACAAATAAACATCGTGTTTGTTGTTTTTTAAAATACGAATCATTGCATTCTAGTATTTAATATCCAGTTTTTTAACTGAAACTGATTTTGCTCTAGGCTTTCTAGGTTTCTTTACTTCACGATCAATTTTAATAATTGGAGGAGAAAAAACAGGAACTTCTTCTGAAACTTGTTCAATTGGTACTTCAACGGGCTTAACAACCTGAATTTGTATTTCAGGTGCCTCTGCAACAGTTTCTTCTTTTTTAAATTTTGGCTTAACGTTTTTTCTTGGTGATGGGACTTTTAAAGAAGTTAGGATAAGGAGAACACCTCCAGCAACAACCAGAATCATTTTCCACATAGTAGGAAATCCCAAAAAAGGGATTATAAAAACGAAAACTCCTAGATAAAAAGTTCCTTTACGTTCGATCATAAAAGACATTATACTACCCGGTATAATTTTTAACAAAAAAATAGGTGGAAAAAATAAATTAGAGCACAATTGAGATAAGCATGTTAGTAGATAGGCCCTTAGTATTAAAAGGTACTCCACCCGCTATCACAACTTTATCACCCTTTTTAGCCAACTTTTCCTTCACGCAATAATCTCTAACTATTTTCAGAACATCATCAATACTCTTGTATGCTGGTACAGTCATTGGAATACATCCAAAAGAAAGACTCAGTTGATTTGAAGTTTTTGCAAATGGAGAAAGTGAAAGAACAACAGCACTAGGTCTGTGTCGACTTACCATTCTAGCAGTGAACCCTGAGTCAGTTAAAGCCACAATGACTTTTGCTCCAATGTCATGTGCAGTTTTTACAACAGAAGAAGTTACAGAGTCAGTTATAGAAGTGTCTCCTTTTTTATTAACACGAACAGTTTCTCTTTCTGGACAATCTCCCTCAGTTTCTTTGGCAATAGTTTTCATAACTGTAACCGCCTCGATAGGATAGTCACCTAGCGTAGACTCTTCTGAAAGCATAACAGCATCTGTTCCATCTAGTATCGCATTGGCAACATCTGACACTTCAGCACGTGTAGCAACTGGCGACTTGATCATAGACTCCATCATTTGAGTTGCAGTGATAACTGGCTTACCAGCGTCGTTACATTTCTTTATCATCATTTTCTGGTACCCTGGAACTTTCTCAAATGGAACTTCAATAGCCAAGTCTCCTCTAGCAATCATGATTCCGTCGCATAAAGCAATTATTTCATCAATACATGCAATAGCTTGCGGAGTTTCTATTTTAGCGATAATTCCAGCTTTTGATTTTCTTTTATTCAATATTGCTCTTAGCTCTTGGATATCTGATGGTCGTCTAACGAAAGAAAGCGCAACGAAATCTACATCATTTTTTATTCCGAATTCTAGGTCTTTCAAATCTTTATCTGTAAGTGACTTAACAGACAAATCTGAATCAGGCATATTTAGTCCTCTTCTACCTTTTATTTCGCCGCCAACCAGAACTTTACAAACAACATTCTTTCCTTTTACTTCTTTTACTTCTAGTTTCTTTTTACCATCATGCATAAAAATGATATGACCTTTTGCAACTTCTTTTGGAAGTAATGGGTAGTTTACAGAAACAATAGTTTCATCTCCCAAAATATCATCTGTAGTTA
>JACCDV011085273.1_pt1 | contig 10045 bp, 8 predicted proteins | sample 7446131 | NCBI WGS metagenome assembly JACCDV01 (sample SAMN15323448, study PRJNA562643) | freshwater metagenome | isolation source: river surface water | place: USA:Blue River Watershed | collected 2017-08-17
CTCGGGCTTGACTGGCAATGTCTCAATGACCACCCACAACGCATCGGCACTCGTACGCAGTTTGCTCAGATGTGACAACAAATCGGCCATCGGATCGCTCCGGCGCAAGGCCTCTTCCAGATCGGTCGCAGCAGTTGCCAAATGCATGGCTTCGATCGTCGCAGCAGTCACCATGACGATGCGATATGCCCATATGGCACCCGAGCACTTGCAAGAAGCCAAAAGGCTCAACCCGTTAGCGCGGTTGACACTTGGTTGACAGCAAAGAAAAACGGGTTACGCCGCAAGACGTAACCCGTTGATTTCATTACTAATTTTGGTGGTGGAGTATAGCAGACTAGCAAACACTCATCCCGCAGGAGTGAGGCGTACCGTCCTGAAATTGCCCCTCAATGAGGAATACGGGGGGCATCCAAGGACCTGCTCTAACCACCTCACTGGTTAGGGAATTTCCGTCCCAGTGCGTGTGTCGATTGCTTGCTCCAACTTAGTGGCGCTTGCGTAGATCTGATTCTATCCCTGCGATGAAGCTCTATTGCGCGCTCCGCCGCCGCTCTGCCCTCGCGTGCAATAGCTCCGCAGCCCGTGCACACCATCGACCCGGACTCATGCATGGCTGCCAAGGCCCGTCCTGGTATTGCTTGTGGTTATATCCATATCCCCAGTCGTCAGTTGATTTCGCAAATTGCGGCCACTAGACTTGACTTGCGCAAATACCGGCCGTCACGCCATGGCCCCCCACGGGCCGGCGCAACTGCCTGGCGGCAGGCGCATTCGCACATGCGGATGGCAGCCCGCAGCTGCTTACCCGTCAAAACAATGAAGGAGACTGTCATGAAAAAAATCACCTCGCTGCGCCGCCTCGCGGTGGCCCTGCTCGTTTCGGGCGTGTCGCTGCACGCGGCCGCCCAGGCTTATGCCGACCGCACGATCCGCGTGGGCCACCAGGCCCAGCCGGATGCTCCCATCTCGCAAGCCGCACGCAAGTTCGCCGAACTGGTGGCCGAAAAGAGCGGTGGGCGCCTGAAGGTCAAGGAATTCCCCGCCTCGCAGCTGGGCAACGAAGCCCAGCAGCTGGGCGCGCTGCGCGGCGGCACGCAGGAACTCTTCATTCCTACCACCACTTCGCTCGCGTCCGTGATCAAGGAATTCGGCCTGCTGGACTTCCCCTTCCTTGTCTCCACGACGGCGCAGGCCGAAGCGCTGCTTGACGGGCCTGCTGGCGCCGCGCTGCTCGAGCGGTTGCCCGCCAAGGGTCTCATCGGCCTGGGGTACTGGGAGAACGGCTTTCGCAACGTCACCAACAGCGCTCGGCCCATCCAGAAGCCAGAGGATTTCGCAGGGCTCAAGCTGCGGGTGATCCCCAACCCCGTGTTCATCGAAGCCTTCAAGGCCCTGGGCGCCAACCCGACGCCGCTGGCCTTCGGCGAGCTGTACGGCGCGCTCGAATCGCGGGCCGTGGACGGCCAGGAGAACCCCTACGTGCTGATCGACACCTCGAAGTTCTATGAGGTGCAGAAGTTCGCCAGCAACACCAACCACGTCTACAGCCCGCTGATCGTGCTGGCCGGCAAGCCTTTCTGGGACAAGCTCTCCGACAGCGAACGGCAGATCCTGCAGGCCGCCTTCAAAGAGGCGCAGGCCTACCAGCGCGCGCTCAGCCGCCGGGCGACCACCTCGGCGATGGCGGAAGTGAAGGCCAAGGGCATGAAGATCAACGACGTAAGCCCCGCCGAGTTGCAGCGCATGGAGGCCGTGGTACGCCCCGTCACCGACAAGTTCGCCGCCACGTACGACCCGGCGATCACGCGCGGCTTCTTCGCCGAACTGCAGAAGATCAAGCAGAAATAACCAACAGGCGTGCCCGGTCGCGGCGTGCAAGCGCGCTTCGGCCGGTCTGTGCGCGTGCACGGATGTGCGCACTGGCCGGTGGCTTCGGCCTTTCTTAAAAACCATAACAACACAGCGACCTTCGCTCAGGGGACGATCTCGTGCGAAAAATCATCGACATCTATTGCGGCATCTTCGAATTCCTGATCGCGCTCATGCTGGCGCTGATGGTGATCCTGGTCTTCGGCAACGTGGTGCTGCGCTACGGCTTCAACTCCGGCATCGCGACCTCCGAAGAAGTGGCCCGCTGGCTCTTCATCTGGATCACCTTCCTGGGCGCCGTGGTGGCCCTGCGAGAACGGGCGCACCTGGGCGTGGACATGCTGGTGTCGCGGCTCCCCGTGGCGGGCAAAAAGCTCTGCCTGGCGGCCAGCTACGCCTGCATGCTCTACATCCTGTGGCTGTTGTATGAAGGCAGTCTGGCGCAGGTGCGCATCAACTGGGACACCGAAGCGCCCGTCACCGGCGCCTCCATGGCCATCGTGTATGCCGCCGGGGCGGTCTTCGCCGTGTGTGCTGCCCTCATCTTGCTGACGGATGGCGTCCGGCTGCTGACAGGCCGGATGTCGGTGGACGAGCTGGTGGCCATCCAGGAGTCCGAAGAAGCCGGTGCCCTGGCCCAGGCGCTCGGTCCGCACGGGTCGCTAGGCGCGCTCGGCACCTCTCCCGCCGCCCCCGCTGGTGGCTCCCAACACTCCACACGTTCCTGATCATGATCATCGCGGTTTTTCTTGTGTCGCTGCTGCTGGCGATGGCCATCGGCATGCCTATTTCCTTCGCGTTGTTGGCCAGCGGCGTGGCCCTCATGTGGCAGTTGGACCTGTTCGATGCGCAGATCCTCATCCAGAACCTGATCGGCGGGGCCGACAGTTTTCCGCTGCTGGCCGTGCCTTTCTTCATGCTGGCCGGCGAAATCATGAATGTGGGCGGGCTGTCCAAACGCATCGTCAACCTGGCGCTGTCGCTTGTCGGCCACGTGCGCGGCGGCCTGGGCTACGTGACCATCATGGCCGGTTGTCTGCTGTCCGCGCTGTCCGGTTCGGCCGTGGCTGACGCGGCGGCGCTCACGGCACTGCTGCTCCCCATGATGGTGAAGGCCGGGCACGACAAGGCCCAGGCTGGCGGCCTGATTGCAGCCACAGGCGTCATCGGCCCGGTCATCCCGCCGAGCATCGGGCTCGTCATCTTCGGCGTAGCGGCCAACGTGTCCATCTCCAAGCTGTTCATGGCGGCCATCGTGCCGGGCCTGCTGATCGGCGGTGCTTTGTGGGTGACCTGGGCCTGGCTGGTGCGGCGTGAAAAGATCCAGCCACCGCCGCGCAAGTCCATGCGCGAAGTCCTGGCCGCTGCGCGCGAGGCCAGCTGGGCGCTACTGCTGCCGATCATCATCCTCGTCGGCCTGCGCATGGGCGTGTTCACGCCGACGGAAGCCGCCGTGGTGGCCGCAGTCTATGCCTTCGTGGTGGCGACCTTCGTGTACCGCGAACTCACGCTGCGCCAGCTTTACCGCGTCTTCGTGGGTGCTGCCAAGACCAGCGCCATCGTGATGTTCCTGATCGCCGCCGCCATGGTGAGCGCCTGGCTCATCACCGTGGCCGACCTGCCCTCCAAGGTGGTGGGCCTGCTGGAGCCCTTCATGGGCAACAAGATTCTGCTGATGGCCGCCATCATGGTGCTGGTGATTGTCGTCGGCACGGCGATGGACATGACGCCCACCATCCTGATCCTCACGCCCATCCTGATGCCGGTGGTCAACGCGGCGGGCATCGATCCGGTGTATTTCGGCGTGATGTTCATCATCAACAACTCCATCGGCCTGATCACGCTGCCCGTGGGCGTGGTGCTGAACGTGGTGGCCGGCGTGGGCAAGATGCGCATGGACGATGTCACGCGCGGCGTGCTGCCCTTCATGGCGGCCGAGTTCGCGGTCATGTTCCTGATGATCTTCTTCCCGATCGTGTTCACGGTGCCTGCGCGCTGGTTCCATGGGCGACGGCTGACTCCGGGCTGACGGCCTGAAGACTCGCAAGAGGTCTTCAGGCCGTTTCTTCTTGGCTAGCGCTCGGGTCGGAACGGGCGCGGGCCGGACGCAAAAAAAGGGCCGGACCGCCAGGGCCCGGCCCGAAGGACCGCAGTATCACCGGCCGGGCGGCTCGCGATGCTCGTCGCAGCACACCGCCCGCCAGCGATGCCGCGTCGAGGTCTGGCCGATGCCGGGATTGAAGGTGTTGGTCGGGTCCAGGCTGCGGTAGAAGCCCTCGAGCACCGGGTCGGCGCGGTAGATGTGACCGACGTTGTGTTCGGCCGGGTACTTCGCGCCGCGCGCGTCCAGAAGCGCCAGCACGTGCTCCTTGAACTGCGCGCAGTCCACGCCCTTCTTCACCAGGTATTCCTGGTGCATCACGTGGCAGAAGAAATGTCCGCAGTACATGGGCTGCTCGACCTGCGCAGCCAGCTCCGGCGGCAGGATCTCGAACCAGTCCAGCGCATTGCGCGGCAGCGCGATGTCCAGCGCCACCACGTCTTCCACCGTGTCGGCATGCACCGCCCGGTAGCGGTTGGTGGCGTTGCCGACGGCAAAGCGGTTCAGGAAGGCCGCGCCGGCCTCCTCCTCATTGCATTCGAAGAAGCCTGCCTCCGGGCGTTCGGCCATGAAGGTCTGCAGATAGGCACGCGTTTCCTCGATGCCCGCGTCGCTTACCTTCAAGAGCAGGTGGTGCGCGTAGCGGTCGCGAAAAGCGTTCATGCGCGCAGGCAGGTGTTCGGGCATCCGGTTGGCGAGCCGCTGCAGCAGGCGGTCGGCCAGGTTCCGCCCCAGCCCGCAGCGCTCGGCGAGCGCGTCGAAACGGCTCTTGAGCGCGAAGGCCAGCGGCACGCGCGCGGTGCCCAGTTTGCGGATGTAGACGAACAGGTCCTTGCCGTAGGTGCGGCTCAGATCGTAGGCCGAGCGGTGCATGTACTCGGCCGCCACGGGCAGGGAAGCGAAGCGGGCCAGCATGTGGCGGCGCAGGTCCGCGAGGTCGCGCGGCTGGTTGGTGCCGATGTAGAACACGCGGGTGTCCGTATCCGCCGCGAAGGTGTCCAGGCGCACCGCGAAGACGGCGATCTTGCCGGCGGAGCCCGAGGCCTCGTAGAGGCGGCGCGGGTCGGCGTTGTAGCGTGCTGGCTCGCTGGAATCGATGTCGCGCACATGCTGCGAGTACTCGCGGTCAGAGGCCATGCGGCCGGGTTCGGCCGGCAGGTCGTCGCGAGCGAAACGGCCACTCTCCAGGTTGGCGAGGATCTGCTCGGGATCGTCGCCGAGTGCCATGCCCAGGTGGTTGACGAGCCGCAGTTGGCCGTCCTCGTCGATGCAAGCGAAGAGCGAGAACTGCGTGAAGGCAGGACCGCGCCGGATGAGCGAGCCCCCGGAGTTGTTGCAGATGCCGCCTGTCACCGAGGCGCCGATGCAACTCGACCCGATCACGGAATGCGGCTCGCGGCCCAGCGGCTTGAGCCTGCGTTCGAGCTGTTCGAGCGTGACGCCGGGCTGGGCCAGCACCTGCTCGCCGCGCTGCAGCAGGTCCAGCTGCTTGAGCCGCAGCATGTTGATGAGCACTACCGGGCGGTCGTAGCCGCCCTCCATCGGTGTGGAGCCGCCCGTGAGGCCTGTGTTGGCGGCCTGGCAGAGGATGATGGTGCCGGCGGCGTGGCAGGCCTTCAGCGTGTGCCACAGCTGCGTCAGGCTGCCGGGGCGCACCACGGCCAGCACGTCGCCGCCGCCGTAGCGAAAGCCGCTGCGGTAGCGGCGCGTGGACGCATCGCCCGTCAGCACATGGCCGCCGCCGACGATCTCCTTGAGGCGGGCCAGCAGGTCGGAGGGTGCGAGGGCGGCTGCCGGTGGCATGGCCGTCATGCGCGGACGGGCGCGCCGTCGACCAGCCGCCAGAGGCCCAGCGGGTTGGCCTGCTGCAGCGCCTCGGGCAGCAGGGCGTCGGGCAGGTCCTGGTAGCACACGGGTCGCAGGAAGCGGTCAATGGCACTGGCGCCCACCGAGGTGAACATTGCGTTGGAAGTCGACGGATACGGCCCACCGTGCACCATGGCATGGCACACCTCCACGCCCGTCGGGAAGCCGTTGACCAGCAACCGGCCGGCCCTGCGCTCTAGCACCGGCAGCAGGCGGCGGGCCAGCGGATGGTCCGCGTCTTCAAGATGCAGGGTGGCAGTGAGCTGGCCTTCCAGCTGCTCGGCCACGGCGATCAGCTCATCCGCGTCCTTCGCTCGCACCACCAGCGATGCGGGGCCGAAAACCTCGGACGACAGCGCAGGCTGCTCCATCAAGGTACGGGCGTCGGTGATGAACAGCGCGGCCTGCGCGGCGTTGTGTAAGGTGCTCGCAGTCTGGCCCTCGGCCACCCGCTGCACGCCTGGCGTGGCGGCCATCGTCTCCACGCCACTGCGGTAGGCGCCATGGATGCCAGCGGTCAGCATGGTCTGCGCGCTCTTGCGTTCCAGGGCCTCAGCCGCGGATTGCACGAATCGGTCCAGATCCGGTCCGTCGATGCCCAGCACCAGGCCGGGGTTGGTGCAGAACTGGCCGGCGCCCATGGCGAGCGAGTCGGCAAAAGCCTGTCCGATGGCGTCAGCGCGCTGCGCCAGGGCGGCGGGCAGCAGAAAGACCGGGTTGATGGCGCTCATCTCGGCATAGACGGGAATCGGCTCGGGCCGGCGGTTGGCGATGGCCACCAGGGCCAGGCCGCCTTGGCGCGAGCCGGTAAAGCCCACGGCCTTGATGGCGGGATGGGCCACCAGCGCCTCGCCGATGCTGCGGCCGGCGCCGATCAGCAGCGAGAACACGCCTTCGGGCAGGCCCTGCTCGCGCACCGCGTTCTGGATGGCACGGCCCACCAGCTCGGACGTGCCCAGGTGGGCGCCGTGCGCCTTCACCACCACGGGCGCGCCGGCGGCGAGGGCCGAGGCCGTATCGCCCCCGGCCACCGAGAACGCGAGCGGGAAGTTGCTGGCGCCGAACACCGCCACGGGGCCGAGCGGCACCTTGGCAAGCCGCAGGTCCGCGCGCGGCATTGGCTGGCGCTGCGGCTGGGCGGGGTCGATGGTGGCATGCAGGAAATGGCCGTCGCGCACCACGCTGGCGAACAGACGCAGTTGGCCGACTGTGCGGCCGCGCTCGCCCGTCAGGCGCGCCAGCGGCAGGCCGGTTTCGGCATGGGCGCGCTCCAGCAGGGCGTCGCCCAGCGCCATGATGTTGTCGGCGATGGCCTCCAGGAAGGCCGCACGGCGTGCCAGCGGCAGCGCGCGGTATTCGTCGAACGCTGCCGCGGCCAGGGTGGCGGCGCGGTCCACGTCGGCTGCGGTGCCGAAACCGAAGCGGGGCTCGGCGATGTCAGCGTTCGTGGCGGGGTTGAAGGCGCATTGGCCTCCGTCGGTGCCGGCGACCGCAGCGGCGCCGATCAGCATCTTGCCCGTGAGGGTCGTGGTCATGGTCATGGCGGACTCGTTGTGAAAAAGAAAACGGGACAACCACCGGGAGCGCCGGTGGCGGTATCGCCGCCCGCACCCTGGGCGGGCAGAAGCGCTCACATCGCTGCTTCGATCAGGCGGGCGTAGTCGTCCGCGCTCGCTTCGCGCGGGTTGGTCTTGTGGCTGTGGTCGGCCAGCGCGCCGGTGACGATGCGCGGCGTCAGGTCGGCCGTCACGCCCATCGCGCCCAGGCCGGCCGGGAGCCGGAGCCTGAGGGACATGTCCTGGATCGCGTCCTCCACCGACGCATGCGCCGGCAGGCCCATGGCCTGCGCCAGGCGGTCGATCTTCTCGTCGCGCACCACCGTCTCCGCCGCGCGGTTGAAGCGCACCACCGCCGGCAGCAGCACCGCATTGAGGGTGCCGTGGTGCAGGCGCGGGTCGATACCGCCCAGCGAATGGCTGAGGCTGTGCACACAGCCCAGGCCTTTCTGAAAGGCCAGCGCACCCTGCAGCGACGCGCTCATCATGTTGGTGCGGGCCTCGATGTCGCTTGGCTCGTGGAAGGCGGTTTCGATGTTCTTCCAGGCGCGGCGCAGGCCGTCCAGGGCGATGCCTTCGGCGGGCGGGTTGAAGCTGGGCGCGAGGAAGGTCTCGATGCAGTGCGCCACGGCGTCCATGCCGGTGGCGGCCGTCAGGCCCGGCGGCAGGCCCACGGTCAGCGTCGGGTCGCACAGCGCCACCTTGGGGATGACGTAGGGCGAGATGATGCCCACCTTGCGGCCATCGTCCAGGATGATGATCGCGCCGCGCCCGACCTCGCTGCCCGTGCCCGCCGTAGTGGGAATGGCCACCACCGGCACCGTGGCCGCCGTGATGCGGGCAAGCCCGCCCTCGATCAGCGCGAACTGGCGCAGCGGCCCCGGATGGCGGGCCGACACGGCCACGGCCTTGGCGAGGTCGATGGACGAGCCGCCACCCACGGCGATGATGCCGTCGCAGCCTGCTTCATGGAAGCTTGCCACCGCTTCGCGCGCCGCCGCCTCGGTGGGGTTGGAGGGCGTGCCGTCAAACACGTGAAAGTGCGGCAGGTCGTTCACGGCAAGGATGCGCTCGATCAACCCCGCCGCAACCACGCCCTTGTCTGTGATGAAGAGCGGTTTTTTGAAGCCGAGTGCCTGGCACACCTGTGCCAGCTCAGCGGCACTGCCCGCGCCGAAGCGGATTTCCGTCACGTAGTTGATCATCGCCATCGTTTATCTCCTGATATCAAGAATTTTCATATTCATCCGTCAATCGCGGAAGTCTATGAGTGAGGCGACGTCGAGTAAACTAACCGTTATCGATATGGCTATAACTCCAAGTCAATGCAGAGCCCTTACAACCTCAACTCTGTGATGTCGCGTCTGCATGCCAGGCAGCTGCGGTTGCTGATCGCGGTGGCGGAGCAGGGCTCGCTGCTGGCGGCGGCGGACCGCGTGGGGCTGACGCAACCCGGGGCTAGCAAGGCGTTGAAGGAGCTGGAGTCCACGCTCAACGCGCCGCTCTTCATGCGCACCAACCGCGGGCTTGTGCCTACGGAAGCGGGAACCTGCGCGGTGCGCTTCGCGCGGCTGATCCAGTCCGACATCAGCCACTTGCAGCAGGAGCTGAGCGCCATCGCCAGTGGCGCAGGTGGCCGCATTGCCGTAGGCACCATCATGGGCGCAGTGCCGCTCCTGACGCGGGCGCTCACGCAGCTGATGGACCAGCAGCCGGACATCTCGGTGGAGATCGTCGAGGACACCAGCGAAAGTCTGCTCGCGCTCATCGACCAGGGGCGGCTGGACGCGGCCATCTGCCGCTCGTCGGTCAGTCCCAAACCCCACCTGTACGACACTGTCGTGGTCAAGGATGAGTCTCTCGCCGTCATCGCGCACCAGGCGCATCCGGCGGCGGGCCTGGCATCGATCACGCTGCAAGATCTGTCTGCCAGCCGCTGGGTGGTGTACCGCGCGCACATGCCAATGCGCCGCACGCTGGAGCGCGAATTCTTCGAAGAGATCCTGTCATTTCCGACGCATCTGATCGAGACCACATCCGCGCTGGCCACGCTTTCGCTGCTGAGCCACAACCCCAATCTGGTGGCCCTGGTGTCGGACGACGTGGCCGACTACGTCTGCCAGCACGGCATGGTCGCCCGCCTGCCGCTGCGGCTCAAGTCGCGCAGCGAGCCGTACGAACTCATCGCGCGGCGCAACGCGCACCGCCATCCGGCGCTGACGCTGCTGATCGATTCGCTGTTAGCCTTGCGTGCCGTTGCCGAAGAGGCCCCAGCGGCGCCCTGAACCGCCGCTTCTTACAATTGCGCCATGCAGCAGATCACCTACACCCGCGCCCAGCAGCTTCCCAACATCCTCGCCCAACGCATCGTCATCCTCGACGGTGCCATGGGCACCATGATCCAGCGCTTCAAGCTGGGCGAGGCGCAGTACCGGGGCGAGGGCTACACCGGGCCAGACGGTGCAGGTGATCGGTTCAAGGACTTTCCCCGCGATGTGAAGGGCAACAACGAGTTGCTGAGCCTGACGCGTCCCGATGTGATTCGCGACATCCACGAGCGCTACCTGGCTGCGGGTGCCGACCAGCAAGGCACCCAGGGCCAAGGACTTTACCAATCAGCGTACGCGCCGCGCAGGCGAGGTCGATGAAG
>JACCDV010661962.1_pt1 | contig 10044 bp, 8 predicted proteins | sample 7446131 | NCBI WGS metagenome assembly JACCDV01 (sample SAMN15323448, study PRJNA562643) | freshwater metagenome | isolation source: river surface water | place: USA:Blue River Watershed | collected 2017-08-17
AGGTCGGGCTGCAGCATCAGCAGCGCGCCGGCGCCGGCGACCGCAATCGCCATCGGGAAGAAGCCTTTCGACAGGCTGTGCATGTACTGCTGCTTGCGCACGGTGAAGTCGGCCGCGTAGATCACCATCATCAGCTTCATGATCTCGGACGGCTGCAGGTTCAGGCCGCCGAAGCCGATCCAGCGCCGCGCGCCGTTCACGCCCTTGCCGATACCCGGCACCAGCACCAGCACCATCAGCGCCAGCGCACCGAGGAAGAGCCAGGGCGTCCACTTCTCCCATTGCTCGACCTTGAACCGGAATGCAAACAGGCCGGCGAGCAGGCCAAACGCAATGAAGCCCGCCTGCCGCAGCAGGAAATGGTGGTTCTTGTAATTCGCGTACTTCGGTGAATCGGGCAGCGCAATCGATGCCGAATACACCATGATCAGCCCGCCCAGCAGCAACAGCAGCACGACCCACACCAGCGCCTGGTCGTACTCGAGCATTTTCGAGCGCTGCACCATGGGCGCATCGGCCAGGCGCGATTCGCGCACGGCCTGGGCCGCGTTGCCGAAGAAGGGCAGGGTGAGCTTCAAGCGATCACCTCGCCTTTGTCGAGGCCGAGCTCGCGCACGGCATCGACGAACACCTGCGCACGATGCGCATAGCTGTCGAACATGTCAAAGCTGGCGCAGGCAGGCGACAGCAATACCTGATCGCCGGCCTGTGCGATGGCAGCGGCATCGCGTACCGCATCATTCAATGTCGGGCATGTGGCGAGGCTGACGCCGGTGTCGGCCAGTGCATCACGGATGGCCGGCGCATCGCGACCGATCAGCATCACCGCCTTCACATGGCGCGCGACCGACGGCGCCAGCGGCTTGAAGTCCTGCCCCTTGCCATCGCCACCGGCAATCAGGATCAGACGCTTGTCGCCAGCGGCATGCGATGCGCCCAGACCGTCGAGCGCGGCGATGGTGGCACCCACATTGGTGCCCTTGCTGTCGTCAAAATACTCGACGCCGGCGATGGTCGCGACCGGCTCCACGCGATGCGGCTCGCCACTGTACTGGCGCGCCGCATGCAACAGCGGCGCCAGCGGCAGGTCGATCGCACGGCACAGTGCGAGGGCTGCGAGCACATTGGTCGCATTGTGCTGGCCACGGATTTTCAGCGCATCGACCGGCATCAGCCGGTTCAGGTACAGCTCGACATCGGGCTGTGCCTTACCGCGGCGCTTCTTCGGTGCATCGTCATCATGGGCGATCGCGAGCATCAGCCACTGCATGCCGCCTTCATCGGACAAGCCCAGCGCATCGGGCGCGGCCGGTGTATCGGTACCGAAAGTGACAACATGCGGCTCGGCCTTGGGCTCGGCGGCCGGATGCGGCTTCAGCATCTGCATCGTGCGCGCGTCGTTGCGGTTCAGCACGCGCGTGGTGTCAGGACCGAAGATGCGTGCCTTCGCATCTGCATACGCGCTCATGTCGCCATGCCAGTCCAGATGGTCTTGCGACAGGTTCAGCACGACCGCCGCATCCGCGTTCAGGCTGTACGTCGAGAACAGCTGGAAGCTCGACAGCTCCAGTACCCAGCACTGAGGCAATGCGTCACCTTCGATGGCCTCGCGCATCACATCCAGTGCAGCCGGGCTGATATTGCCGGCGACCTTCACCGACAGGCCGGCCGCCTGGCACAACTGGCCAGCCAGGCTGGTGACGGTGGTCTTGCCGTTGGTACCGGTGATCGCAAGTACTTTCGGCGCATAGAAGCGCTCGGCCTTCAATGCGGCGAGGGCCTGCGCAAAGAGTTCGATCTCGCCCCAGACCGGGATCCCGCGCTCCTGCGCGATCGGCAGCATCACGGTCAGTTCGCGATGCGGCGCGAGGCCGGGGCTGACGGCGATGACATCCACGTCATTCATCAGCGCTGCGCTGAACTCGCCGCCGATGAATTCGGCGTCCGGCACGACCGCCTTCAATTGAGGCAGACGCTCAGGCTGGCTGCGGGTGTCGGCTACGCGCAGACGCGCGCCGCAATGGGCAAGCCAGCGAGCGATCGCGAGACCGGATTCTCCCAGGCCCAGCACCAGCGCGCGCTTGCCGGCGAAGGCTTCACGATGATCGGGGCCCGGCTCAGGCTCAGGCTCAGGCTCAGGTTCGGGTTCTGGCTGCGACTCGGGCGGCAGCGCATCCGACGATGTGCTCGCCTCTTCAGTCGGCCCGTTATCGCCATCCATTGCTTCGACAGGCATGTCGGCTTGCACGCCGGCAGAGACGGCGGCTTGCACATCAGGCGCATCGATCAACTGATCGCGCGCGTTGTCGTGCCGTGCGTCATCCTGCATAGCTTCGTGCATCTGTTGCTGCATCCCGACAGTATCCTGTTCGTTATTCATTCAAGCCTTCAATTACCTTCACAGCATCGCTTAACGCAGCTTCAGCGTGGAGAGTCCGACCAGCACCAGCATCATCGTGATGATCCAGAAGCGGACCACGACCTGCGTTTCCTTCCAGCCCTTCTGTTCATAGTGGTGATGCAAGGGCGCCATCAACAGCACCCGCTTGCCGACCCCGGTGCGCATCTTCGTGTACTTGAAGTAGGCGACCTGCAGCATCACCGACAGCGTCTCGACCACAAACACACCGCCCATGATGAACAGCACGATTTCCTGACGCACGATGACCGCGATCGTGCCGAGCGCACCGCCCAGTGCGAGTGCGCCGACATCCCCCATGAACACCTGTGCCGGATACGCGTTGAACCACAGGAAGGCCAGGCCGGCGCCCGCCATCGCACCGCAGAAGATCAGCAATTCACCGGCACCGGGGATATGCGGAATCAGCAGGTATTTCGAGTACGTCGCACTGCCGGTCAGGTAAGCGAACAGACCGAGCGCGGAGCCAACCATCACGGTCGGCATGATCGCGAGGCCGTCGAGACCATCGGTCAGGTTCACCGCATTCGACGTGCCGACGATCACGAAATAGGTCAGCGCGATGAAACCCCAGACCCCGAGCGGATAGCTGATGGTCTTGAAGAAGGGCACGATCAGGTCGGCCTTGTTCGGCAGCTCCATCGCAAAACCGGATTGCACCCACTGCAGGAACAGCTCCCACACTTTCATGTTGGTCGGGCCGGACACCGAAAACGCGAGATAGAACGCGGCCAGCAAGCCGATGATGGATTGCCAGAAGTACTTCTCACGCGACGCCATGCCGTTCGGATCCTTGTAGACCACCTTGCGGTAATCATCGACCCAGCCAATCACGCCAAAACCGAGCGTGACGATCAGCACCGGCCAGATGAAGCGATTGGCCCAGTCGCCCCACAGCAGCACCGAAATGCCGATGCCGATCAGGATCAGTGCACCACCCATCGTCGGTGTGCCGGACTTGACCAGATGCGTTTGCGGTCCATCGGTACGCACTGCCTGACCAACCTTTAGCTCGGTCAGCATGCGGATCACGGCCGGACCGGCGATCAGGCCGATCAGCAATGCGGTCAGCGTCGCGAACACCGCGCGGAAGGTAATGAAGTTGAAGACGCGCAGTGCGCCTATCTGGTCCTGGAACAGTTGGGCCAACCACAGCAGCATGTCAGTGTCCTCCCGCCTGTGCAGCGGCGGCGCCGGTCAGGCGTTGCACCACGCGCTCCATTTGCATGAAGCGCGAACCTTTCACGAGGACGCTGGCGCCGGACGGCACGTGCGCAACCTCTTCATTCAATGTATCCATGTCGTCGAAATGCCGCGCTTCGTTGCCGAAGGCCTGGCTGGCATGGCGCGCCAGCGCGCCGAGTGTGAACAATTGATCGATGTGGCGCTGGCGCGCATACGCACCGATTTCCTGATGGAAGGCCACGCCTTCGCTGCCGACTTCGCCCATGTCGCCCAGCACCAGCGTACGCGGGCCGGGCGCGGTCGCCAGCACATCGATGGCGGCGCGCACCGAATCCGGGTTCGCGTTGTACGTATCGTCGATTACCAGCGCACCATTCGATGCCTGCTTCTTTTGCAGGCGGCCGGCGACCGGCGCAAAATTCTCCAGTCCGCGCTTGATCGCCGCGATATCGATGCCGATTGCGAGCACGGCAGCGCAGGCCGCCAGCGCATTGCGCACGTTGTGTACGCCGGCTGCGGCGAGTGCGATATCGAAAGTCTGGCCCTGTGCGAGCACGGTCAGCTGGCTGCCGAATGCATGCAGGCCGACGCCGGGTCGCCAGCTGCAGATCACGGACGGGCTGTCGGCCAGACCGAAGGTAACGGTGCGTCGGCTGCCCGCATAGCCATACCACAGCGCGGCGTAATCATCGTCGGCCGGGAACACCGCGCAGGCTTGCGGGCCGAGTGCCTTGATGACGGCGCCATTTTCTTCGGCGACCGCAGCGACACTGGCCATGAATTCCTGATGCTCGCGCTGCGCATTGTTGACCAGGCCCACGGTCGGCTCGGCAATCTCGGCCAGGCGCGCAATCTCTCCGGGATGGTTCATGCCCATCTCGATCACGGCTGCACGATGCCGCGCATCGAGCCGGAACAGGGTCAGCGGCACGCCGATCTCGTTGTTCAGGTTGCCGCGTGTGGCCAGATAGTTGTCTTCACCGAAGGCTGCCGCGAGTATCGACGCGATCATTTCCTTTACGGTGGTCTTGCCGTTGCTGCCGGTGACGCCGATGACGGGAATGTCGAAGCGGCGGCGCCACAGGTTCGCGATCTGGCCCAGTGCATGACGGGTATCGCCGACCACCAGTGCCGGCACGTCTATCCCGGCCGGCAATTGCTCGACCACGACCGCAACCGCGCCCCGCGCAACCACATCGGCAATGAAGTCATGTGCATCGAAGCGCTCGCCGCGCAGCGCGACGAACACATTGCCCGGCTCGACGGTCTTGCTGTTGGTGCTGACACCGCTGAACGCGACCGATGCATCGGCCGCCGCACGGAGCTGCGCGCCGGGGATATGGGTCAGCAATTCACTCAGGAGCGCCTGCATCAATGGCCTCCGTAACGAGTAGCACGCGTGGCAAGCGCCAGCTGCGCATGGTCGGCATCGCGAAACGCATGACGCCGTCCCTTGATTTCCTGATAGTCCTCATGCCCCTTGCCAGCCACGAGGATCACGTCATTCTTGCCGGCATGGCGAATCGCGGACAGGATGGCAGACGCGCGGTCCTCGATCACCTGCAGCTTGCTGCGGCCGGCCTCATCCAGGCCGGCGACGATCTGCTCGATGATGTGCGCCGGTTCCTCACTGCGCGGGTTGTCGCTGGTGACGACCAGATGATCGGCCTGTTGCGCAGCGGCTGCCATCTGCGGGCGCTTGCCCGGATCACGATCGCCGCCGCAGCCGAACACGCACCACAGCTCACCATGGCGCGCATCCGCGACCGGGCGCAGCGTATCCAGCGCCTTCGCCAGTGCATCCGGCGAGTGCGCATAATCGATCACGGCCAGCGGACCGTCCTGTCCACCCAGTTGCTGCATGCGACCCGGCACCGGTACCAGTGCTTCCAGCGCATGCACGACGCTGTTCCAGCTCAGGCCGCGCGCAAACAGCACGCCGGCGATCGCGAGCACATTGCTGACATTGAAGCGGCCGATCAAGCGCGTGCGTACGGTGCCGCTGCCCTGCGGCGCACTCAGCGTGAAGCTGGTGCCGTGCTGGGCGATACGGATGTCGGTCGCCGACAGGGTCGGCACGCCATCGATGACGACAGCTTCGGTGGTATAGCCGATCACTGCGACGGCAGGCTGGCGGTTGCGCACACGCTCCAGCATGCGCAAGCCCATCGCATCATCGAGGTTGATCACCGCGTGCTGCAGACCGGGCCAGTCGAACAGGATGGCCTTCGCCGCTTCATAAGCCTCCATCGTCTGATGGAAGTCCAGATGGTCGCGCGTGAAATTGGTCAGTACCGCGACATCGACATGCAATTCATCCATGCGACCCTGTACCAGGCCGATCGACGAGGCTTCGATCGCAAGCGCGACCGCGCCTTGCTTTTTCTGCTCAGCCAGTGCGCGATGCAATTGCACCGCATCCGGTGTGGTGAAACCGGTGGTCGCAAAACCTTCGGCGCTGCCGCGCTTGAACAAGCCGACGCCGAGCGTGCCGATCACGGTCGTCGGCATCTGCTCCAGCGACAATGCCTGGCCCAGCCATTGCGTGCAGGAGGTCTTGCCATTGGTACCGGTGACAGCCACGCTGAACAGGTCGCGGTCCGGTTCGCGATACCAGATGTGTGCAAGGCGGCCCACCGTCTTTGCCAGCGCCGGCACCGCATGGTGCGGCACGCGCCAGCTGTCGTCCCACGCAAAACCATCGGCATCGTCGTACAGCACTGCCGCGGCGCCGGCGTCGATCGCCTGCGAAATATAGTGACGGCCATCGCCGGCTTCGCCCGGGCAGGCAAGGAACACATCGCCGCGGCCGATGCGGCGCGAGTCGAGTGACAGTTCGGCTGCGGCGTCAGTCCCGGCGGCAGCACCGGTGGCAGAGGCTGCAACTGCGCTGCGCAGCCAGTCGGCAAGCTCGGCGGGTTTCATCAGCGTGCCCATTACATGCTCTCCGCCACCGGCTGCGCCGGCAGGATCACATTGGTGATGCTCGCGTCCGGCGGCACGTTCAGCGAGCGCAATGCGCTGGCAGCGACGTTCGCAAACACCGGTGCCGCGACCTGACCGCCGTAATGCTTGCCGGCTGACGGCTCATCGACCATCACTGCGATGATGATGCGCGGGTCAGACGCAGGCGCGAGCCCGACGAAAGATGCGACGTACTTGTTCACGTAATGGCCGTTTTCCAGCTTGTGCGCGGTGCCGGTCTTGCCGGCAACACGGTAGCCACGCACTTGCGCGAGCGGCGCGGTACCGCCGGGGCCGACCACTTTTTCCATCATCTCGCGCATCTGCTGCGCGGTCTTCTCCGAGATCACGCGCTGCGGTTGCGGCGGGTGGTCCAGCTTCTGGAAGGACAACGGGATCATCTCGCCATTGCGCGCAAAAATCATGTACGAGCGTGCGACCTGGATCAGCGATACCGAGATGCCATGGCCATAGCTCATCGTCGCCTGTTCGATCGGACGCCAGGTCTTGTACGGGCGCATGCGGCCGGCGACGGCGCCGGGGAAGCCGAAGCGCGGCGCCTGACCGAAACCGACCGAGGTGAACAGGTCCCACATTTCGCGCGGCTCGCACTTCAATGCCATGCGCACGGTACCGACGTTGGACGACTGCTGGATGATCTGCGCGACTGACATGCTGCCCGCATGCGGATGCGAATCCCCAATGGTGGACGGGCCGATGGTCAGCTTGTTCGGCGTATCCACCATGGTCTCCGGCTTCACCAGACCTTTTTCGAGCGCGAGTGCGACGGTGAAGGGCTTGAGCGTCGAACCTGGCTCATAGGTATCGGTCATCACGCGGTTGCGCAGCTGTGCGCCAGTCAGACCCTGCCGCGTATTCGGGTTATAGGTCGGCATGTTGGCCAGCGCCAGTACTTCGCCGGTCTTTACATCCAGCACCACGATCGCGCCGGCCTTCGCGCGATTTTCCTCGACCGCCTGTTGCAGTGACGTGAACGCGATGTACTGGATCTTGCCGTCGATTGACAGCGTCAGGTCCTTGCCATCCTGCGGCTCGCGGATGAACGCAATGTCTTCGACCACACGGCCCAGGCGGTCCTGGATCACGCGCCGGCTGCCGGTGGTGCCGCCGAGCGACGCCTGCTGCGCCAGCTCCATGCCCTCCTGGCCCTTGTCTTCGACATTGGTGAAGCCGAGCACATGGGCGGCGATATGGCCGGCCGGGTAGTAGCGCTTGTATTCCTTCTTCGTATGGATGCCGGACAGTTCGAGCTCGGCAATCTTGTCGGCCACCTCGGGCTCGACCTGGCGCTTCAGGTACACGAAGGTGCGGTCCGAATCGAGCTTTTTCTTCAGGTCCGCAAACGGCATGTCGAGCAGTTGCGCAAGACGGCGCAGCTTGTCCTGATCGGCATCGACTGCTTCAGGAATGGCCCAGATCGCTTTCACTGGCAGCGACGACGCCATCACCTCGCCATTGCGGTCAAGGATCTTGCCGCGCACGGCCGGTGTTTCCAGCGTGCGCGCATAACGCGCCTCGCCTTTCTTCTGCAGGAAATCGGTCGAGACTGCCTGCAACCAGAACGCGCGCACGCCGAGCGCGACGAACGCGGCGAACAGCAGGAACAGCGTGAACTTCGAGCGCCAGGTCGGTAGCTGCACGGCCAGCACCGGGCTGGCGGAAAAGGACATGCCGCGCGCGGCGGCCTTGCGGGTGGGTGCGCGCATCAGCGGGCCCCTCCGGCGGAGACGTACTGCGTGCGCGCGGCGCCGGGTGCGCTCATGCCGAGCGTGCGCGCGATGCCGTCAATGCGCGAGTGGCGCGCGAGGTTTGATTGCTCCACCTGCAGTTGGTCCCACTCGGTCTCGAGCTGGCGCTGGCGCAGCTGCGTGCGCTCGAGCTCGATGAACAGGCGGCGCGCCTGGTGCTGCGAATTGACGAGCAATAGCGAACAGATCACCAGCACGGCCAGCAGCGGCAACAGGGTGCGATTGCTCATCGAGTTCACGCTGCCACTCCTTCGGGCAGGCGGATCGCGCCACGCATCACAGCCGAGCGCGCACGCGGATTGGCGGCGATCTCGGCGTCTGAGGGTTTCACGCGGGGCAGCAGCTTCATCATCGGCTGCGGCAGGTCGGCGGCACGAATCGGCAGGCGGCGGTCGGGCTGCGGTACGCTGGCCTTGGCAGCCAGGAACCGCTTGACGATGCGATCTTCCAGCGAATGAAAGCTGATCACCACCAATCTCCCGTACGGCGCGAGGCGCGCGTATGCCTGGTTCAAACCTGCTTCAAGTTCCTCAAGTTCCTGATTGACGAAAATCCGTACAGCCTGAAAAGTCCGGGTGGCCGGGTCTTTGCCTTTTTCGCGGGTCTTGACGGCTTCAGCCACGAGCGCGGCAAGTTGTCCTGTGCGAGTGATGGGCTCGACTGCCCTGCGAGCAACAATCGCCTTTGCAATCTGAAAAGCAAACCGTTCTTCCCCATAGTCGCGAATCACTTTCTCCAGGTTGTCCTGCGTCTCGTTCGCCAGCCATTCGGCCGCTGACATGCCGCGCGTGGTGTCCATGCGCATGTCCAGCGGTCCATCGGCGCGGAAGCTGAAACCGCGCTCCGCGTCATCGACCTGCGGCGATGAAATGCCGAGATCCATCAGCACGCCATCGACCTTGGCGATGCCGCGCTCATCCAGTGCCGCATCCAGCATCGCGTAGCTGTGGTGCACGATCGCAAAGCGCGAGTCCTGCTGCGCCAGTGCATCGGCCACCGCCACCGCCTGCGGGTCCTTGTCAAACGCCATCAGCCTGCCCTTCGCGGACAGGCGACTCAACATCATCCGGCTATGCCCGCCGCGGCCAAAGGTGCCGTCGACGAAAATGCCATCGCGACGCGCATCGCTGATATCGAGCGCGTCGATCGCTTCATCCAGCAGCACAGTGCGGTGCGAAAAACCAGGCACCGGTACCTCGTTCATCTGCAGCCGTCAGAAGGAAAAATTGTTCAACACATCGGGCATGCCGCCGGCGATGGCCTGCGCTTCGCTCTCCTCAAGCTTGGCGGCGTCCCATATCTCGAAATGGCTGCCCATGCCCAGCAGCATCACGTCGCGCGACATGGCGGCGGCAGTACGAAGTTCGGGAGAAATCAGGATGCGGCCAGCGCTGTCCATCTCGACGTCACTGGCGTTGCCAAGGAAAATGCGCTGCCAGGCGCGCGCCGACATCGGCCAGTTCGCGATTTGTTCGCGGTGCTGTTCCCATACCGGACGCGGGAACAGCAGCAGGCAGCCGTGCGGATGGCGTGTCAGCGTGACGCGGCCTTCCGCTTGCACGGTCAGCGCGTCACGGTGCCGGGCCGGAATCGACATCCGTCCCTTCGCATCCATGCTCAGTGCTGATGCTCCCTGATACACCGCTCAACCGCCCTCACAAGTAGATTTCCGCCAAAGACTGCCGGCGCGAAGCGACGCGCCCGCCA
>JACCDV010141514.1_pt1 | contig 10040 bp, 9 predicted proteins | sample 7446131 | NCBI WGS metagenome assembly JACCDV01 (sample SAMN15323448, study PRJNA562643) | freshwater metagenome | isolation source: river surface water | place: USA:Blue River Watershed | collected 2017-08-17
AGCGGCCACGGCGGCTTCGCCCATCTGCTTGCGCAGCGCTTCAGTCATGCCGGGGGCCGGCGCTTCTTCCAACACTTTTTGGTGGCGGCGCTGGACCGAGCAGTCGCGTTCAAACAAGTACACGCAGTTGCCGTGTGTGTCGCCAAACACTTGAATTTCGATGTGGCGCGGGCGTTGCACATATTTCTCAATCAACACCGCGTCGTCACCAAAGCTGTTGATGGCTTCGCGTTTGCAACTGGCCAAGGCATCGGCAAACTCCGCGCTGCTGTTGACCACGCGCATGCCCTTACCACCGCCACCGGCGCTGGCTTTGATGAGCGCGGGGTAGCCAATGCGGTCGGCTTCGCGTTGCAGCAACGCGGGGTCTTGGTCAGCCGCGTGGTAACCGGGGACCAAGGGCACGCCTGCTTTTTCCATCAACTGTTTTGACTCTGCTTTCAAGCCCATGGCGCGAATGCTGGAAGCATGTGGCCCGATGAACGCCACGGCCGCTGCCGCGCAAGCGTTGGCAAAGTCTTCGTTTTCGCTCAAAAAGCCGTAGCCGGGATGCACCGCTTGTGCGCCCGTGTCTTTGGCGGCTTGCAAAATGCGCTCCCAACGCAAATAGCTGTCTTTGGGGGCACTGCCACCAATGTGCACGGCTTCGTCACACACTTGCACATGCTTGGCTTGCGCGTCAGCGTCTGAATACACCGCCACGGTTTTGATGCCCATACGGCGAGCAGTCGCAGCAACACGGCAAGCGATTTCGCCACGGTTGGCAATGAGGATTTTTTTAAACATCTTGAAACTCCAATTCACCGGTCACAGCAACCACGAAGGTTTGCGTTTTTGCAAGAACGATTGCACGCCCTCTTTGCCTTCAGCACTTGAACGAATGTCGGCAATGCCAGCCACCGTGTGTGCCACCAAAGCATCGTCCATCTCGCGCTCTGCCACGTCTTGCACCAAGCGTTTGCATGCGCGCACAGCGTTGGGGCTGGCACTCACCAAGGCACTTGTCAACTCGGCCACTTTGGCATCCAGCGCATCGGCAGGCACCACCTCGTGCACCAAGCCCACGCGATGTGCTTCGACCGCGCTGAAACGCTCGGCCGTTAAGAAGTAGCGGTGCGACGCACGTGCACCCATGGCACGAATCACATAGGGGCTGATGGTGGCGGGAATGAGCCCCAGCTTCACTTCGCTCAAGCAATATGTGGCGGTGTCCACACTCACAGCCATGTCGCATGCAGCGACCAAGCCCACGCCGCCGGCAAACACATCGCCTTGCACGCGGGCGATGGTGGGCTTGGGGCATTCGTAAATCGCACGCAACATGGCGGCGAGTTGACCTGCGTCGGCGAGGTTTTCATCGCGCGTGTAGTCGGCCATGCGGCGCATCCAATTCAGATCGGCACCTGCACAAAACGCGGGGCCTTCTGCGGCCAACACCACGCAGCGCACATCGGCGGCTTGGCCTGCTTGGGTGAAAGCGGATTTCAACTCGGCGATCACCTCATCGTTGAATGCGTTGCGTACATCGGGACGGCTGAGCGTGATGGTGCGAATGGACCCTTGGTTGCTGATGGTCAGCGCAGAGTTTGATGGGCTTGTCATGTCAACGCCCCATCACATGCGGAACAAGCCAAACTTAGTCTCAGGGATCGGCGCATTCAGCGAAGCGCTCAAGCCCAGCGCCAACACGCGGCGTGTATCAGCGGGGTCAATTACACCGTCATCCCACAGGCGTGCCGTGGCGAAGTAAGGGTGCCCTTGGTGTTCGTACTGTTGGCGAATGGGGTCTTTGAAGGCTTGCTCTTCTTCGGCGCTCCATTGGCCGCCTTTGCCTTCAATGCCATCGCGCTTGACGGTAGCCAACACGCTGGCCGCTTGCTCGCCGCCCATGACGCTGATGCGCGCATTGGGCCACATCCACAAGAAGCGTGGCGCAAATGCGCGACCACACATGCCGTAGTTGCCCGCGCCAAAACTGCCGCCAATGATGACGGTGAATTTGGGCACCGCCGCCGTCGCTACAGCGGTGACCATCTTGGCGCCATTGCGGGCAATGCCTTCGTTTTCATACTTGCGCCCCACCATGAAGCCGGTGATGTTTTGCAAGAAGACCAACGGAATTTTGCGCTGGCAGCACAGCTCAATGAAGTGCGCGCCTTTCAAGGCTGACTCGCTGAACAAAATACCGTTGTTGGCAATGATGCCCACGGGCATGCCTTCGATGCGTGCAAAGCCGCACACCAGCGTGGTGCCAAAGCGTGCTTTGAATTCGTCAAACTCAGAACCGTCGACGATGCGAGCAATGATCTCGCGCACATCAAACGGCTTGCGTGTGTCGGTGGGAATGACGCCGTACAACTCTTTGGCGTCGTACTTGGGTGGCACGGGCTCATGCGTGGCAATGTTGGGCGCTTTCTGCGCGTTCAAATTCTTCACCGCTTGGCGCGCCAGCGACAACGCATGCAAATCGTTTTGCGCCAAGTGGTCGGCCACGCCAGACAAGCGGGTATGCACATCGCCACCGCCTAGATCTTCGGCGGTCACCACTTCGCCCGTGGCGGCCTTCACCAAAGGTGGCCCACCCAAGAAGATGGTGCCTTGGTTTTTAACGATGATGGTTTCATCGCTCATGGCAGGTACGTACGCGCCACCGGCGGTGCAGCTACCCATCACCACCGCAATTTGCGCAATGCCTTGCGCGCTCATATTGGCTTGGTTGAAGAAGATGCGACCAAAGTGGTCACGATCGGGGAAGACCTCGTCTTGGTTGGGCAAGTTGGCACCGCCCGAGTCCACCAAGTAAATGCACGGCAAATTGTTTTGCTGCGCAATTTCTTGGGCGCGCAAATGCTTCTTCACGGTGAGCGGATAGTAGGTACCGCCCTTCACCGTGGCATCGTTGCACACGATCATGCAGTCCACGCCGTTCACGCGGCCAATGCCGGCGATGACGCCCGCGCACGGTGCGTCGTTGTTGTACATATTGAGCGCGGCCAGTGGGGCCACCTCAAGGAAAGGTGTGCCGGGGTCGAGCAACATTTGCACACGGTCGCGGGGCAGCAGCTTGCCGCGTGCGGTGTGCTTGGCACGAGCGGCCTCGCCGCCACCTTGGGCCACGCGCTCCAAGTGCAAGCGCAGATCGTCCACCACTTGTTGCATGGCGGAGACATTGGCCACAAAGTCGGCCGAACGTGGGTTGAGTTGGGTTTGCAAAACAGTCATATGCACTCTCTCTTGCGCCATATCCATGGCATGTTCAATGCCAACAAGCATAGGACCCCACGCCTGACAGCACCTGACACACAGGTTGCAAATCCTGCCAAAATAACACCCCCTATGACAAACCCCAACCCACCCAGTCGAGCTGAAACCCCCATGGCGTTTATACGCGCCATTGTGATGGCTTACACCCAGCGCGGCCTGGACCCCGGCCACGCCTTGCGCAAGGCACAAATCACGCCAAGCCAACTCAAAACCAACGGCCGCGTGACCGCCTTGCAAATGGAGTGGCTGAGCGAGGCTGCCATGCGTGAGCTGGATGACGAAGCCTTGGGCTGGTTTCGGCGCCGCTTGCCTTGGGGCAGCTACGGCATGTTGGTGCGCGCCAGCCTGACCGCCCCTACGCTGGGCGTGGCGATGCAGCGCTGGTGCCGCCACCACAACCTGTTGACCGATGACATTGCCCTGCACCTGGCGCACGACAAACACACCGCCAGCATCAGCCTGCAAGAGCATCACACCTTGGGTGAGCTGCGCGAGTTTTGCACCGTGTCGGTGTTGCGCAATGCGCTGGGCGTGGCCAGCTGGCTCACCGACTCGCGCATCGACCTGAGCCAAACCGAGCTGCACTTTGCGGCGCCGCCGCACCACGCCAGCTACCGGGTTTTATTTGATGGGCCTACTCAGTTTGATGCCCCACTGAGCCGCATTTGCTTTGACGCAGGTTACTTGCGACTGCCCGTGCGCCGCGACGAAGCGGCCTTGCAACGCATGCTGCAACGCGCCCTGCTGCTGACCGTGCGTCCCTACCGTCGCGACCGCTTGCTGGTGGAAAAAGTGCGCCAAGCCTTGGCCGAACACCCCCAAGCCACACGCAACGCAGACGACTTGGCTACGCTGCTGCACGTCTCGCCACGCACTTTGCACCGCCAGCTGCAAGATGAGGGGGCATCGCTACAACAGCTCAAAGACAGCGTGCGCCGCGAACGCGCCATGCAGCTGCTGCTCAAAACCAAAAAGCCCATCAAGCAAATTGCGGCTGAAGTGGGCTTTGCCAGCGACAAGAGTTTCATGCGCGCGTTTCGCACATGGACTGATCAAACGCCCGATGAATTACGTCGCAGCTGATTCGCTCAGTTGACGCATGTGCGTCATCACATACACGGCACCCGCCTCACGCAACACCTGAGCATCCGCGCCCGCAGGCGCATAGCCCCACACAGTAGCGCCAGCGGCCACACCGGCCGTCACGCCAATGGGCGTGTCTTCCACCACCAAGCAACGCTTGGGGTCGGCTTGCAGATGCGCGGCAGCAGCCAAGTACACATCGGGGAAAGGTTTGCTGCGCGGAGTTTCGTGGCCGCTGAAAATGCGCCCCTCAAAAAACTCAGCCAAGCCCACGCGCTGCAACATCATCTCGACCTTGTAGCGGTCGGCGCCAGAGGCGACAGCTATACGGCCTTGGCATTGGGTGTGCCAGTAGCGCACGGCGTCCAGTGCGCCATCAATCAAGGTGATTTCAGTTTCAAGACGCAAGTTACGACGGCGGTAGAACTCGCCCATGAACGCATCGGTCAAGGGCTTGCCGGTGTGGCGCTCTATCAAATCGGCACGGCTGCGCACGGTGTGCCCCACAAACTGCGCCATGCATTCGGCCAAGCTCAAACGCCAGCCGTTTTCGTCCAGCATGTCGCGCAGCGCGCCGCAGGTGATAGCTTCGCTGTCGACCAGCACGCCATCGCAATCAAATAAAACGGCTTCAAAAGTCATGCAGGAATTATCGACGGAGCCCTCGCAGCGCTGCCCTGTGAGGCGATCAGAATTGATCGCCATCCACGTAAAACCAACGACCGTCTTCGCGCACAAAGCGGCTGCGTTCGTGCAAGCGCACCGCTTGACCCTGCACACGGTAACGCGCGACAAACTCCACCTCTGCAGTGTCAGCGCCCGTCACTTGGCGTTGGCGGACTTCCAAGCCGAGCCACTTGGCGCCTGCCTCAAAGTCGAGCGACGCGGGACGCGTGCTGCTGTGCCATGTGGCCAGCAAGTAACTGCCTTGCTCGCGCACAAACGCACTGTAGCGTGAGCGCATGAGGTGTTCGGCATCAGGCGCGGGCGTGATATTGAAGTGGTCGACAAAGCGACCGCAGCAATCGACGTAGACCACAGGACGTTTCCGTGCATCCACGCGTCCGCAAGGGCAAGCACTCGTCACACTCATGCGAAAGTCATGCCACTGATCACCCACGCAATGACCATCAAGCCAACGCGCGTTGAATGATGATTTTTTGCACGTCGCTGGCGCCTTCGTAAATTTGGCACACGCGCACGTCACGGTAAATGCGCTCCACGGGGAAGTCGCTCACCACGCCATAGCCCCCCAAAGTTTGAATGGCGACGCTGCACACTTTCTCAGCCGTTTCGCTGGCAAAGAGTTTGGCCATGGCGGCTTCTTTCAAGCAAGGCAAGCCGGCATCGCGCAACGCGGCCGCGTGGTACATGAGTTGACGTGCGGCTTCGAGCTGCGTGGCGCAGTCGGCCAAACGGAAACCCACGGCTTGGTGATTGAAGATGGCGGTGCCAAAGCTCACGCGTTCTTTGCTGTATTGCAACGCGGCTTCAAACGCGCTGCGGGCCATACCAATGCTTTGAGCGGCAATGCCGATGCGGCCGCCTTCCAAAGCGGACAACGCAATCTTGTAGCCCTCGCCTTCTTGGCCAATGAGGTTTTCGGCGGAAATGCGGCAGTTATCAAAGTTGATTTGCGCGGTGTCGCTGCTGTGCTGACCGAGCTTGTCTTCCAAGCGAGCCACGTGATAGCCAGGGGCGTTGGTCGGCACGATGAAGGCACTCATGCCCTTCTTGCCTGCACCTTTGTCGGTCACAGCAATAACGATAGCCACATGACCATTTTTGCCACTGGTGATGAACTGCTTGACGCCGTTGATCACATACTCGTCGCCCTCTTTGGTGGCGGTGGTGCGCAAGGCCGAAGCGTCAGAGCCCACATGTGGCTCGGTCAAACAGAAGGCGCCCAGCATATTGCCTTGCGCGAGTTCGGTGAGCCATTGCTTTTTCTGCGCATCGTTGCCGTAGCGCATGAGGATGGCGTTGACGGGGCAGTTGGTCACGCTGATGGCGGTGCTGGTGCCACCATCGCCGGCGGCGATTTCTTCCAACACCAAGGCAAGGGTGAGGTAGTCCAAGCCTGCGCCACCCAGCTCTTCGGGGACGCAGATACCGTAGGCGCCCAGCGCGGCCAAGCCTTTGTGCACCTCGTGCGGGAAGATTTCTTCTTTGTCCCACTTGGCGGCGTTGGGCCAGAGTTCTTGCTGAGCAAAGTCGCGCACGGCGTCGCGAATCATGATTTGGTCGGGGGTGAGCAACATGGCTGTATCCGTTTCAAAGTGAAAGTTTGAAGGGCATCACCACGCAAGGGCGCTGCCATCAAAAGACAAAAACTGGCCCGATTGCTCGGGGGTGATGTGAGCCAAGGTGTGGCGCATGTGCGAGACGGCTTGCTCGGGGGTGAGCGTGGCATTGGGGCCACCCATCTCGGTTTGAACCCAACCCGGATGCAGCGCCACGATGCGTGCTTTGGGGTACGCGGGTTGCGCGGTGCGCACCACCATGTTGAGCGCTGCCTTGCTGATGCGGTACAACGCTGCATCGCTGCTGCGCGTGCCTTGCAAACTGCCCATGACGCTGCTGACAAACGCCAACACGCCACCCGCGGCTTCGACCTTGTTGGCAATTTGCGGCAAGGCCATCATGGCGCCCATGACGTTGGTGTGCATCACACGGTCAAAGGCTTGTTGAGTGGGAGCGTTGTCAATCGATGCGTGGTCAATGACGCCTGCCACATACATCGCAACATCAAGCTTTTCGCCGTCGAGCATCCAATCCAAACCGCTCACGCTGATGGGGTTGGCCACATCCACACGCAAGGCTTGCGCGCCCATGCTTTTGAGTAGCGCCAAGCCTGCATCGTCACGGGCCGTGGCAATGACGCGCCAGCCATTGGCGATGTACTGGCGCACCAGCTCTAAGCCAATGCCACGTGACGCACCGAGGACGAGCGCGGTTTGCATGCGTGTGTTGGGCGCGAAGCCTTAGATCACTTCAAGGGCAACCGCTGTGCCCTCACCGCCGCCAATGCACAACGTGGCCAAACCTTTTTTGAGGCCGCGTGCTTTGAGCGCGTGAATGAGCGTGACCATGATGCGCGCACCCGATGCGCCGATGGGATGGCCCAAAGCACACGCGCCGCCGTTGACGTTGACTTTGTCGTGCGATACGTTGAGCTCTTTCATCAAGGCCATGGGCACCACGGCAAAGGCTTCGTTGACTTCCCACAGGTCCACGTCTTCCACTTTCCAACCGGCTTTGGCCAAGGCTTTTTGGGTGGCGCCCACAGGGGCGGTGGCAAACCACTCGGGTTCTTGCGCGTGGGTGGCGTGGCTGACGATGCGTGCCAAAGGCTTGCAGCCCAATTGCTTGGCGGTGCTCTCGCGCATCAACACCATGGCCGCGCCACCGTCGTTGATGGACGAGCTAGAAGCGGCGGTGATGGTGCCGTCTTTTTTGAACGCAGGCTTGAGCGAGGTGATTTTGTCGAGCTTGATCTTGCCGGGGCCTTCGTCAATCGAAATCACGGTCTCGCCTGCACGACCTTTGACGGTGACGGGTGTGATTTCAGTGGCGAAGGCACTGGTTTCAGTGGCGGCTTTGGCGCGTTGCACACTCGCGGTGGCAAACGCGTCTTGCTCGGCGCGGCTGAAGTTGTATTTGGCGGCGCAGTCTTCACCAAAGGTGCCCATGCTGCGGCCGGGTTCGTAAGCATCTTCCAAACCGTCAAGCATCATGTGATCAAAGATGCGGTCGTGGCCAATGCGATAGCCGCCACGGCCTTTGAGCATGAGGTAAGGCGCGTTGGTCATGCTCTCCATGCCGCCGGCCACCAGCACATCGTGGGTGCCCGCCAACAACATGTCGTGCGCAAACATGGCAGCACGCATGCCCGAGCCACACATCTTGGACAAAGTGACAGCGCCCGCACTCTTAGGCAAACCGCCTTTGAACGCCGCTTGTCGTGCAGGCGCTTGGCCCTGACCCGCCATCAAGCAGTTGCCAAACAAGACTTCGGTGACCAACTCTGGGTTGATGCCTGCACGCTCGACAGCGGCCTTGATGGCTGCACCACCGAGATCGTGTGCGGCGAGGCTAGAGAAGTCGCCTTGAAAACTGCCCATGGGGGTGCGCGCAGCGCTGACGATGACGATCGAGTCGGACATGAAATTCTCCAATCAAAAATGAAAATGCCGTGCCGACCCATCGGGTCACGCGGCGGGAAGCATGCCACCACGAGGGTAGCGTTTGAAGGCGCTGCGGAAGACATCCACCACTTCGCCTGCGTGGCTCATGCTGACGCCAAGGTCTTTGACCAAGCCGTCATCCAGGCCGTAAATCCAGCCATGCACTGTCACCTTTTGGCCGCGGCCCCATGCGTCTTGCATGACATTGGACAACGCCACGTTGCCCACTTGTTCGATCACATTCATCTCACACATGACCGACTCAAGCTCGTCTTGCGGCAAGTGGTTGAGGCGTTGGCGATGGCGCAAACGCACATCTTGCACATGGCGCAACCAGTTGTCGGCCAAACCCACGCGGGTGCCACGCGTGGCAGCCAACACACCACCGCAACCGTAGTGCCCCACCACCATGATGTGCTCTACCTTCAGCGCATCGACCGCGTATTGAATGACGGACAAGGCGTTCAAGTCGGAATGCACGACCACGTTGGCCACGTTGCGATGCACAAACACCTCTCCTGGATCGAGGCCAGTGATTTGGTTGGCAGGCACGCGGCTGTCGGAGCAGCCGATCCACAAATACTTGGGGTTTTGTTGGTTGGCCAAGCGTGAGAAGTACGCAGGGTTTTCTTGAACCATGCGATCCGCCCAAGCGCGGTTGTTATCAAAGAGGTGTTGTAGTGAATTGCTCATGCGTCAATTGTCGCAGTGCCGTTAATTCCTCAACAAGTTTCAGCGAATAGCTCGCGGCCAATCAACATACGGCGAATTTCGCTGGTGCCCGCACCAATTTCGTATAGCTTGGCGTCGCGCCACAAACGGCCCAGTGGGTATTCGTTGATGTAGCCGTTGCCACCAAAAATCTGCACGCCTTCGCCAGCCATCCAAGTGGCTTTTTCAGCCGTCCACAAAATAACGGACGCGCAGTCTTTGCGCACTTGACGCACATGGTCCAGGCCCAACATATCAAGGTTTTTGGCCACGGTGTAGGCGAAGCTGCGTGCGGCTTGCAACACGGTGTACATGTCGGCCACTTTGCCTTGGATAAGCTGGAACTCGCCAATGCTTTGGCCAAACTGCTTGCGATCGTGGATGTAGGGGATGACGTTGTCCATCACCGATTGCATGATGCCCAAGGGGCCGCCCGTGAGTACCGCACGCTCGTAGTCCAAGCCGCTCATCAACACTTTGGCGCCCATGTTGAGGCCGCCCAAAATGTTTTCGGCAGGCACCTCAACGTTTTGGAACACCAGCTCACCGGTGTGGCTGCCGCGCATGCCCAGCTTGTCGAGCTTTTGCGCAATGCTGAAACCCTTCATGCCTTTTTCAATCAAAAAAGCGGTCACGCCGCGCGCACCTAACTCGGGTTCGGTTTTGGCGTACACCACCAAGGTGTCGGCATCGGGGCCGTTGGTGATCCACATCTTGTTGCCGTTGAGCACGTAGTAGCCGCCTTTGTCTTCAGCCTTCAACTTCATACTGATGACGTCTGAACCCGCACCAGGC
>JACCDV010090951.1_pt1 | contig 10037 bp, 5 predicted proteins | sample 7446131 | NCBI WGS metagenome assembly JACCDV01 (sample SAMN15323448, study PRJNA562643) | freshwater metagenome | isolation source: river surface water | place: USA:Blue River Watershed | collected 2017-08-17
AAATAAACATACGCTATATCATTATTTATGCTTTAATTTGGAGTCCCCTTTTAGAAGCTAAAAGAATTCTCTTATCTTTGCATTCTATTTGCCTTTCTTTATGAGATCGGCCACTGTTATTCGATTGGTTTAGGGGAACAGCTCCTTGACAAATTAGTCAATTTCCTCGTTGACAATTTCGTTGGGGATGCTGAACATTTTGAAGCTGGCACTGATTGAGCAATAAATAAGGAACTCCAGTTCAATGAGCTACAGCCACTAGACTTCATTAAAGTCGAATACGTCGAACAAAACTATATATATGTAAATGTACATCGAATCTTATCCTCGATCTTGGTGTCTGAAAAAATAGCTAAACCTGAAAATAGCTCCAAGGAATCAATAAGGCCGTTGTTGTCAGTGTCCCAGACTACAAAAGAGGCCTCCCCTGTTTCAAAAATGTGTTAGAATTCGGTCAAGTCAATACTAAAATTATCGCATATTGATTTAAAGGAGGCGAAATAGTCGCGTAGTTTTGATAGTTTTACTTAGTTTAATATGTATTTACTGTTGAGTAAGACGTTGGAATTCTTTTTGAATCCGTTCATTTTGATTATGTCTGTCGTATTTCCCATCAAGAATTAAATATATAACACTCATAAGCATTCCTTCATTTATGTACAATCTGTCATTTAGTATATCTATTGTTAGTAATGATAAGGATGATATTGGACCAATAAAGATCACTTTTTAACTATTTTGTAGAGAATCATATTGCCCCTTTTATGATATTGTTAATGGCTTTATTCTTGTGCAAAATTTAGTTGACTTTTGTTCTCTCTAATTAATTTCTTTATCAATTTAATGTAAATATATTCTTCTAAGCGATATTAATGTTGTTTCTTCTAATTACTGCTTACAGATTCAATCTATACCTATGTCTTTATATCTTATTTCATCTATCTCGTCGACAACTATAGGCTTTTAATGTCAGAGCTTATTTACTTCGTTTATTTAGAAACTGGCTGCCTTTAGGATGAAGGCCGTTTTTCAAAAGAGCTCGGTTAGTCCCTAATATCTCCTAAGTTTTATTAAGTAGTTGATGCCAAAGATTCTTGTATTTCACTTGATTTTCGTTGGGGTATGGGAATCAGTTTAACTTGAGGGAATATCTAAAAGATATCAGCTGCTTTTCTCACTCCCTTCTTTAAAAGATTCTAACTGCCTTATTCTTTTTTGGATAATATATTTTTGATGGTTTCGAATCCTTCGTCTTCTAGCAATGTGACTGCCATGTCATAATGCTCATCATAAACATCTTAATCGATTTAATCATTAACAAGAATTTAATTCTTTTTATCCCTGAGATGCAAGAAAACACAATGTTGATTCCTGCACTAAGATTTGCGTATAAAATATTTACAGTATTGCACAGTTCCAAATAAAATATTCATCTTTTGGTTCATCTATGAAAGTGCCTAGATGTGAATGGACTTACTATGAATGCAGTGGCTGCAGCTTGTGAATTTTTATAGGTGACGTAGGCAGTGTGATTTTTATAGTTTTATTTAACTTTGATCTTCTAGACTGGGCCGCATGTCTCAAAAAAGGATTGGCTTTTGAGGACTGACTTATTGATTTACTCATCATAGGATTGAACAAAAAGCATATTCTTTTTGAGAACTCGGATGTTCTTGAGGTTACCTAAGTAATTGAATAAAATAAGAAAGGAATTGTGATTTAAATGGTGTAATTACTTTTGGATTCTCTCATTTCTTGGCGATCTCAGCTGTAATAAAAAATATTATAGAAGCATCTGATAACTTTGCAACCAGTATAATAAGAAACAAGACGTTATCTATAAAACTATTCAAGCATTTATAAACAAATCTTTTCTTTTGAACACTAAAAGAATCATCGTAAATATGGTTTGAATGCTCATAGATATCATGCTGTCTTCATGTTTTGGCTCATTTGGGCAAGACCTTGAACTGCTTTAAGTCTCTATTTCATTGAGCTCAAAATATTGGCGTAACTCCAGGTCAAATCCTTGGCTGATTTTTGAACACCACTGCTCCTATCGATTTGCTCAGCGATGTGTCCACCATCGTTCTTGACGTGTTGATAAAGACGATACATGACTGCATCACCAGCACCAATGGCAGCGTTAACATGGTCATATAGTGTAGCACCCTCTGGAAGCTTCAATAGGCTAGCCCAAGCAGCTTTATCTTCAGAATCTTCATAGCCGTTCGATTGCATGAGAGTGTTGGCTCCTTGATAGAATGTTTTGGCTAAAACAGCTGTAAGCAATTGCCAAGGATTTCCTCCTGCATAGCTATCTCCAGGATATCTTCCCATTAGGATGCCCGGAATTCCACTCTTCACTTCTGCTTGGTTGATGGCATATTAAGAGCAGAAAGTTTGGGCAAGCTCCTTAATGGTTTGGGCAACCTTGTTATCAGTAATTGGGTATGCTTCGAAAGAGCTGAAGGCGTGAATGACGGATGTGTCTCTTTGTCTATTGCTGGACTCAGTCATGAATGTCCCAGTCCAATGGCCATTAAGAGTTGCTTGGACGCTATTTCCTGTTGAGCTGCATCGAGAGGCATACGAACTATCCCCTAAACTGTTGAAAAAAGATTCACATTGCTTGAAGGTGTAAACGTAGCTCATTCTGTTCCAGAAGAAATCGTTGCTTCGCACTTCCTCCCAAAGGTCGCATCCCTCAGATTGCCAGTTGCTGAAAATCCATTCAAGATCGAATTTTATCAAAGGAACTAAAGTAGAAGTAACATAGCTTTGCTGACCGCTTTTCAAGAGCAAGTTGCCGAAAATGATGAGAGCTCCAGATCTAAGTCCAGGACCATCAGTTTGAGGCCGGCACCATCCTCCAACATATACCTGGCCGTTGGGAAGTTCAAATTTAGGGTTGATTCTAACGTCATATCCTTGAGGATCGACTTCTTTTTGTACTCTTTGAACCCAGTTGACATATGATTTCATCTTAAGCTCAATCTTTGCAAGATTGAAGTCATTGATCTCCATATAAGTCCTCATGGTCAAGGCTGCATCTCTCATCCAGTGGTAATAATAAGATCCTCCTGGGGTTGAAGGGTCAGGGGCAGCAACAATTCCTCCCTTTCCTTGGATGTCAATATTGGCATCGAATAATGCGTACATCTTATCGTAGAATGCTGAGTCGAAGCCTTGTCCTCCTGACCAGCTGAAGGTAATGTTTTCACACGGGTTGGAGCCTGATTGATAGAAGCACCAGGGAATGCCATTGGGCTGGGTCTATTCAGTTGAGAGGGCAGTGGGCTTCCAGCAGCATCCTTTGGACTAGCACTGCTGCTGGTTAATTCCGAAATATCCGCAGTCAGTCCTCAAACTTTCTGAGACATCGCAGGACTGGGAAGCTGCAAGGACTATGATAGCAAGCACAACGATGAATGCTCTCATATCTATATTTGTAGATTTATTATTAAATAAGGCACGATATCCCACACAATTAATGCTACTTTATTTATTGCTGGTAAATCGTAATATTTGGTTCAGAAAATTAAAATGTTATCGATCACAACAGTATTTATTACTAAAATTTAACAAGCAATAAACTTCAATAAGATAAGGTGTATCAAGGATGTATGGACTTTCTCCATTCAATCATTCTGTCACCAACTTACTCTAAATACTGTGTCTTTTAGTTTTTGAGCTATTCAATGGAATACAATAGATTCTTTTACATTGTAATTATTCGTATTGCGATCTACTCTTTTTCCTTCTTACGTTATTCGATGTATTCGATATTGCTTTGCGTTGGTTATTGTAGACGAATGATATGATTTAGCCAACTTTAGTCAGACTTTAAACCAAGATACTTATCTACTTCTTTACTCAGGTTTCTTATCTATGAAGCAGAAGTCGCAGATAGTTTATCGAACTTAGTAATCGTAAGATTTCTATCGTTTTGGTCCATCTTAAGCTCTTTGAATAGGTCTCTTCGGTGCTCGAAGTTAGAATTTATTGAATTTCTGTAGTTATCGACAGTGAGGCACAGGTTAAGCAGTGATTAGACTTCCTTATATTTAACAGTGACAATAGTGTTGATCTATGATTTTTTGAACTCTGTAATGAAGTTGTAATAAGCTCTACCATATATATTGAGGAGAGACGTATTACAAAAGACTGATGAAATTTCTTTTATCTTAGAAATGGTTCCACCCTAACTGCTTTACTAAATCTAAAAGTCTTGCTCAGTAAGGAATTTGATGAGAATTTAATCTTGGTTGATAAACTTTGAATTAATTAAAGAGTTGAGCATTTATTATAGTTTTTCTTGGCGTTAATTTAAGAATGCTTCATCAACTCCCCCAATAAATGACCAGTTTGATTTGATTCCCTCCTTGGGGGGCAATTCAGGTAGAATGAATCCTTAGAACCTTCTTCCGAGATCTTTCATGAGTCTTTCAAACTCTGAGTACCTTCTAAGCACCGATTTTTCTTGAAAAACTATGTTAAACTTTATTATTGGCCTCAAATAATTCTGTCCAAATTTATCATAGCCTGTAATTTGGATATATTTTTAAGTATTGAAGTTCATCATTTGTGCCTAGGGAATCTTCAACAGCAACTACTGAGTATTTGATGCTTTGACATTTGCATCACTTATGCGGTTTTAATCGACCACATCTTACTATATTATCTATAGCTTTTTCGTTGGTGATTTCGCTGGCTATTATCGAGATTTCCTCGACTATTTGTTAGGAATCATTACCTTTGGCTGCTCTTACAATTTTTCATTCATCTTTTGAACAGGTAATACTTTTTATTACACCTTTTTATTAGCTTAGCTTACTTTTATTTATATCTTCACTTCTTATTTCTTTTAATTCTGCTATGTGCTAGCCTTGCCCTTTTCATCTTTACTTGATTTGAATGAAAGTTTGTAAAATTGTGAAAAACTTTATATCTTTTTACCACGAATGTCGACCTTACTCTGTATTGCTGAGATTAAGTGTAAATATTTTTTGAGGTCTTCTTTGTCGATGGGGGCTTCTTGAGTCTTCTATGCTAAAATTTATTGCTGAACGATGTTCTTGTTCTAGAGTGAGAGGGATACTTTTTAATCTATAAATTTGAGGAGCGAGTAGACATTCAATTTGTATTTTCTGACATACATCTATACAGCCTTATTGAACAGTTATTCGTCTTTTGAGGATGACATCGATCTTATATTATTATCTGTAAGAGCTTATTATATCAAATATACGGGGTTCTATTAAGTCTAAGGGATATTTCAATTTGCAAGCTCCTTCTTTCAATCTATTAATAAAAGAATTTTCGGGAAGAAATAAAATAGCATCAGTTTAACTGCTATTAACGATCGAGTCCTTTGCTTCAGGCTAATTTCTATTGCAATAAAAAATAATTAATTTATAACATGAAAATAGCGCAGAAGAATACAAACAAATAATAGAAAAAATAGCATAAATCCCCATCCTTATACTTTCCTTACTGCTGCCCTGAAGAAAGCCTTTAAAACACTGGGTCACAGTTTAAAAAGAAAGCGCATAAATTTATTAAGGTCACTCTTTCCAAATAAAGATAGCAAACAAGCCCATTTATCTCACCCTACGCAGAACAAAAAAAGATTCATAATTAAAGAGTCCACCAATAAATCCGTTCATTCTAAAGCGACAAATCAGATTTTCTATAGCAAATTCGAAGATTCAATCCCAATCCATAAAACTAGAAGGAGTAGGTTTCAAACGGGAAGACGATGAATAGTTCGAAATAGATCGAATCCATTCGATCAGGCTAAAATAACTTCAGCACCTTATTATAGAACTTGAGTAGCGATATGTTTAGCGAAATGTTTGTCTCCTCAACCATCAAAGGCAAAATCATGCTCAGTGGATCTCTTGGAAGTATTTCTTAGGTCAAATCCGATATGGAGATTTCGTGCCCGACTTAATCTCTTGTTAATGGTTTACACTTCACTTAAGATCCTTGACTTCATTCATCATTTCTTTATTTAATATTCATCAATTATCAATAGATTTCACTCATATCACTCTTCCTTAACGAATTATTCGTCCTATTCGTCGAGGCCGTACATGTACTCGTCAGCATAGACGTATTATTTTATTTATTATTAAGATTTGCTAAAGGCTTGTTCCAATAAATCGCAATTATTGGTGGATTAAAAATAAGGAATAAACCATCCAATTTTGTTTGTTCCCATATTAGCAATAAAATTATCTTAAAATGATGTTTTTTTGCCAGCAACTTTTTTGAAACTTTAAACCAAGGTCTGGTTTAACTTAATTGATACCCAAAAATCATTAATAAGTCTATAAGACTCATACAATCCATAGATTCCAGGAAAAATATTTGCCAAGTAGTATATTTCATATCTGCTCGAGTCAAACAGGTAATTGTAGCTAAATGCAACGACAATCGTTAAGGCTAAGCAGTGAATGAAGACATGGAGTAATAGATGAAGATATACTTTAGAGTTATACTGGCCAATACAGTTGCCCACCCAGTTGCAATGATGGTCCATTCGATATATGCATTTATTACATCGACGACAGTGGTAATAACGGCTAGGTTTAATTTGTTAGCATATGAAGCACTTATTCAATACTTTATCTTTGCTCTTTTCGTCATTATCCTTCTTTAGTTGGTTAAGCCTTTACTAAGTAATGCAATAGCCTTTCGGCTGCTAGTGATACCAAAGCCTAACGACTAGTAGGGAGATATAAACAGAATGATACTTGAGTGCATTTTGGTCATTAAGAGAAAGGACTACGTAGTCTAGAATGAGAATAAGGATGGTAATAATCATGTTTAAATTATAAAAAATGATGGTGATGTGAATCAAGCTCCATAGCCGTATATCACTCTTCCATTTTTCTTTAGAGCATAGACGACATCCATGGCTGTAATGGTGAGTCTACGTGAGTGTTCGGTAAAAGTAAGACTGTCCCTTACTACTCTTTCCAGGAAATCGTTGATGTATTCCCTAACACTTTCATGGGTGGCAAAAGAGATTCTCTTAACACCTCCTCTCCTTGCTAATCTCCTGATTGCGCCGTTAGTTATGACAGTGCTCGCATACTTCTTATCGTTGGATTGTTTTTTGGCTGCCGATCGATTCGCCTGCTTCCCAGCTTTACCCCTACCTGCCATATTTTGATTATAAAATTTATTACTCACAACTGAGGTTTAAGTAGTAAACACTTAACTCTTTTACTAATAGAAATAAAGCACAATAGGGTTAATTCCGACAAATAGACTGTTTTACCAATATATCAATCGTAATGCCTAACATAAAGATATTTATTATTGATTCTTACTGAGCAATGTACGCAGGAAAAAGCGAGGCCAAACTTGCATAGGAAAGATTAAAGAAGAAAAAGCTCGCTGCAAAGGCCTAAATCGAAAAGAACGTCGCCATTGTATACATACGTCCATTAAGATCAAAGAGACCTATCAGAATTTTCAGAAAAATCTGAATTAGTTTGCCAAGAGATATAAAGATCAAATTAAATCAGATCCCAAATTCCGTTAGAAGTTCAATGACATGTGTCAATAATTCGATGTAAATCCCATGCTTGGTATATATTTGCTGATGCAGCTTAAAAAAACATATGGGCCGAGCTGGGTTTTGGCGATTTCTACCATAACCTGGCAATGCTCATCTTAGACATTTGCGCCAAAAACAGGCATCAGAACGGAGGGATAATGAAAATAGACGATATTTTATATGCGTACCATAGAAAGTAAAAAAACTCAATCTCAAAGTTGTTATTTGATAATGATAGAAGCGACGTTATAAAGGCAATGGAGAAGACATATATATTGGGGAATGCCTCCATTATCGATGGAAACTATGTTTGTACTGTTCCTCTTGAGCTTAATGCCAACTTAAGCCTTCTTCTTGGGCTTGCTACCAAGTACGGGTTTATATCTGCCAAACTTCTAGCTCGTTAAAAAAAGTGGAGCCGATAATAATTTGAGCACAATATTCGAGACTTACGAATAAAGGGAATTCTTTGGATTGATAAGAATGTTGCTCAGAACCCCCACTTTTATTTCTTATCTCACCTTGGAACTGACTTCAAGCAATTCGCCAATTTTATGAAATAATTGTGAGGCTAATGATAAGATATCTGATAAGTATAAATTGATTTTGTATTAATAATAATTAATATTTGAATGATGCAGAGATAAAAGTCAAAGGGCAATCAATACACTGTAAAAACAGCACAAAGACAGGCATTCTTATAGGTCTTCAATTTACATGCTAAAGAGGGGAGGATAAGTCAAGTAGAGCTAAAGGCAATATTCGAAAGGGTTGGATACTTTATTTCAGAATAGCATTTTTCAGATATTTGCAGCAAGGCATTTGAGTTTAAGTAAACAATTACTTTTGAATAGTTTATGGAAGTCTTCAGGGTTCGAGATTCTCCCCATAGTCTTGTCGATATCAAAAATGCCTTTCGGCTGTTAGCTGGGGAATAAGACGAATTCTTAGCTCTTTAGGTGATATACTAAATCTTTAGAAAGGCTGGAGTATAAAAGTAAAGAGTGTAAGACTTGCTAACAGTCCTATCTGACTTTGTGGATCAGAAAAATAAGGTATTTAACTATCGATAGTTCTTAAGGTCCCTCACTTGATAATATAGTTTCATTTAATAAAATATTTCACATAACACTACAGAAATTCTTTTACGATTTTTACTAATAATTTTCGATTTAGTCTCCAAGCTGCTCTTTGATTTTGATCTTGTGCTTATTCTAGAAGTGGCGATCCACAACCCATCTGGAGATTTGGTTGACAGTGAGTCTTAAGTTGCTTGATTCTTCTATAATCCTCTTTTCCTCCGTAATCTTCAAGGCTAGCACTGAAGGAAAACCACTAACTGAAGTCTCATGCATCATGCTTAAAATCTTGCTCTCTAATACTGCCTCAGGCTTTACTATTGCGGTCTGATCTCGCAGAATTATTTACAGGTTAGACGATCGAACTTGTGGGTTAACCTGGTGAAGGTAGGCTTTGGTCTCAGTTAGATCGATATTCTGAGAGGAAGCAATGATGCAAATTGAGATATTGCCGCGATTGGTGTCAAAGATAAAGGGATCGAATACTTTGTTATCATGCACAAAGAAATGAATATGGAGCCAGAATGAGTCGGTTAGGATGATCTTAGTAAATTTAGAAATGCCATTACTCTTTGAGGCTGCTACAGATCGACTGGGCTATTTTATTACAATGTTTCCGGCAATTAGTTTGCCCAAGAACGAAAGGTAGTTTTGATGTGTTACTTTCTTCCTCTGTTATTCAATAGCTAATTCTCTTTCGAGCATTAGGCTCATAAGATCATATTTTCTATCGCCTATCACGATCACGTCTATCTGCTCTATTATTATTTGATCCTCCATCAATTATAGTCTCAAACAAATTAATAAGAGTTAAGCGATTCATTCAGAATTCAATTCACCAGTCAAATATTTACTTAATAAAGTAGTACCATAAGCATGAAATGCTTATAAATAATATTAAAATCAAGAAGAGTTCTTAATTTTCCTGGAGTGAGGAAGGCGAGAAACAACAGTAAGATAATGATCTTTTCTTCTTCTCTACAGCTCAATAGATTTAATGGATTGTGTAGATTAGCCATTATTATTATCTTTGCCCACCTAGTGTTGACTATTAGTTTTAATAGTACTGGATGGAAATGACTCGAGCTCTGGATTGAGGACTCTTTGGTAAGAAATAGTCTTGTTTATATTGTTGTGATGTATTGAATGGTGTTTGGGTTGAGGACTCATCTTGTCGTAATTGAACTGGATGGCGTATGGCATGCGTTGACTATGCAAAGGCAAGTTTTGGGGTTTGTAAAGATTTGGGTGCATGGCTGATAAATATAGAAATAAAGCAACCAAATTATTTATTGTGTTTATATCGCATGCCATAATCTACTATATGAGAAAATAGACAAATGAGAATCATTTCAATCAATATATTGCATTTAATCAACTTTGTT
>JACCDV010701326.1_pt1 | contig 10037 bp, 10 predicted proteins | sample 7446131 | NCBI WGS metagenome assembly JACCDV01 (sample SAMN15323448, study PRJNA562643) | freshwater metagenome | isolation source: river surface water | place: USA:Blue River Watershed | collected 2017-08-17
ATGCTATCGGCAATGACTACCTTTTTGAAGAGCCCCCAAAGGATAAGGCGCAGGCCATCAAGTGCTTGTGCATAGCGAAAGGTGCGTTCTTTTTGTACTTGAGGCAATAAGTGGCTTGCTCGTTCGATTGGCCCAGCAACTAAAAGCGGGAAGAAACTGACAAAAACGGCGTAGTCTACAAAATTATGAACCGGTTTTTGCTGTGCACGGTAGATGTCAAAAACATAAGACATCCCGTGAAACGTATAGAAAGATATGCCAATTGGAAGTGCTATGTTGAGCAAAGTTGGGTTGCTGTGTATACCGAGTAATTCAAATCCTTGCTGGAATTGGGTGGCAAAGAAGTTATAATATTTAAATACCCCAAGAATGCCGAGGTTATTGACAATGCTCAGCCATAAGAATAGTTTGGCTTTTTTACGGTCGTTAGATGCCACTCCGAAGCCATAAGCGTAATCGAGAATGGTACTGAGCAGTAAAAGCCCTGTAAAAGCCCAACTCCACCAGCCGTAAAAGAAATAGCTCGCTAGTAAAATGAGGAGGTTTTGGGCGCGCAGCTTGTGCTGGAAAACGAACCAATAAAGGACGAAAACAACCGGCAGAAAAAGGAAAAATTCAAATGAATTAAAAAGCATTGCGCTTCAAAAATAGCAATTATAAACTCGGATTGAGCAACTGGAGTTTTTCGATTGCGTCGTAAATGGGTGCGTCGAGATATTTTTCGATCATGAGCAGATGCTCCATGCGGTGGCAGTCGGAGCCAAGGAAGTCAACAAGGCCTTTTTTAATGAGTTCTTCGGCCATTTTCCGGACTCCTGGGCCGTAATGTCCGGTTAAAGAGCCCAAATTGACTTGAATTTTGATGTTACGTGCACGCAGCTCTTCTACTTTCTCAAAATTGCCATGGTAGTACGGGTAGCGCTCAAAATGCGCCAAAATAGGAATGTAGCCAGCTACTTGCAGTTCAAAAAGCGCTTGGGCTTCATATTGGCTGGCGTGCAGCATGCTGAATTCCATCAAAACATAGTTATTTCCAAAACTCAGGATGTTTTTAGCCTTGATTTTCGGCAAAAGGGTTTCGTCGCAGAAATATTCCGCTGCCGCTTCAATTTCTATAGGAATTTTAAGTTCCTTAAGTTCTTTTTGAACTTCGGCCAAACCACTAAGAATGGTTTCGGGTGTATTCGGATGTACCTCACCAAGAATGTGCGGGGTTGTCACCACCTTGCGGTAGCCTAATTGGGCAAATTTGTTGAGCATGGCAATGCTGTGCTCCATGGTGGGTGCGCCGTCGTCTATGCCAGGAATGAGGTGCGAGTGCATGTCAACGCCTAGTTTCGATAAATCGAAGGGTGTCTTGCGCTTTTTTGGTCCGAAAAGGGATTGAAGGAAGCTCATTTTTTACATCCCAATATACATCTTTTCGTAATATGCTTGATACGCGCCACTCGTTATTTTTTCGACCCAATCTTGATTGGCAAGGTACCAATCGACGGTGCGTTCGAGCCCTTCTTCAAAGGTGATAGATGGTTTCCAGCCGAGTTCGGTTTCGAGTTTACTGGCATCAATGGCGTAGCGTTTGTCGTGGCCAGCGCGGTCGGTGACGTAGGTGATCAGTGTTTCGGAGCTTCCGGGCGTTCTATCAAGTTTTTGGTCGAGTAAACGGCATAAAAAGCGCACGAGTTCGATGTTGGTCCATTCGTTGAGGCCGCCTACGTTATAAGACTCGCCGATGCGTCCGTTGTGAAAGATAGCGTCAATAGCGCTGGCGTGGTCTTCTACCCAGAGCCAATCGCGGATGTTGTCGCCTTTACCGTAAATAGGTAAGGGCTTGTTTTCGATGATGTTATGGATCATCAAGGGAATGAGTTTTTCCGGGAAATGGTGCGAGCCGTAATTGTTGGAGCAATTGCTCATCTTAATGGGCAAGCCGTAGGTGTGGTAGTAGGCGCGTACAAAATGATCCGATGAGGCTTTCGAGGCGGAGTAGGGGCTTCGGGGGTCGTAGGCTGTGCTTTCCTCAAACAAGCCGGTGTCGCCGAGGCTGCCGTATACTTCGTCTGTAGAGACATGATGAAACACGTGGCTGGTGCTATCGTTCCAGTGATTTTTTGCTGCTTCTAATAGATTAACCGTACCTACAACATTGGTAAGTACAAATTCCATCGGCCCTTCGATAGAGCGGTCTACATGGCTTTCTGCAGCCAAATGAATGACATCTGTAATTTGGTGCTCGCTAAAAATGCGTTGTAAGGCTGCTGTGTCGCAGATATCGGCGCGTTCAAAACGGTAATTTGGTGCTGAGGCTACATCTTTGAGGTTCTCTAAATTGCCGGCGTAAGTGAGTTTGTCTAGATTGACAATCAGGTAGTTGGGGTAATTTTTAACCAAGCGTCTGACCACATGAGAACCAATAAAGCCTGCACCGCCGGTAACCAGTATGTGTTTTGAAAAGCTCATTTATCCCTTTTAGTTTTATCTTCTTTCAACTAATTCAATTTGTATCAAATCTTATAACGACCAATACGTCAAATCGTTGATTTTATTGCGGTAAATACCTTTGACATCAACGAAAATACCTTTGCCATCCTTGAGTAAGGTCTTGAAATAAGCTTCATCGAGGTTCATGTATTCGCGGTGGTTTACGGCTAAAATGATAGCGTCGTAGTCTGAGCGAAGGTTCGTGGTGAGGCTCACGCCGTATTCGTGCTCCATTTCAGAGGAGTCGGCATGCGGATCAATGACATCCACGTTAATTTGGAAAGATTTGAGCTCAGAAATAACGTCAATTACTTTTGAATTGCGGATATCAGAGACATTTTCTTTGAAAGTTGCACCCATGACCAAAACATGAGCATTTTGGATGATTTTTCCTTGTGCTATGATTTTTTTGGCGGTTTGTTTGCCAATATAAAAGCCCATGGAGTCATTGACATAACGCCCTGAGTTGATGACCTTAGAATGGTAGCCCACTTGCATGGCTTTGTGCACGAGGTAGTAGGGGTCTACGCCAATGCAGTGGCCACCGACCAAGCCTGGGTAGAACTTCAAGAAATTCCATTTGGTGCCTGCTGCTTCTAGGACGTCAAAAGTATTGATGCCTAACTTGTTAAAGATAATCGATAGCTCGTTTACCAATGAAATATTGACGTCACGTTGGGTGTTTTCTACAATTTTTGCCGCCTCCGCAACTTTAATACTTGTAGCACGGTGCACACCTGCTGCAACTACTAATTCATACGTTTGGGCAATTTGATCTAGGGATTCTGCGCAACAACCCGATACAATTTTGATGACGTTTTGCAGCGTATGTTCTTTGTCTCCTGGATTGATGCGCTCGGGAGAGTAGCCCACCATAAAATCAGTTCTGAACTGAAGACCAGATGCTTCTTCAAGGATCGGAATGCAGTCTTCTTCGGTACAGCCAGGATAAACTGTCGATTCAAACACAACGTAGTCGCCTTTTTTGAGAGCTTGCCCTACCGTGCGGCTTGCGCCCAATAATGGTTTGAGGTCGGGGAGGTTGGTGTCGTCTATGGGGGTAGGAACTGCCACAATAAAGAAGGTGGCTTCCTTGAGGTCTTCAATGTTGGAAGTAAAGGTGATGTCGCGGTTTTCGAAATCTGCAGCGCTGAGCTCTCGGCTAGGGTCTTCGCCACGTTGCATTTGGGCAATCCGCCCAGCGTTGATATCAAAGCCAATCACTTTGATGCGCTTGGCAAATTCTAGCGCAATTGGTAAGCCAACATAACCCAAGCCTATTACGGCAAGTTTGGTGTTTTTATCGATGAGTTCCTGGTAAATCATGAGGCGGAAGCTGTATTAATTTGAAAATTGTGCGTCGCGCACTGCGTAAATGCGTTCGATGATATCTACTACTTTCATGCCCTCTAAGGCATTTGTAGTTGGGGCAGTGCGGCCGTTCAGGGTATCTATAACGTTAGAAATGACGAAGTTGTGGTTGGCAGCCGAGCCTTTGTAAGGGCCGTAGTCATTGCCCGGGTTGGTTGGCGCGAGCTCAGGCATTTCATAGCCAGTGATGTTGCAAACTTCTACCTCATTCATGTATTGACCGCCAATTTTTACCGACCCGTTTTGCCCAATAATGGTCATGCTTGATTCTAGGTTTTGGTTGGCAACTGATGTAGAATAATTGAGACTACCCATTCCGCCATTGATGAAATCAAAACTCACAAAGCCAGAATCTTCGAAATCGGTGTAGTCTTTATGGTTGAAATCGGCGAATTTACCTTGGATATTTTGGATGTCTCCAAAAAGCCAGTACATGATGTCGATGAAGTGGCTAAATTGGGTAAAAAGTGTGCCGCCGTCGAGGTCTTTGGTGCCTTTCCAGCCACCGGCTTTGTAATAGCGTTCGTCGCGGTTCCAGTAGCAGTTGAGCTGCACCATATAGATGTCGCCGAGTACTTTTCGATCGATGAGGTCTTTGATCCAAACGGACGGTGGTGAATAGCGGTTTTGCATGACGCAAAATACTTGCCTTGAAACTTGTAAAGCTTTGTATATGAGTGCTTCACAGCTTTTCGTCGTGAGGCCCATGGGTTTCTCACACACCACGTGCTTTTTAGCCTCGAGAGCCATGAGTGCTTGGTCTGCGTGCAGGCCATTTGGCGTACACACATTGACGACGTCAAACTCAAGGTTGCTCGCAAGTAGTTCGTCGATATCATTAAAAAACGGAACGTCAAAGTCTTGGGCGCCGCATGCTTCGGCTCCGCGAGGGTCAACTAAAGCTACGAGCTCACCTTCGGCATCGCGGCGGATCATTTCGGCGTGGCGTTTGCCGATGTGTCCGGCGCCAACTACGGCAAATTTAATTTTACTCATTTATTCTGTTTACTAGTCCGTTGCTTAATTGGTATTGTTGGCCGCTTTCTGGGCAAGTGGCGCGCCCGTCGGTGTCAAATTGTAGGCGGTGCCCAAATTCAGACATCCAGCCCATTTGGCGGGCGGGGTTGCCTACCACAAGTGCGTAAGCGGGTACGTGTTTGGTGACAACTGCGCCAGCGCCAATAAAGGCAAAAGCACCGATGTCGTGGCCGCAAACAATTGTGGCGTTTGCGCCTATGCTGGCTCCTCTTCCGACGTGGGTACGCAGGTAGCTATCGCGGCGATTGACAGCGCTTCTTGGGTTCATGACATTGGTAAAAACCATAGAAGGACCTAAGAAAACGTCGTCTTCGCAGATGACACCCGTATAAATACTGACGTTGTTTTGTACCTTGACGTTATTGCCGAGTACTACTTCTGGAGAAATCACGACATTTTGGCCAATGTTGCAAGCTTTTCCGAGGATACAACCTGGCATTAAGTGCGAGAAATGCCAAATTTTGCTTCCTTCACCAATTTGGCAACCGGCATCTATGACTGCAGTTTCGTGGGCAAAATAGCTCATTATTTGGTAATGTATTGGTCAAAATTGTTGTGGTCAGTTTGGCGCAGTTCCTCTTCAGATAAACTTTTAAAATAAGCATAAGTGCGCTTGAGGCCTTCTTTGCGGTCAATTTGTGGTTCCCAACCTAGTAGTGCACGCGCTTTGGTGATATCCGGTTGGCGTTGCTTTGGGTCATCTACAGGTAAATCTTTGTAAATAACCTTTTGGCTGGTGCCGGTAAGGGCTATAATTTCTTCGGCAAACTGACCTATGGTGATTTCGTCAGGGTTGCCAATATTAACTGGGTCAGTACAGTCAGAGTGCAAGAGGCGAACGATACCTTCGATGAGGTCGTCGACGTAGCAAAAACTGCGCGTTTGGGAGCCGTCTCCAAAGATAGTGAGGTCTTCGCCTCTAAGTGCTTGCCCAATAAAAGCAGGTAGTACACGGCCATCGTTGAGGCGCATGCGTGGCCCGTAGGTGTTGAAAATGCGCACAATTCGTGTTTCCAAGCCGTGATAGGTGTGGTAAGCCATCGTAATGGCTTCTTGAAAACGCTTGGCTTCGTCGTAAACGCCTCTTGGCCCAACTGGGTTCACGTTGCCCCAGTAACTTTCTGGTTGCGGATGCACACTTGGATCGCCGTAAACTTCAGAAGTACTGGCAATCATGAGGCGTGCGCCTTTGGCTTTTGCCAAGCCTAAGCAATTGTGAATGCCAAGTGAACCAACTTTAAGGGTTTGGATCGGAATTTTGAGGTAGTCTATAGGGCTTGCTGGCGAAGCAAAATGCAAAATGTAGTCGAGTTGCCCTGGTACATGAATGAATTTGGAGACATCGTGGTGGTAAAACTCAAAATGAGGGTGTGCAAAGAGGTGTTCTATGTTTTTGAGGCGCCCAGTAATGAGGTTGTCCATGCCAATGACATGACACCCGTCGTTGATAAAGCGCTCGCAAAGGTGAGAACCCAAAAAGCCGGCTGCGCCGGTGATTAAAACACGTTTCATGAGTTTCTATAGATTGTTTTTCTACCGATACTACTATAAAAGAAGCCTTTTTCGGTGAGTTCTTCGAGATCAAAAAGGTTTCGTCCGTCAAAGATAACGTTATCGGCCATTAAGTCTTTCATGGCTCTGAAATTTGGATTCCTAAAAGTGCTCCATTCTGTGCAAATAAGAAGTGCGTCGGCTTGTAGCAAGGCGTCGTATTCATCTTTCGCGTAGGAAATCTGATTTCCAAATATTTTTTTGACATTTTCCATAGCTTCAGGGTCGTAGGCCGTTACTTCTGCGCCTGCTTCTAACAAGGCGCGGATCATGTACAAAGCAGGTGCTTCGCGGATGTCATCGGTGTCTGGTTTGAAGGCTAAACCCCACACCGCAATTTTTTTGCGGAGTAAATTTCCGCGGAAGTAATTCTTGATGCGTGGAAACAAAATGGTTTTTTGGTCTTCATTGACTTCCATGACTGCTCTTAGGATCTTGAAATCGTAGTTGTGGTCAGTGCCTGACTTCGCTAAAGCTTGTACATCCTTCGGAAAACAAGACCCTCCGTAACCAATACCAGGAAACAAAAAGCGTTTGCCAATGCGGCTGTCGGCGCCAATGCCAATGCGCACTTTGTCTACGTCGGCACCTACCACCTCACAGAAGTTGGCAATTTCATTCATGAAGGTAATTTTGGTAGCCAAAAAGGAGTTGGCGGCATATTTGGTGAGTTCTGCAGACTTCTCATCCATAAAATAGATCGGGTTGCCTTGGCGCACAAATGGTTTGTAAAGGCTTTCCATGATTTTGGCGGCGCGCTCATCTGAGCAACCAATGACCACGCGGTCTGGTTTCATGAAGTCCGCAACAGCGTATCCTTCGCGCAAAAACTCTGGGTTGGACACCACTGCAAATTCTACTTTAGCATTGGCTGCAATGGCGGCATGCACGCGTTCTGCGGTACCAACTGGCACAGTGCTTTTATCGACAATAACTTTGTAGTCGGTGAGTAATTTACCGAGTTGGTCGGCTACCCCTAGAATATAAGATAAATCAGCAGAGCCGTCTTCTCCAGGCGGAGTAGGGAGTGCTAAAAAGATGATTTCGGCATCGGCAATACCAGAAGCGAGGTCGGTGGTGAATTGCAAGCGCCCTGCTTTGATGTTGCGCTCAAAAAGCACGTCTAGTTCGGGTTCGTAAATCGGAATTTGGCCTTGTTTCATTTTCTCGACTTTAACGCTGTCGATATCAATACAAATGACTTGGTTGCCGGTTTCAGCAAAACAAGTTCCAGTGACCAAACCGACATAGCCGGTTCCTACTACTGCAATATTCTTCATTAAAAAAAGGATTGTACGTGTTCTATAATATATTGTAATTGTTGCTCGTCCATTTCGGTGTGAATAGGCAGGCTGATGACTTGCCCGCAGAGTTGTTCGGTAATGGGGAGTTGTAAGTCACCAAGGTTAAAGGCCGCAAACATTTTCTGACGGTGAGCGGGAATGGGGTAGTAGATCATGGTCGGAATACCCGCTGCTTGTAAATGTGCTTGCAGCGCCTCACGGTTGTGATCAGTGAGTTTGAGGGTATACTGATGAAAAACATGTTTGGAGTCGGCAGCTCTGAATGGAATCTCAACTCCTGGAATTTGTGCAAATGCGGCATCATAGGCAGCAGCGACTTCTCGGCGTGCATCTATGTAATTGTCTAGTTGACGCAATTTGATGCGCAAAACAGCTGCTTGTATGGTATCTAATCTGGAATTGCAGCCGACGACGTCGTGGATATACTTTTGCTCCTGACCGTGGTTGGCAATCATTTTGATTTTACGCGCAAGTTCCGCATCTTGGGTGTAGAGCGCACCTCCGTCGCCGTAGCAACCCAAGTTTTTACTCGGAAAAAAAGAGGTGCAGCCAATGTGCCCGATAGTACCTGTTTTGACTTTTCTTCCGTCGGAAAGGTGGTAATCAGAACCAATTGCTTGGGCGTTGTCTTCGATTACATATAATTGGTGCTGATTAGCGAGCTCCATAATGGCGTTCATGTTGGCCGCCTGCCCATAAAGATGCACCGGCACAATGGCTTTGGTGCGCGGCGTAATGGCAGCAGCAATGGCAGCAGGGTCTATACAATAGGTTTGCGGATCCACCTCTACAAAAACAGGTGTTAGGCCCAAAAGCGCAATCACTTCTGTAGTGGCAATATAGGTAAAGCTCGGTGTAATGACTTCATCACCAGGTTGCAATCCTAAAGCCATGAGTGCAATTTGCAAAGCATCGGTACCGTTGGCACAAGGAATGACATGCGCCGCGCCCAAATAAGCTGCAAGTTCTGTCGCAAATTGGCCAACAGCCGGGCCATTGATAAATGCGGTTTGATTCAGCACTTCATGAAGAGCCTCATCTATGGCAGGCTTAATTTTTAGGTATTGGGCCGATAGATCGACCATCTGTATAGGCTTCATAAAGCAAATATACATATTCACTTTTGTATGGTTTCAATTAACATTTGCTTGTGTGTAAAATAAGCTCACTTAGACCTATGGCTGCCACGAGGATAGTTTTCTTTGTATGTCCTTAATTGTAATGTGTTAATATGATGAATTCGAAGCATCCTTTGAATAAGGCCTTCTTACGGTCTTTCTTTCTTTTAATAGCATTGCTGTTTATTTTCAGCAATGAAGTTGCTGCTCAGTGCAGAGGTGTAAAACCACCAGTTGCAACTCTTGTTGTTATTGACCGCCCCTGCGGACCAACCGCAACCGGGTCAATAGCTCTCGAGATAAAAGGAGGGAAGGCTCCTTATACTTTATCCTGGACCGCTGACCCAAAAGCAATTGATTCATTACCTAAAATTTTGAATGGCAGCAAGCTAACTGTAGAAAATTTGAAACCTTCCATGAAACCTGGATATGTGGTTAACATCAAAGACGCTTGTGAATTTACAACATCTGCATCAGCACAAGTTCTTTTTTCTGTTCCTCTACATTTTGCGAACCCACCAAAGATTGTTCAACAAGTAACCAGTTTAGACGAACCAAATGGAAAACTACTCGTAGAACTCCGCGGCGGCAATACAATAAAAAAAGTAGTTGCCACTGACTCAAAAGGAAAGGTGTATACACAATCACTTCCAGTTGGCCCTGCCGAAAAAGGAATTTTTAAATATGAGTTGAACAACCTCCCTGCGGAAAATTACAAAATCGAACTCAAAAGCGGTTCTGAAAAATGCACGCAAGTTTGGAAAGAAACGATTGAATTCAAAGCCCTCGAAAAATAGAAAACATTTGCACATGACGCCGATTTCAATTACTTTCGTGGCTGTATTTATTAAAAAGTTGAAAATATTTATCAACATTTTGCAACAGAACTTAGGATTAAAAACCCTATACAGTTCTGGCTTTCAGCGTGTTGAAATAAATTATATAAGTATTTTGAAATAAAAATTTGAGACAAAACTACAATTACAAGATGCACTTCAAACAGAGCAAAAACGCTCCATTTGAGACAGCTGAGCTTATGCTCGGCTTTTTGTGCGTTAAAAAAGTTGTATTTGTTTTTGCGTCAAAAAATAAATTTTAAGCATATGAAGAGCAAAGCAAACCTCACCGCAACACCGAGCATTTTGACTGCACAACCACAGGTTATGTCTCAAAA
>JACCDV010863713.1_pt1 | contig 10035 bp, 13 predicted proteins | sample 7446131 | NCBI WGS metagenome assembly JACCDV01 (sample SAMN15323448, study PRJNA562643) | freshwater metagenome | isolation source: river surface water | place: USA:Blue River Watershed | collected 2017-08-17
CCCGCCCCCGCTTTCTGCCCCACCCATCTCACACCTAAGCAACTAAAATAAACGTTAATTTAACAACTTACTCTGCACCGCCCGATATACCTCTTCGTGGATTTCATCTCGTTTGCGCAAATCACCACCCTCAAGACAAGGTACAGTCACCCAATTGTGACTAATAGCAGCTAGATACTTAGCACAGTCTGAGACCTTGGCTTGGTCAATCTTGGCTTTACTCTCATCATTAACTACCTTCACCCCAAGTTCTTCCACATAACCCAAAAGTTTGTCACTATCATTTGGCGGAACATCAAGATAAACGGTCAAATCTGGTCGTGGCATCCCAAAGATTTCGTACTCCACATGCTCCACCCAGCGGAGGAATTCTTCACGCTGATCGATATCGGCAATCTTACTCCCCTGGTGCAACATCGAAGCACTCACATAACGATCAAAGATAATCACCCGGCCTTCCGCCATCCATTCTTCGATCTGCTTTTTTGATTCAAAGCGGTCCGCCGCAAAGAGAATAGCAAAACACTTTGGTGGCAAGGTTGCGAGCGCCGGACTATCGCTATCAATAAATTCATTAATGAAGTGTCCAATGGTGTTTTGGTTGTAGCGTGGGAAGTCCATCTTCCCCACTTTATATCCCTCATTAAGGAGACGATTCATAAGCATGTCGGCCTGGGTGGCTTTGCCGATATTGGCACCGCCGTCAATTACAATTATTTTTGCTGTTTGCATACTTACTATTATACTATCTCACTTGCCAGTACTACCAAAGGCTCCCGAGTCACGCGCGGTAGATTCCATCTCAAAAACTTCAACTAGAGTTGGGTGTTCTATTTTTTGTACTAATAGTTGAGCCACTTTATCTCCCACTGCAAATGTATAAGTATCAGCACTGGTATTTATCATTCCGACCATTATCTCACCGCGGTAATCAGCGTCTATCACGCCACCTAGCGTCTTTAGACCACTCTTGTGTGATAATCCACTTTTATCCCAAATTAAACCAACATAGCCTGTTGGTATAGCTAAAGCTATGCCGGTTCTGATTTGGACTCTTTGTCCCGAAACGACCTCGATTGCTTCACAAACATACAAATCCATTCCCGCATCACTCACATGCGCATAGCTCGGCAGCTTCGCCGCCGGATGGAGTTTTTTGACTTTGAGTTCCATACCCTACTCGTAGCGTGGCGGCAATATCGGCTTCACGGTTTCGTAAACTTGTTCATGAATAGCCTCACGAGTTAACAATGTCTCACCATCAACGCAGACCACTGTCCGCCATTCGTTATGAAGCGCCACCAGGCGTTTGGCGTTTTCTTCAGAATCTTGTTGATGCTGGTCGTTAGCTTCGGCTTGATCTACTTTTACTTCAGCGCCGTGTTTGCCAGCAGCAATCGCTTCGGCTTTGAGCTTTTTTCGAACAGCAAATGGCACATCAAGATAGACGATGACATCGGGACGAGGAATTGCAAATATGCCATGTTCCATCGCATCAAGCCAAGTTAGAAAGTTAGAAAGTTCTTCTTCATCAAAGATTTTTGCACCCTGGTGCAACATATTTGAACTGACGTACCGATCAAGGATCACTACCGCGCCTGATTCTAACCATTCTCGAATAGTGGCAGATGATTCGTAACGATCAGCCGCATACAGTGTAGAAGCAATACGGGGGTCAGTAGCAATAAAATCACCGCGCTTGCCATCGAGACATTCACGGAGGAGACGACCAAAATGATTCTGGGTGTATTGTGGGAAATCGAGGGTATGAACGACATACCCTTCGGCACTTAAACGATCAACGAGTAAACGAGTTTGTGTTGCCTTGCCAGCGCCATCGGCGCCATCAAGGACGATTAATGTTCCAGACATACAACATTCTACCGAACTCTCTATCTCAACGGCAAATTACAAATACACTCAAATACAGCTTTTTCATATAGTCAATCTAGTCAAAGTGACTGTCCCCTGTCGAAATTCGGTAACAAAACCTTGAACCTAAAAAAAGGCGTACAATGGACTTATATGAAATCAATCGAATCCCTCAATCATCAAAAAGAAATGCTTAAGGACGGTGGACATATTGTTATTATCGATCCAGGCGCCACCCTAACAGCTGAAGCGTTAGCCATGCTACAAGCCCTTCACTCTCGCTCAGTTGGTGGTGTCGCTGAACACCTTGCTGTACTTGCTGAAAAGGGTGCTGACAAATTTATGTCGACATACTATGTTGGCTATGGTCATAAATCAATTGGCGACTGTGGCTTTGCTGTAGTGTTTATTGAAGGAGTGTCAATGCTTGCCGCTAAAGCGATTCAAGACTACAAACTCTACAACGGTCAGGAGGCATCAACTCGTTATATTGATTTTGCGAACCAACCATTTATCAATCCACTCAATTCGGACGCCGGTACAAGCATTCTCGAAAACTGGCGCGCTTTCTACCTCAAGGCTGTCTCAGAGATGAAAGACGCTCTCAAAGAACGTTACCCACTTGGTGACAGTGAGAAGGAAGCAGTGTATGACAAAGCTATTGCCGCCAGGGCCTTCGACATCTGCCGTGGCTTTCTACCCGCGGGTGCTTCAACCAACCTCGCCTGGAGCGGTACCCTCCGCCAGTTCGCTGATCGGATCGCTATCCTCCGTCATCACCCACTTGCTGAAGTACGTGATATTGCTGATAAACTTGAAGATGGAATGATTGCAGCCTATCCTAACTCATTTAATGTTGAAAAGAAGCGATACGATGCCACCGAAACATATATTGCAGAAACCATGGAGCACTATTACTATCACGATCCAGAGACTCCAGCCCTGGAACTTGTACGAGACGGCGTGGACCGTACGGCTTTAATTCCTTATGAAAACTTGCTGCGTAATCGCCCGGCTAAAACCGAATTACCCAAGTGGCTCGGTAGCTATGGTGAAGCAGCCTTCGCTTTTACACTCGATTTTGGCTCCTTCCGTGATATCCAAAGACATCGTGCGGTCACTCAGCGTATGCCGCTCTTGACCGCTGAAATCGGATTTAATGAGTGGTACTTAAACGAACTAACACCAACTCTTCGTAGCGAGGCTGAAACACTCATCGCAAGCCAAAAGGAAACAATCGAGTCACTCACTCAAGACATACACATTGCTCAGTACTATCATGCGATGGGAAATAACATCAGCAACTACCTCACCGGTGACCTACCTGCTCTCGTGTATCTAGTTGAACTCCGCGCTACCAGTGTCGTGCATCCCACCCTTGCGACGCGAGCGGCCGAAATGGCCAATCTGCTTGCGTCCACTTATGGTGACAGTGGTCTTGTTCTACACCTAGATCCTGAACCAGGACGTTTCAACATCAAACGTGGTGAACACGATATTGTGAAAAAGGAATAATATAAACAAAACCTCACGAGAATCGTGAGGTTTTGTTTAATTCTTAAATTGTTTTCCGAGTTTTGGCCCAAATTGCACCAAGTAGTTTGACTGCTTTGTATCGTAATGAAAGGTTGGAGCCTCAGCCATTCGCTCAAAGCGAATCTTGGCAATCGGTTGACCCGGTCTTACTACCAAATCCTCAAACGGACGGACCTCTAGTGTGAAAGGACGCCCCTTCCCTTCACCATCTTTTCCGTATCCCCATCCCGGGTCAAGGAAACCAGCATAATGGGAACGAAAATCACCACTACGTTCATCCATTGGTACCATCTCAGAAGCCAGTCCTGGTGTGATCCGTACAGCTTCAGCACCCGAGAGTATGTAAAATCGGTCGCGTTTAAGACGCAGTGCCCCGCGATCAATGGTTAATGGTTTAAAAAACTCACTCGCCTCATAGCCACCCACTTTAGCCACATCAATAATTTGGTCAGGAGTCGCAATACACTCATAGCCACAGAGTCCATCTTCGACAAGTGCTGTTAATACCACCGCACCATCTTGGTCATTTGTCACCAATTCACTATACGAAAGTTTTTCGCCAGACTCACGCCCGTAGACCAAGCCTTCTTTCATAGCAATTTCTAAATCAAGTTCCGAAAAGCGCGTATCAGCGGTAAAAAGACGAAGCTGGGTCAGTGGCGTACCCACATGAAGTTGGACCGAGAAAGACTGTGGGATAATCGCCACCCATAATTCACCGGCAAAGCCTTTTGGTGTGACCGAATCAAATCGAGGCACTCCATCTGCTAGCACCCGTACATGGACATCAAGTCGTCCTGTCGAAGATTTCGGATTGCAATAGCCATAGATAGCTGACGGGAGCTCGAGTGATTCATTGAGACGAGCGAGATAAAGTTTCTTAGCTCGGCAAGGATTGCTAAAATCAATACGTTTGGCATCCATGAGCGACAAGAGACTCTTAATGGTCTCACCACTTTTGGGCAAAAGAAGTCCTTCAATTTCATAGACCTCATCGCTCAGGGTGAGGTCAAGCGAAGCTGGTGACACATGAGTGGTGTCTGCTCCTTTTATAAAACCACTGTCCATGAGCTGCTGTAGCTGCTGGGCTGGCAAAGCTCCTTGTCGCGACAATTCCATATTGGGTAGTAGTATAGCAGTGATATGAGATAAGAAAAAGGCGCAGTCTCCCGCGCCTTTTCAATTCAATGACCGAGAGACTCCTTAGTCTCTCTGCTCGAGAACCCATGCCGAGACGGCATTGACGACATCATCGGCCGACTCGTAACGGAGCAGTTGTCGGCCGCCAACATCAAGGAAGCCCGTCAGCATGCGTGTCACCTTCTTGCCGGAGGCGGCAAAGAACAGGGCCGGTTTACCACATTGCTCGCGCAACATGATTTCCATGCCGAGGCCGGTAGAAGCATGGTCGACGATGAAGCAGCAGAGATCGGCTTCTTCGGTGCAAGATCGGTCGTGTCGGTATACCTCGATTGCAGTTCCGTTTTCGAGGCCGACGAAGTCGAGAATGACAACATCTTCAAGGGCTTTCAGTCCGTCCTTCACTTGAGCTTGGAAGACCTCGCGGAATTCGGGCGGAGCATCGGTCAACGCCATGCCGACGTAAACTTTGACAATTTGGGGTTTGGGCATTCTTCCCTCCACGGGACACTAAAGGTTTCTAGTTCTACCAGTCAGCATAGCAATATCAACTTAAAAACGCAAAACCGCCCGGATACACTGAACCGGACGGGTGGATTCTTGATGACCGTTCTACGAACGCTCTTCACGGCGTTTCGGCCGATTGAGCAGTGGAGTCAAGTCGAAGAGCGAATCACGAATTTTGTCATGTTTGGTGGCGACGCCACGATAAAGCAGACGGAGCATGCCGTCCCGCTCGAGCCGGAAGAAATCATTGGCCTCGAGCTTTACCGCCGTGATATGACGTGTCCGAGCAGGCTTTGTTCCCTCCGCCGGAATGACGGCCGTGGTCATATACTTTACCTCAAGCGGAACAATGTTCGCTCGCTTTAGCACTTTTCTCGTACGCCATGTCACCGCTTCACCGACGGATTTCAGCGGCCGAATCATCCTTTCCCATACCTGATTGAAAAGCGGACTGGATTTGTACCGACCATGGAAACGATATTTCAACTCGTAGTAGTGAGCTTCATCATCTCCTTCACGGAAAATGACAGTAGAAAACTGGTGATTCCCGGCAGGAAGCTTCCCTGACAACAACGTGAACACGACTGCACTCATAGTTTGACCTTCTTTTTGTTGTTGCATTCACCCCATCATTGAGGTTCCAGACCCTTTGACGACTCACTGCCCCATTTCTTACAAAGATATGATCATAGTGAATACGAGAGGACGGCTACGGGGATACGTCAACCGTTTGGCTAAACGGGATTGCTTCGCTCTCGCTGGCAATGACGGACACACAAAAGACCGGTGCCTATGGCACCGGTCTTTTGTGTGTGAAGACTTACTAGTCCACTACTTTAACGCCCATACTACGAGCAGTTCCTTCTATACTGCGCATTGCAGCTTCGATCGAAGCCGCAGTAAGGTCAACCGCTTTGATCTCGGCGATTTCCTTGATCTGAGCTTTGGTGATTGTACCACCAGCGTTGATACCTGGCTTTTGTGAACCCTTATCCTTGCCCATCTTCTTCAGAATCAAACGTGAGGCTGGTGAAGTCTTGGTAATGAAAGTGAAAGATCGGTCATCATAGACAGAAATTTCTACTGGCACTACTTCACCCATACGGTCGCCACGAGTCTGTTCGTTGAACTGATTGACGAATTCACCGATATTGATACCGGCCTGACCAAGTACTGGTCCCAGTGGTGGAGCTGGCGTTGCCTTACCACCCACTGACTGAACCTTGATTTTCTTTACTAGTTTCTTTGCCATGGTGTTTCTTTTGAAATAATTAACGTGTGCGCCAACCGCCGTGTTGTCCATAGCCACGAGCGACTAGCTTTTAGAAGCTCCAGCAGTATACAAGAAAACCGCTATTTTGCAACCAGATGCTCGAAGGCAGTTTGACAATATATATATATCGGCTATAAATAAGTTCCCCAATCTGATGGGGTAATGGGAGAAACCACATGAAGAAACTCGTTCTTTCCACTCTGCTGGTGCTGTGCGCCAGCATTGCCAGCTTGACCATGGCCGGCGCCGACCAGCTCAAGGGCGCTGCGCCCGATCCGGTCATCTTCGTTTCGGGCTGTGGCAGCGACGTGATGTTCACCTACGATGTGCCGCGTAACAACTACGACACGATCGTCTTCGCACGTACCTTCGACATCATGACCGGCCAGACTCAGGTCGACGATACGAAGGCAATGAAAACCTCGGGCGCCGAAATCTGCCTGCCCAAGGGCACCGGCAACGTGCACCGGCTGCGCCTCGGGGACGGTGTCGAAGTCGATCTGCCGTCTCAGCAGGCTGTCACGGCGCTCGTCCGCTTCCTCGAAGACGAGGCGCTGGCCGAGGCGGTGCGCGTCATGGACGCGTACGACATCCCACACGACACCACGCTGGCCAGCAACTGACGCCGCACGCCGGTGCCAGCTACCCGCGCGGACCTATCCAGGTCTGCGCGGTTTCTATTTGCAACAACAAATCCGCCAACCTAAAAACTGGTGTCTTTGTAGTTGTGCGGTTTTTTCAAAACTTCTTAAATTGGATGAGATGCTAGGAACCCACGGGTTTTAAGAAGGGGTCAGATTGCCCCAGATACGCGGAAGGCAAGAAAAAAGTCGCGAGTGGGGTGAGTACCCAGCGAGCGACTTTTTTCGCAGCCTGACAAAGTAGATGGGGTGATATTACACCTTCTTAATCTGGAGGAAATCAAGTTCGACCGGCGTCTCCCGCCCAAACATCGCCACCAAGACCTTCACCTTACCTGACTTCTCATCGACTTCCCCGACTTTACCTTCAAGATCCTTAAACGGACCGTCAGCAATAATGACCATATCACCCGCTGATAGATCAACTTTATGCGTCGGAGTGTCATCAGCCATTTGTCGTACCAGTGCACGATATTCAGCTTCTGAGAGCGGTACCGGTTGTGTACCAGAACCAACGAAGCCAGTAACCCGAGGGGTGTTACGTACCACATACCACGATTCATCATCCACAATCATTTCTACCAAGACATAACCCGGGAAAAGGTTTTCTTCTTCGGTAATGCGTTTACCACCCTTCACGCGAATCTTTTTTTCTGATGGTACCACTACATCAAAAATCTTTTCCGACATACCCAGCGAATCAATGCGCTGACGTAAATTACGAGCCACGGCGTTTTCGTAACCAGAGTAGGTATGAATGGCGTACCAATTGCGTTCGCCAGTAACATTTTGTTTTGCCATATCTTTAGAACTGATTAACGATAAAGTCTATACCTGAGGTAAAAACGAAGTCGGCTAAAGATACAAACACCATGATCACGGCTGAAACCGCTACCACCAAAGCCGTGTACGCCAAAGCTTGGTTTTGGGTTGGCCACTTTACGTGTTTCATCTCAGTCATAGTAGCTCGTATGTAACGTGCAAATTTGTCCATAAATAAATACTAAATAATAAAAGGTGGTCAAAATAAAAACGCCTCGGGGGCGATTTCTAATACTATACTCCTTCGTTATAAGGCTGTCAACAAAAAGGGCGACCCCGCAGGGGCCGCCCTTTTTGCCACACACTTATCGAATTATTTAATCGTATATGTTAAATTGACTCGACTAGTGATAGTGTTCTCACCGGCTGGCATATCTGGTGACATTGACTCGGCTTTGGCACTCATCGCCATATCACCGCCCATACCATAATAATTATAAGGATTGGCAGACTCTTCGTAGTAACCAGTCATCTCGACTAGTTTCACCCCAAGCGCTTGTGCCAGTACTTCGGCCTCGGCTCGAGCATCTTTGATGGCGGCTTCGCGAGCTTGATCACGCAAAGCCTCAGTGTCATCAATCACAAAACTAAGACTACTAATATCAGTTGCTCCTCTTTCACCGACACCTGATAGTAGGGTGCCAGCCATATCAGTTTTGCGCACTTTCACTTCTACCGATTGATACACCTCAAATCCATCTTGTTTAGGCTCACTCGGTGGACAATACATACCCATACAAGGCACCATCGGATAAGTATATTTTGGACTGAGATTGTAACTAGTAGTTTTGATGTCCTTTTCTTCTACTCCCTGCTCTTTCAAATAAGCCGTGATGTTATTAAGTGGTTCGGCTGATTTGGTCTGAGCTTCAGCTGCGTTTTTACCGGCTCCCTTCACCGCAAAGGTAAACATGGCCACGTCAGGCTTGGCGGCCACCTCGCCGGTACCAACCACATTAATAGTAGTTGGTCCGACCCAGCCGCCAGCGTTTTTGAGCGTCACGTAGGCATAACTACCCAACGCCAAAACCACCCCCACAAGAGCCAGTGATGCTAAATTGCGGTTTAGCTTTGAATCAAAAATTGCGTTCATAAAACTCTCTATAATATATATTTATTAATGAGTGCTCGAACTGATGTCCCCACTGTATCTGAAGCGCCACAGATATTAATAAATTCTGCTTGATCGGCCTCAGATAGGACTGGTGGCGTCGGTTGATCCTCCATCAAATAATACATGATAGATTCTTTTCCCTCAACGTGGTCGATATCAAGCGCATGGCCGAACTCATGAGCCAACACCGTGACCAATTCAGTTTTGTCTTTAAAAGTATAGATGTTTATTTGTCCGTTTTCATAATCACCCTGAGTAAATTCCTCCCCACTACTGAAGGTATTATTGTAAGTATTAACCCCGGCATTATATTGGCTTATCAGTTGATTGCTTTGTTCGCCTAATTGATTGACCGCTTCGGCCAAACGGTTGAGTTCTTCACCGTCTTTATCAAGGGCCACCATATCAGCCTTGAGATTTTCTTCACGAGCGGTCAAACGGGCATAAGCAGCAGGAGGGGCACCGCCATCGGCATTGTAGGCCTCCACATCGGCATTGTAGACAGCCAAACGCTTTTCGTACGCTACTACCTTAACTTCATGGTCACTGCGCTTTTGTTCATATTCGGCGACCAAGGCTTTGTAAGCGGCGTTTAATTCTTCTGTGGTTTGCTCTTTTGATTCAAGAGAGTCTCGCAGCGCCTCTTCAGCCATCGCTTTTTGTTGTCTTTCATCAAACACAAAATGTATAGCAATATCAGAATGATTATCGGTAGACAGTGTAAACAAATCCCTACCAGCCCCTTGCTCCCACACTGTTTCAGCTTCTTGTAGCATCGCCAAGGCTTCGGCTTGCGTTAAAGCAAAACGCTCATCAAGTGAAGCTAAATGATAAGTCAGAGGCGCGCCACAAACTTGTCCCACGGCGGTATACCAATACAACGCCACTGATGCTATTAATAAAATACTTAGTCCTCTTATCATATAAAACTATACGATTAGTTAAATCAATTACTTGGGCTGTGTGTTTTTAAGTAAGCTTAATTTTACCATATAAAAAAGCGCTACTGTGCGGGGGCTATGTCGTCGCGAAACGTAGCCCCTGCACAACAGCGCTTACCTACTCATCCATAATAATACACGATAAAAGTGTTACTAGTGGTACATATCCACGGGTCTAAACTGTCACCG
>JACCDV010497450.1_pt1 | contig 10034 bp, 8 predicted proteins | sample 7446131 | NCBI WGS metagenome assembly JACCDV01 (sample SAMN15323448, study PRJNA562643) | freshwater metagenome | isolation source: river surface water | place: USA:Blue River Watershed | collected 2017-08-17
CAAGCGTGGAAGCTGGTGTCGCGCTGCGTTTGCGCTATGTCGAGCGGCGAACCATCAAGATCGGCCGAATCCTGCCAGCGCAGATCGCGATAGGCTGTGATCGATTTCAGCGTTGCTGCACCCAGATCAAGCGATAGCGTGAGGCTGTGCCCATAGGTGCGCGATTTTTCGTAAAGCGGATTGCCGTCGACGCTTGCTCGGTTTTGGCGATCCGGATTTGCATAGAGTCCGAGCGGGGCAATTGTGCTGAATATCGCAGGATTGGTGAAAAGGTTGTTCGGTAACACGCTGATCAGTTGTGAAAAATCAGTGCGCTGATTGTGGCGGCTATAGTCGAACTGATAGTCCGCCGTGAAATTGCCTTCGGGCTTGAAACGCACCTGCGCCATGGCGCTATGTGTGTTCAGGTTGCCAAGATCCTTGACCGAGGTGGGCCGCGCTAGAAATGCCTGCGGAAAGGGATTGGGCTCCACTTTCACAAAACCGTCGCGCTTCTGCATTTGGCCGGACAGCTTGACCGAAAACGGGCCAAAGGCGGGAAGATCGAGCGTTGCCTTGCCGCGCCGATAGTTGAAATTGCCATAGCTGGCCTCGACAGAGCCGCCAAATTCGCCCGACGGTTTGCGCGTCACAAGATTGATCGCGCCAGCGAGTGCGTTACGGCCATAGAGCGTGCCTTGCGGGCCGCGCAGCACCTCGACACGCTCAAGGTCGGCGACGTCAAAAATCGATCCCTGCGCCTTGGCTATATAGACCCCATCAAGATAGAGGCCGACGGCGGGTTCCCAAGTGACTGCCGGGTTGATCGTGACCGATCCGCGAATAGCGATTTGCGAGATGGTCTTGTTCGACGGAGCACGTTCGATCTTCACATTGGGCGCGATCGTGCCCAGCGCGTCGATCGAATTGATCCCGCGCGATTCGAGAAACTCCGAGCCTACAGCCGAAATGGCGATCGGCACGTCTTGGATGTTCTCCGCGCGCTTCTGTGCCGTGACGACGATCTCGCCAATGCCATCGTCGGAATTCTGTGATTCCTGTGCCATGGCGGGCGCCCATCCAGCCAATGCTGTCGACGCCAGAATACACCCTATTACCGCTTTGCGCATGTCTCTCTCCCTCATGCCATCAACCTGCAAAATGCGTAATTAATATAGATCAAGTTTACGATAAATTGAATTTACGAGCAATGAAAATTCGATTAGCGTATTTTGATAGCTTTCAAGTTACGCATATGGAGGGGTTTGATGCGATCATTGGAGGAACGGATTGACCGGCTGGAGTCGCTCGATGCCATTCGCCAGCTTCCGGCAAAATATGCACTCGCGCTTGATATGCGCGACATGGACGCAATGGTTTCGCTTTTTGTCGAGGATGTCCGCGTTGGCAAGGATGCCAGCGGACGGCTGGCCCTGCGTGGCTATATGGATCGCACGCTGCGGTCGCCCTTTACCGGAACGTCGCACCATATTGGCGGACACATCATCGAATTTGACGATGCCGACCATGCGCATGGCATTGTTTATTCGAAGAATGAACATGAAGCCCCTTGCGAAGGCGGCGCTGACGAATGGGTCATCATGCAGATGATGTATGCCGACGATTATGTACGCCGGGCCGGTCGCTGGTATTTTGCGCGCCGCCTGCCCCTTTATTGGTACGCCACCGACCTGAACAAGCCGCCGGTAGGTGACAGGAAAATGCGCTGGCCGGGAACCGAATGGGCCGATGGCAATTTCCACAAGCTTTTCCCAAGCTTTGAGGAATTTTGGTCGCGCGAAGGCGATCATGGTGGGCCGGTGGCCGAACCTGCGCCGCTCGAGAAATTCCTGGAAACGATGCGGCGCGGGCAGGCCGCACCCAAGGTGAAAGTGCGGGCAGATTGATGCGTAAACGCTCGATCGGGGTCGGGATCGCCGCAGCGCTCCTAATCGCAGGCGCTGCCTTGTGGACCAACGCCAATCGCGAAATCGGGACGGCGCGGCCGATTGTCGGGGCTGCATTGGGGGGCATAGTGCGTGACAACACTTTTGTGCCCGCACCGGTCGAAGGCCAACTTAACACCAATCCTTTTCTAGCCGCCGATGCCAATGGCACAATGCACGGCGATGGTGGCCAATCGGATACGCATCTCGCCGCCGGCCCCTTTGCAGGCGCGCTTGAAGTGCGCAGCCGCCGGTCGGGCAATGGCCTGCCGCGGCAATGCTCTACCTTTGTTTATCGCAGTGATGGCAAGCCGGTGGTAATGTGCGGCGGCCTTTCGGGCTTCCGCATGGTGTTGCTCGATCCAGATACGCTTGATGCGCTTGCCCATTTTGACTTGCCGATCCGCCCCAGTTCGTTCGAAGCTTTTGTGAAGCGCGACATGGGTATCATGATGAACGACAGTTCGGGCGGCGCCTATATGTTCCTCGACAACCGGGACCGGCTGGTGTTCGCCAACAGCCAGTGGGTCGTGCAGCGACTGGTCGCCGAAGAGCGCGACGGGAAATGGAGCTTCCGGGTCGAACGCGAATGGGATTTGAAACCCTATGTACCGAACGACTGTTTCAACTGGAACAATTGGTCGACCGACAGTGAATGCGACAAGATCACTACCGTCATGCCCGATCATCAAGGGCGTTATTGGTGGACGACGCGCAACGGACGGCTGGGTACGCTCGATCCTGAAAGCGGCGCGGTTAAGGTGCACAAATTGGCAGGCGAGGAAATTCAGAACGCCCTCGCGATGGATGCCCGCGCGGTCTACGTCCTTTCTGACCATGCGCAATATGCCTTCACCGCAGATGGTTCGGGCCAGCCGGTGCAACTCTGGCGCACGCCCTATGATCGCGGGACAAAACGCAAGATAGGTTCGATCAATCAGGGAAGCGGAACCACGCCGACATTGTTGGGTGACCAATGGATCACCTTTGCCGACAATGCAGATGGACGGATCAACATTGTCGTGCTGCGGCGCAGCGATGGCAGCCGAATCTGCGCCGTTCCGGTGTTCCGTGATGGGGCGAGCGCCACCGACAACAGTATGATCGGTTGGGGGCGTTCGATAATCCTTGAAAATAATGCCGGCTTCAAAAGCGCGCATGAACAAAAGGACTGGAATGCCATTGCAGGCGGTGTGGTGCGTGTTGACGTGCGTGCCGATGAAAGCGGGTGCGACCCTGTATGGACATCACCGCTCAAATCGCCGTCGGTGGTGCCCAAAATGTCAGCGGCAAGCGGCATCGCCTATTTCTACAGCTTCGATCTTGTGGATGATGCGGATGGCAAGCAGACCCAGGACTGGTCGATTGTCGGGTTGGATTTCCGAACCGGCAGGCAGGTGATCAAGATCCCGACTGGGCGGGGCAGACCGTTCGACAATAATTGGGCGTCAATGTCGATCGCGCCCAATGGCGATTTCTATGCCGGGATGACAGGCGGGCTGGTTCAGGTGCGGCGCAAGCGGCCCTGACCGTCAGAAGAAATAGCTCGCGCCGTTTGCGACCAGCACCGATCCGTTGACGAAACTGGCATCGTCGGATGCCAGATAAGCGACGGCAGCCGCGATTTCCGATGGATCAGCCATCCGGCCCAGCGGAATGCTCGCCTCCATCGATTTGATCCAATCATCCGGAATGCCTGCCATGACAGGCGTGTTGGTGGGGCCGGGGGCGACGGCGTTCACGCGGATTTTGCGCGGGGCAAGCTCGCGCGACAATTGCCGCGTCAAACCGATAATCGCAGCTTTTGAGGCGCAATAATGCGGTGATCCTTCGCCCGATTGGGCGCTTGTTGAACTGATGTTGATGATCGCACCGGGATTGCCATCCTCTGCCAGCACGCGGACAAATTCACGCGCAAGGCGAAAGGCACCGCCGACATTGACTTCCATCACCCCGGCCCAGCCGCGGTCTTCCATATGGATCAACTGGTCGACGATTATTGCCGATTGGCCATCCTTGGCGAGTTCCGCATTGCGCTCGGCCATGGCTCCATAAAATTGTTCGGACCCATCGCCCTCGGCGGCGCCGATGCCGGCATTGGCGACGGCGATATCGAGCCGGCCGAATGCCTTGCGCGCCTCGCGCACGGCGCTGGCGACTGATTCAGCATTAGTGACGTCACAACGGAGCGCCAGTGCCCCGCCGCTCTGTTGCGCGTCCGCGAGGTTGAGGTCGAGCGCGGCAACCTTGGCCCCGTCGGCAGTTAGCCGCTGGACAATGGCCCTGCCGATCCCTCTGCCCGCGCCGGTGACGACCGCGCCTTGCCCCTGGAACCGCCCGCTCATTCATTCGCTCCGGTCATGTGCCGCGCCGCTATATAGCCAAAGGTGAGGGCAGGGCCGATTGTCACGCCCGCGCCGGGATAGCTTTCGCCCATTGCCGATGCGGCATTGTTGCCCACCGCGTAAAGCCCGGCGATCGGCTTTCCATTGGTGCCGATGACCTGTGCCTTGTCGTTGGTTTTCAGGCCGCCATTGGTGCCGATATCGCCCGGGTACATAGGCATTGCGTAAAACGGGCCTTTGGCGATCGGGCGTAGACAGGGGTTTGGCGTCACCGATGGGTCGCCATACATTTTGTCATAGGCCGCTTCCCCGCGATGGAAATCGGGGTCCTCGCCCTTGGCCGCATATTCATTGTAGCGCGAAACGGTTGCCGCCAGCCGCGCCGGATCGACACCCATATCGGCGGCCAGTTCCTCGATCGTGCTGCCCCTTTTCATGATGGAGCGGACTTCTCCGCGTTGCAGCCAATCGGGCATCAGGGGCAAAAGCGGACCGACCGGATATTTGTGGCGATAGACATGGTCGAACACGAGCCATGTCGGGGATGCATCGCCATGCTCTGCCTGACGGCGGGCCATTTGCTGCCCGACGATATGATAGGACGCCGCCTCGTTCATATAGCGTTCGCCCCTCTGGTTGACCATCATGCAGCCGGGCAGTGCTCGTTCGATTGAGCACAGACGGCCACGATCCTCCCCCGGTACGTAAAAAACGGGCGCGGCCCATGCGGAGTGCATGTTCATCGTTTCAGCGCCCACGGCGGAACCGGCGCGTATGCTGTCGCCGGTGTTGCCCGAAGTGCCGCCGGAATAGACAGCGTTTTTGTAAAGCGGCGCGTTGTCGTCGCGCATTTCCTGGTTCTTGTCGAAACCGCCGGCGGCGAGCACCACGCCCTTGCGGGTGCGGATGCGCATTTTCTTGCCATCATGCTCAATGACGGCCCCGGTTACCTTGCCCTTTTCGCTGATCAGTTCGACCAGCGGGCTGTTGAGCCAGACGGGAACGTTCCGTTCATTGAGTGCGAGCCGTAATCCGCCCACTAACGCGTTGCCCAGCGTCAGACGACGGTCCTTGCGGCTTTTGAAACGGAACGGCAGATCGAACCAATAGCGGGCTAGGCTCTTGGTCAAATGCCACCACCAGCCAGGCGTGCGAAACAGGACGATGTAGGTTTCGTCGAAATGCCAGTTCAGATAGCCGAACAGGCTGGCCGCAGGTGAGGCAAAGCGCAGCGTTTCGACATCTTTGCCAAGTTTGCGCCCGTCAATTGGCAGCGGCATGTGCGTGCGATACCCCTGTGGCGATCCGCCCGGTTCTTCGGCATGGTAATCCGGATAGGCAAATGCCTCATAGTCGATTTCGGTATTGGAACTGACCCAGCGCAGCATTGGCGCAGCATTTTCCACATAAGATCGGATATTCGCATCCGGCACATTGTCAGCAGATAGCTTGCGCACATATTTGAAGGCATCGTCGACCTTGTCGTCAAAGCCGGCCTCGCGCGCCTGATCGCTGGCGGGGATCCAGATGCCGGCCCCTGATGTTGCCGATGTGCCGCCCCACAAGGATTCCTTTTCAACAACAAGGACTTCGGCCCTGTTGTTGGCCGCAACTAAAGCCGTGAGCAACCCGCCCGCGCCCGAACCGACCACCAGTGTGTCGATTTCCTTATCCCATTTGTCGGTCATTTTTCTTCGCCTGTCTGGTAAAAAGAGGGTGGCTTTCGGGCCATTATCGTTGCGTTGCGCGCCGTAAAGGCCTCGTCGAGCGCATCAGGTTGCGGGATGATCCAATAATCGCCGCGATCGATTGCGTCGAATACAAGTGGCGCGAATGCGTCCGCTGTCATGCCATTGGCGTCGAGCATAGCCGTCATTGCGGAATGGAAATCCCGCGACGAAGCATCAGGCTGTTCCCGGAAAATTTCACTTTTCACTGGTCCCGGCGCAAGCAGCGATACCCCTATCGGGCTGCCCAGCATGGCCAGTTCGCCTGCCAGAGACTCGGTTAATGCGACAATGGCAAATTTGGTAGCGCAATAGGGCGCCATAAAGGGGGAGGGCAGAAAGCCGCCAACCGAGGCCGTATTGATGATCCGTGCAGGCTGGCCTGCTGCGATCAGGCGGGGAACGAATGCGCGCAGGCCGTTCACTACGCCGCCGATGTTGACGTCCAGCGATGCCTGCCAGCGCTCGGCCGGGATTTCCCAGCTTAGCCCTGTGGAGAGCACTCCGGCATTGTTGAAGACCATGTCGACTTTGCCATGGGCAGCATAAGCGGCGGCAGCCAGAGCCTCGACTGATGCTGCATCGGCAACGTCGGTCGGAATGGCGAGGGCGGCCTCACCCAGTTCAGTCGCAACTGCGCTCAGCGCGACTGCATCGCGATCCGCCAATACGACCTTCATCCCCCGACGCAAAGCTTCGCGCGCAAGGCCTGCGCCTATGCCGCTGGCTGCACCGGTGATGACGGCAACGCTCATGGATTGGCGAAGACCATGTCAGGACGGCAGGTAAAGCTGCGCTGCTTTGCCGCCATCGACTGGAAGCGCGACGCCAGTGACGTAGCTCGCCGCGTCGGACAGCAAAAAGACAATCGCCTCTGCCAGTTCATGCGGTTCGCCGCCGCGCTGCATCGGGATGGCGCCTGCCGTTTTCGCGGCTGTTTCGGGGGCCTTGGTCGCCCAGTCTTCGGTTGCCGGTGTCATGACCTGCCCGGGCACGACGACGTTCACGCGCACGTTTGAGGGCGCGGCCTCCATCGCGGCAACCGCACTGAACTGGATCAATGCAGCCTTGGATGCGGAATAGCTCGACATATAAGGTGCCGCGCGGATTGCCGTGGTCGAGGCGATGTTGACGATCGAGCCTGACTTTTGCGGGACCATGATGCGCATGGCGGCACGTGTTCCAGTGAACACCGCCTCTGCATTGACGGCAAAATCCTTGCGCCAATGATCCATCGTCAAATGCTGGATGGGGGCATAATGCACCGACATCGCATTGTTGACCAACATGTCCAGTCGGCCGTGGCGCTTGGCCACATCCTCGACCAGCGCGTTGAAAGCCAGTTCGTCCGACACGTCGAGTTGGTGGGCCTCGACACTGCCATGCTCAGCGATGTCGCTGCGGGCGGATTCCAGCTTTTCGGGGCGGCGGGCGCAGATCACGACATGCGCGCCCCGGCTTGCAAGCAGCTTTGCCGTAGCCAAGCCGATACCGTCGCTGCCACCGGTGACGATTGCGACCTTGCCGGCCATATCCTTGCTCATGCTGCTGCTCCTGCCTTTACGAAGTTGAGTTTGGCGTCGCTGGCCTTGCCTTCGACGCAGAAAGTGCCGTTGGGGGTGTACATCATAGTCACGCAACGGTTGCACGCGGTGCAGGCCGACTTGGCGACTTCGCCCGATTGCAGCTTGTTGACGAAGCCCGGATCGAACACGAGGGCGCGGCCGAGTGCGATGCACTCAAACCCGTCAGCCATGGCCTGCTGCGCGCCGTCAAGTGACTGCACCCCGCCCAGATAGGCCAGCGGCATGTCGACTGACTCACGCACCTTCAACGCCAGTTCGCGCAGATAATTTTCGCGGAACACGACATTTTTCGGTTCAGTCAGCGATTGCAGCCACATGCCCAGCGCAATGATCGGGTTGCCCACCGTGCCGCGATTGGATTGCGGAAAGGATGATCCGAACATCGCGGTGATTGATTCCACGTTCAGGCCGTTTGACAGCACCGCCAGATGCGCGCCGTCGGCCTCAATCGCCTTGGCGATGGCCACGCCGTCTTCGATGCTGTTACCCTTGCCGCCGTCGGTCATCGAATATTTGACGATAACCGCCATATCTTTGCCAACAGCATCGAGCACACGGCCAAGGACTTCGCGGGGGAATTTCAGGCGCTTTTCGATGGTGCCACTATAAGCGTCCCAGCGCTTATTATAGATTTTCGACAGGAACTGGCTGAGCAGATAGCCATGGCCCATATGCAGTTCGATGGCGTCAAAACCCGCCTCACGGGCCTGTTTTGCGGCCGCGACGAATTCGTGGGTCATCGCGTCCATGTCGTCACGGTTCATTTTCTTTTTGAACCAGCGACGCGACATGACTCCTACCTTGTTGAAGCCGCCACTCGAGGAGAGGGGGCGCGAGGTTTTCAACGTTTCATGGTCAAGGAAGGTGAAGCTGCCTGCATGGGTGATCTGTGCCGACGCTGCGCCGCCATGGCGGTGGACGGCATCCGTCAGTGCGCGAAAATCGGGGAGCGAATTCGCGTCGAGAACTGCCTGATCGACAAAGGTGCGGCCATCCATTGATGTCGCGCAATAGGCCACGGTCGACAGTGCAGCTCCGCCTTCGGAAACCCGTTCGTGGAACTGGGCTAGGCCCTTTGAAACGATGCCGCCCTTGGCCATGCCTTCATTGGTCGCCGACTTGATGAAGCGGTTACGCAACGTGATCGGGCCGATGTTCACCGGACTGAACGGTGAAGCCGCGGATGTCGATTGCACTTTTTAACTCCCCTTGGTTTAACGCATTTGACGTTTTGTGTAGCAATTTGTCAACGCCATGCGTAAAAAACAGTCGAATAAATTACGAAAATTGCGGATGAGGACGATATGGCGCAGCTTTCCGGCAAAATAGCATTGATCACGGGTGCGGGGCAGGGGGTCGGTCAGGGTATCGCACTTGCCATGGCGGCGGCTGGTGCCACCGTCCTTGTCACCGGACGCACCCTTGAAAAGCTGGAAAAGACAGTGGCGATGATCGCCGAACGGGGCGGTGTCGGCCATGCAATGACATGCAATGTGAAATCTGCCGACGATCTGGCGCACATCGTTGCCGAGGCACAAGAACGGTTCGGCGGCATAGACATCTTGGTCAACAATGCGCAGGAAGTGCCCAACGGCCCGTTGCTTGACGTGACTGACGAAGCTTTTCTTGCCGGTTTTGAATCGGGTCCGCTCGCCTCTTTCCGGCTGATGAAGCTGGTGCAGCCGATTATGAAGGCGCGGGGCGGTGGGACGATCTTCAATCTCGCTTCGTCGGCGGGCATCCGCTGGGATATGTCGGGCTATGGTGCCTATGGCGCGGTGAAGCAGGCAACCCGTGTGCTGACCCGCGCTGGCGCGGCCGAATGGGGGCGTGATAATATTCGCGTGCTGACCATTGCGCCGCACGCGGAATCGCCGGGGCTGAAATGGTGGGCCGCAAATAATCCGGAAGAGGCGAAGGCCTTTTTCAAAACCATCCCGCTTGGTCGCATCGGTCGGTTGGAGGAAGATATCGGCCAGGCGGTTGTCGCGCTGTGCGCCCCGGAAATGGGCTATCTGACCGGCACGACCATTCCGCTTGATGGCGGGCAGGCGAATTTCGACTGAGGATGCCAGCGGATGGAAAAGGTGATTGCTGCCCTTTGGGGTGTTGAGAATGAAGCGCTGCTGGCAACGCTACCGGCAGCACTGCAAGACGCCGGGGCAAGCAAAGTCCGGATCAATATCCGCGATGCGGCGGTCGACGCGGGCGCCGGCCTGATCCAGACATGGCAGGATCCCCAGCAGCAGGCGGTGGTGCAATATTGGTTGCCCAGTGCCAATGCGATTTTCAGGGGCAATGCCGACGCCGCTATCGCGGCTCAATGTGAGCGCTTTCACGCCTGGCTCGTTGCTGAATCGACGATCATCCCCAATCGCGACTATCCGCCGATTGCGGGAGATCGAACCTGGGGGTGGAGCCAAGCCAGCTTCATCAATTTCCGCGATGACC
>JACCDV010529077.1_pt1 | contig 10034 bp, 8 predicted proteins | sample 7446131 | NCBI WGS metagenome assembly JACCDV01 (sample SAMN15323448, study PRJNA562643) | freshwater metagenome | isolation source: river surface water | place: USA:Blue River Watershed | collected 2017-08-17
ACGATGTAAAACTCGCTCTCGATAAAATCAAGAAGGGAACCTATGGTATCTGTGAGGTATCTGGTGAACCTATTGAAAAAGAGCGTCTCGAAGCAAATCCTGCAGCGAGAACATCTCTCGCTCATATGAAGGAGGGTAAGTAATCTTTGGGTAGTTGGTAACCATACAGCGGGCGCCTACGGCGCCCGCTTTATAGTTTATTCATATCTATTTTAAAAATTATTTATACAGCACATGAAACAATAGCTGTATGCCTCTATCACGTATATACAGTGCTCAAAAACACCTCCTTACCTCGGACATAATCCGTGTAGAAACAGATGTAACTATCGGTAGTCTCCATTCATTTTCTATCGTAGGTCTCGCAACAAAGGCCGTAGATGAAGCACGCGATAGAGTATCGTCGGCTATCAAAAACTCTGGATTTAAATCACCCAAACAAACAAATGCAAAAATAGTAGTATCGCTCGCCCCAGCAAACATAAGAAAAGAAGGTGCACTCTTTGATCTCCCTATAGCAATAGGTTATCTCACTGCAACAGGACTACTCACCACAGATACTGATTCACGTATGTTTGTAGGGGAGCTCGCTCTCGATGGCTCTATACAACCAATATCAGGAGCACTATCGTACGCACGTACTGCAAAAAATAATGGCATTAAAGAACTCTATGTACCCAAAGCAAATGCATTTGAGGCCGCTCTCATAACAGGAATCGCCGTCTATGGAGTAACTCACCTATCAGAACTCATAAATCACCTACAAGGAAAACAATCTCTAGTCAAAACAGACACACCTACTACGCATCTCTATAATCAGAATCATACTACCCCTAAAGATTCATTCGATTTGATTCAGGGAAATCATATACCCAAAAGGGGACTTGTACTCGCAGGAGCGGGTGGACATAACATAGCTCTCTATGGACCAGCGGGTACAGGAAAGACCATGCTCGCCAAAGCATTTAAAGACATACTGCCACCTCTTTCTTTCGACGAAATAATTGAACTCACTGAGCTTTATTCCAATTCAGGATTCCTCACAGAAACCCACGTGACCGAGAGACCCATGAGATCACCTCATCATAGTGCTTCCTACAGCTCAATTATTGGAGGAGGGAGCATGTTACGTCCCGGTGAAGTAACTTTAGCTCACAGGGGAGTGCTCTTTCTCGATGAATTTCCTGAGTTTAATCAACAAGTACTCGAATCATTACGACAACCGCTCGAGGATAGAAAAATAAGTCTCACACGCACGCTCGATCGAGTAGAATTTCCTGCGCAATTTATACTTGTTGCGGCACTCAACCCTTGTCCTTGTGGTAACCAGGGAAACACTGAAATATCCTGCATCTGTACCACCTTTCACAAAGCAAAATATAGAAAAAAATTATCAGGACCTATTATGGACCGTATTGATATATGGATAGAGGTACTCCGCAACAAACAACCAGCCCTCACAAAAGATCTCGTGACCTCTACAGAAACCACACGAGCACGCGAACTTGTCGCACGAACGAGAGATATACAGAGAGAACGTTATGGAAGCACCACAATACTCAACAGCACTGTTTCTCAAAAAGAACTTATGAAACATGCTCATATAACCGAACGCGCACATGCACGCCTGCTCGAACTAGCGTCTCTGTATGTACTATCAAACAGGGGATACTATCGAACCATACGACTTGCACGTACAATAGCCGATCTCGATCAGAGTATATACATAGAAGAAAAACACATACTCGAAGCTGTTCAATATAGACCTAAACATATACAAGAATGATAGGGGCCGAGTGTACCACTCGAACTAGAAAGGATTTGTTGCCCCTCGAATTTCAAAATGAACGTGAGGACCAGTTGATTTACCAGAATTACCCAAAAGACCGATAGTGGTACCACGAGAAACAGTATCGCCTTGAGACACGTATACTTTACTCATATGACCATAGAGTGTTTGTGTACCGTTTGGATGTGAGATAACAACATAAGATCCGTAACCACCGTTATAACCAGAAGATCGTGCAATGAGAACAACACCGTCAGCAGCCGCATATATAGGAGTACCCATAGGAGCAGCGAGGTCAACAGCGTTATATCCATGGAGACCCTGTGACTTACGACCACCATCAATAGGACGAATATAATAATCTTTATAGAAAGGACCTCCCGCATTACGGAGTGCTTCAGTAGGGTTTTGAGCAGCACCCTTTACCACACTCGGTGACTGGAATTCACCATCAGGAACAATGAGTTTTGAACCGACTGACAATACATCGTCAGATTTGAGGTTGTTATACGCGAGAATATCACTCATATCTGCACTATATTTTGTAGCAATTGATTTGATCGTATCACCCTTCTTTACCACATGGGTTACACCCGAGATAGGGAGGATAATGAGTTCATCACCTTCACGAATAGGACCTTTTATATTATTTGCCCATACGAGGGTATTTACCGTTACACCAAACATGCGAGCGATTTGACTGAGAGAATCACCCTGACGAACCACATAGAGACTAATGGCAGTTGATTTTGTTTCAGTAATGTCGGCTTGAGTACCCATAACACCCGCTTCTTGGATCAATGCACTCCCATCAACAATGGCAATATCACCAGTAACGATAGGAGCTGTAGCGCTCGGACCGAGATTCGCCTGGAGTATGCCGAGGTTCTGTGAAGTCACGGTATTTATACCTGCATCTGCTTCTTTTCCTGTGACAAGCTCTGATAAAAACGACATCACGCCCGCATTAGTTACCAAAGGAGAGAAAAAAGATATGTATATGAAAAGAAGCTTTACGCTGTAAAGCCCTCTGTTAAGCCATATATTAAGAGATGATATGCGGGTCTGAGAAATAGGCTTTTATTTATCCAGAATGTCCAGTGTCTGTCTGTTTATATGGCTCTATAGAGCCATATTGCAGTCATTCAGTCGTTTCGGTGCTTCCTTACTATACTCACCAGAAAACACCCGTCAACCACGGTTTCCCCCATGCTATCCCCATATTGTTTCTACAGGATTCAATCAAAATATACCTATATTTATAGCCATATAATAGAATTCAGTTTCTGTGTTAAAATCTCATGATGCATCACCTCACATCACTCAATGAAAAACAGAGACAAGCAGTAGAAAAAACCGATGGTCCGGTCCTCATACTCGCCGGAGCAGGTGCCGGCAAGACTAAAACTATTACCTACCGCATACTTCACCTCATAAAACAGGGAGTAAAGCCTTCGAGTATCCTCGCCATCACCTTTACCAACAAAGCTGCCAAAGAAATGCGCGAGCGGATCTTTAAACTGATTAAAGAAGACAAAGAACTCAACATACCTATCACCTTTCAGGAACGACCTTTTGTGAGCACCTTCCATTCACTCGGTGTTCATATTATTAAAGAGAATGCGCAGAGACTCGGTCTCACCCGTAGTTTCACTATATTTGACCGGAGCGACTCTCGGAGAGCGGTAAAACACGCACTCGAAGACATTGGCCTCGATCCAAAGCAATATGAACCAAACACCATTCTCTCTATAATCTCTCGTGAAAAAGGGAATAGTGTTACCCTCGACACCTTTGCTCAAACAGCTGGTAATGACTATATGAGAGGAGTTATAGCCAAAGCCTGGACCCGTTATGAGGCGGCTCTCGCTAAAGAAAAAGCTCTTGATTTTGACGATCTTCTCCTCAAAACCGTATATCTCCTCGAAACATTTGAGGATATTCGCACGCACTATGCTCGCGTCTGGCAGTATGTACACATAGATGAGTATCAAGACACCAATAAAGTCCAATATCGTATAGCAAAACTGATATCAAATGAACATAAAAATATTTGTGTCGTAGGAGATGTTGATCAAAATATTTACAGTTGGCGAGGAGCTGACATTAAAAATATTCTTTCTTTTGAAAAAGATTATCCGGGCTCATCTATGGTGGTACTCGAAGAAAATTACCGTTCGACGCAAACCATACTCGAGGTAGCAAACCATATCATAAAAAAGAATAAAAATCGTTTTGAAAAAAATCTCTTTACCCGTAAAGGGGCAGGGGACAAAATTACTCTCTATAATGCTTTTGATGAAAATGACGAGGCTCGCTATATAGCAGCAAGGAGTAAAGAACTTATAGAATCAGGAGTGAACCCAAGCGAGATAGCTGTACTCTATCGAGCAAACTACCAATCACGAGCCCTCGAAGAAGGTATGCTCAATAGTGATGTAGCCTATCAGGTGCTCGGTACCAAATTCTTTGAACGAAAAGAAGTAAAAGACGTGCTCTCATACATTCGTGCTGCACGCAATAGACACTCACTCTCTGATCTCGAACGTGTAATCAATGTTCCTGCACGCGGTATAGGAAAAGTAACTATAGCCAAAATATTTAGTGGTATGACAGAGAGTCTCACGCGAGCCCATAGAGAAAAATGGGATACCTTTTGTCTCATGCTTGACGATATAGAAAAGAAATCGAATTCTGAAAAAACATCTGATCTCATAAAGTACGTACTCACTCGAACAGGGCTTGAAACATCATACAAAGACTCGGGTCTCGAAGAAGACCTTGAACGACTCGAAAACGTACGTGAACTCGCGACCCTCGCTACCAAATATGACTTTCTCGTGCCTGGTGAAGGTGTTGAAAAACTCCTCGAGGAAACCGCTCTCGCATCTGACCAAGATGAAATGGAAGAAGATGCTCCCGCAGTACGTTTAATGACTATACACGCATCAAAAGGGCTCGAGTTTGAGTATGTCTTTATCACAGGACTCGAACAAGATCTCTTTCCTCACAAAGGCATGAGCGGAAAAAATGAAAAGAGAGACGATGAGGAGGAGAGGAGATTGTTTTATGTTGCAGTTACTCGTGCAAAAAAGAAACTCTACCTCACTCAAGCATCAATGAGAACTATATTTGGATCACGCCAAGTATCGGTACCTTCTGAATTTATATTTGATATTCCTGAACAATATCTCGAAGAAACCGAACAAGTACGCACTAAACCGGGTAAAGTAATCTACTTTGATATATAACGCTTTGAAAGCAAAATAATAATCAGTGTTTCGAGTGTAAATGCTGGTATAACACTCAAACTTGGCATGATCTCTATGATTGATGCACCCATATAAGGGACGATCCTCCTTAGAGAAAAAACATGTATGCCGTATTTTGAAAAAACAAACGGAACGAGCGCCTGACCGACAATTCCCATAACAACATTCATACCCGGAACAATCGAAATAGTGTCGCAAATGAGAGCGCATCCTATGAGAAAGAATATTCCCTGAGTATCTAACTTTTTTATAGGGCGCGGGTCTATTCCTCTCTCTGTATTCATAGCGTAATAGTAGCAAATCTATTGTTTTGCGATATAGTGCGTATATGTTTTTTGCAAAGAAATCACTCGGACAAAATTTCCTTATAACACCACGTATAGTGGAGATGATTGCTCTCGCGGGCGATATCAAACCAGGTGAAACCGTACTTGAAATAGGACCTGGCAAAGGCGCTCTCACCAAAGAGCTCCTCCGTCTCGGCGCCCACGTTATAGCGGTAGAAAAAGACGATCGCCTCATACCAGTACTCAAAGAATTATTTTTTAAAGAGTCACAAGAAGGACGATTTACCCTCATACATGGAGACGTCCTCGATCTACCCGAAGCAGCATTTGTACCTGAATCAGGTACCTATAAAGTAATTGCAAATATTCCATACTATATAACCGGACAAATCGTCAGGGTTTTTCTCAGTCGTAGTAAACAACCAACTCTCATGGTTCTCATGGTTCAAAAAGAAGTGGCAACTCGCACCATTGCACAGGATGGTAAAGAAAGCATTCTCTCGCTCTCAGTCAAAATATTTGCACAACCATCACTTGTTATGAATGTATCGCGAGGAAACTTTTTTCCTATACCAAATGTTGATTCAGCGGTACTCAAACTCACCAACATACACAATCCTTTTACTGATTCTCTGGCTGAAGAAAAGTTTTTTACCTATGTAAAAGCAGGGTTTTCTCAAAAACGAAAAAAATTAATTTCAAACTTGAGAGAAGTAGCCTCAAAAGAAGAACTTGAATCTATCTTTACTAAACTCAACCTCAACACAAACATTCGCGCCGAAGACGTACCTCTTGATACGTGGAAAAAAATTGCGTCTTAGAGTTTTACCCATCTATTAGAAACTCGATCCGTGGAAGATAATGGGTAGACCAGCACCGTTGTATGTAGCAGCTGGAGGAAAACCGAGCACGCATGGCATAGGAGTAGGGGATGCGAGACCAAGTACCTTTTGTGACATATAAGGTGGTCTAAAGGAAGCATATTGAAGATTACCCCATGTCCACATATACGTACCCACACTCGTAGGGGTTTTCACAAATAATAGAGTTCCAGTATTACATGGCAGGGTTTTTGTTACCGTACCTCCAAACGGTACGTATGCATATGAAAGAATAGGGAGCAAGGCAGTAATTAGTACTATAGCCACAAAAACTTTTTTCATACCTCAATAGTAGCATATACATGCTATACTTTTTTCATGATTTCTTTTCTCAAGACACGTATTGGTATATCTCTCATCTGTTCACTCTGTATTATAGGGGCTGCGCTCTATATACAGGGAGATAATTCCCCAAAAAATAGTTCAGGTAATCTCGTGGCCGAAATACAGGCCGTGGCTTCACAAAGTGTCAAAAAAGGCCTTGAAAATGGCCATATAGATACAAAAAGTTGGGAAGAAGAGCTCAAAAAAGTACTCAGTACGACCACCATAGACTCAACAATAGCTCTTTTAGGGACAGATACAGGAACAACTACACCTGAAACACTCACCGCAACCGATCGTTTTGCTCGTGAATTCTTTATGCGCTATGTCGAACTCAAAAACTCAGGAGTAGCTATGGACGAAACCACCGGAGTAGCCCTCGTAAACGAACTTCTAACCAAGGATTATGGAGGACCTACGGGTGAGCCTATTTATAAGGCTACAGATATAGCTATTTTAAATACGAATCAAAAATCAGACCTCAGAGCATACGCAAACATGCTCGGCCAAGTACTCACAAAAGACGTGCCACAAGGCTACGAAAATGAGCTCGTTATCCTCAATAGGGCTCAAGAGAGCGGTTACAGAAAGGATTTGCCTAAACTCGAGCAAAATATTGCCCGTTATACAGAGATACGTGATGAAATCCTTGTTATTCCTGTCCCTAAAAGCCTTACCAATGCACATTTAGCGCTCATAAATTCACTTTCTTTTATCATAGAGGGTGTACGAGGTATGATCCTCCTCAATACTGACCCTGTTGGCGCTACTCGCATGGTATTAAAGTATCAAGACGGCATAAAAGCTCTCGAAATATCAACGATAGAGCTCTCAACATTTTTCAAAAAACAAGGAGTGACGTTTTCCTCATCTGAACCAGGCAACATATTCATCGAATAGTGTATACTATAAGGGACGATTATCCATACGCGGTAATGTTTTCTCGTATATATAAAAAATTTGTTCCTTTACTGCTCATAGTCTCTCTCGCCATCCCGAGTGGATTACTTTTATATCCTCAAAAAACAGAGGCTGCCGGTGCAACATGTTTGAGTCAAATAGCCGGCGCACTAGGAGCAAGCAAGATTGCAAGCTCAATTTTGCGACCAGTACCAACAGCTGACAATACCACCCAACTCACCACCGGAGGTAGTTTTGTAACCGACTGTATTTTGAAACCTCTCGCTATACAGATGGCTCGAGCAATGCTCCAAAATATAACATCAGGTGTGGTACGTTGGATCAATAATGGATTTAAATCAGATGGTAATCCTATTTTTGTCCAAGATCTCCGTGGGCTCATGCGTGATACTGCTGATCAGGTCATAGGTGGATTTATTGCAAACGACCTCGGCGCAGGATTTCTCTGTAATTCATTCTCGCTCCAGGTACGTGTAGCACTCGCACAATCATATATGCCGTATCGACAGAGATCTGCGTGTACGCTCTCTCAAATATCTGGAAATGTTTCTGGATTTGTAGAAAATAATAACGGTGGGGGATGGGATAGATGGCTCGAGACTACAACCATTCCACAAAACAACGTCTATGGTGCAACCGTGCTCGCCCAAGATGAACTCTCAAAAAGAATTTTTGATGCACAAAGCATAAAGAAAGACTACCTCGACTGGGGTAAAGGTTTCCGATCATGGCGCGTGTGTACTGCTGCTTATGATAGTGACGGAGCTCAATTATCTGATCCTGAAACACTTGATGCAGATGATCCTCGTTGTGACAATAGCGAAACTCGCACACCAGGAGGTGTCGTTGAATCTCAATTAACGGCTTCACTTGGCTCTGACATGAGAAGACTCGAAGTCGCTCAAGACATAGATGCTATTGTCGGCGCCCTCACCAATCAACTCATGTCACAGGTTGTCTCTGGTGCTCAGGGACTCTTGGGTGTAGGTCGCTCATCAAACACCACTCGTACAAGCACATACCAAACTGCTTTGAATGCGGCGACAGCGGATCAGGATCTAAACAATGCAATAAATGCAGGACTCACATATTCAACCAATGAAGCAAATGCACTATTCACCCAAGGCCAGCCTGTTGTCGTAAGTGAAGCACCCACAACTGATCCAACCGACGACGATACACCTGCTCCTGCACCTGAACCACCTCGTGTTGCATGGGAAATTATCAAAAATTCTTCTCCTGTCACCGGTGCATCACCTCTAAACTATGAGGTGGCTCTCACCTCAAACTACTCAACAAGCAGTATTACTGTTGTGGTAGCTCTCTTGAGAAAATCAGGTGGTCAAGCTCGATTCTCTGATCTCTTCTTTAACCCTCAATTTACTGCAGGACGCACCGATACATCACAATCAGTAAGCTACATTCAAGATAACAATCAGGCAACCATGCGATTCGAGCGAGCGTCTGCGTCAAAAAATGTAAACTTTGTTATAGCTCTCCTCGCATATAAAAAAGGCAATGCTCCTTCAGGTACGTATGTCCTCGAAACTACGGCAACTGATGCGCAAGGGAGGGTGATTACCAAAACATCAAGTGACTTCGTAGTACAATAATCATATGAGTCGATTCTTTAAAAATCTCATACCATTCATTGCGCCAATCGTACTCCTGGTATGTGTATTTTTTGCACCTCATACCACTCATGCAGCATGGCTCGATATCGTGGATACAGGCACAACCTTTGTAGGAAATCTCTTGAGCTCAGTTCTCGAAATATTCCTCATGCCTCTAGCATCCGTGGTGATGTATCTCGGAGGAATGCTTCTTGACGGTGTTATTAAATTTAGCCTCAATACTTCATATATATTCAGCCTTTCACCAGCTATCAATCTCGGCTGGGTTATTGTTCGTGATCTCTGTAATATTTTCTTTATTTTTATATTGATATATATCAGCCTCGGAACCATCGTCAAAGGTACGAGTTTTGGCACCAAAGACCTCCTCATAAAAGTAGTTATTGCAGCCATACTCATCAACTTTAGTCTCTTCTTTACCAAAACAATTATTGATGTGAGCAATATATTTGGTAACTGGCTCTACGGGGGCATAGTGAATACCCTCAGGGTAAATAGTGAGAATCAATCACAACCAACGAGTCTGAGTGGTCTCATTGCAACACGTCTCGGCATCATACAGTACGGACAAAGCAGTGCTATTGCTAATGCAAATCCCAATACCGATAAAATGTTGAGCACAGCTCCTTCACAGAGCTTTACAGGGAGAATACTCCGTCTCGCTATTGTTCTCATTGCTACCTACATGTTCTTTTACACGTCCGTACTGTTCCTCACACGGAGTGTTACACTCTTGTTTCTCCTCGTATTTTCTCCTATCTGGTTTATGGGTGATGTGCTCCCTCAGCTCAAAGACTACGCATCTGATTGGAAAAAAGAACTGACCGCAGCCGTAACGTTTCCTATCGTATACCTCCTCACACTCTATATAGCATTACAGTTCATCAACAGTCTCGATGCACTCGGTACTGTATTTCCTGATGGAA
>JACCDV010853167.1_pt1 | contig 10029 bp, 9 predicted proteins | sample 7446131 | NCBI WGS metagenome assembly JACCDV01 (sample SAMN15323448, study PRJNA562643) | freshwater metagenome | isolation source: river surface water | place: USA:Blue River Watershed | collected 2017-08-17
CGTCCGCCTTTGGTTGCCATGGTGTATGACTCCTAATGTTCTGGGTTTAGGCTTGACCGCGTGCACGCAGGTCTGCGAGCACGGCATCGATGCCGTTTTTGTCGATCAGGCGCAGAGCAGCGCTGGAGACGCGCAGACGCACCCAACGGTTTTCTGTTTCAACCCAGAAACGACGGTATTGCAGGTTCGGCAGGAACCGGCGCTTGGTTTTGTTGTTGGCGTGGGAAACGTTGTTCCCTGTCATTGGGCCTTTGCCCGTTACGTCGCAAACGCGTGCCATGTGGACACTCCGATACTTTAAAAACAGCCGGTGCCGATGGGCCTCATGCGCTTTGCATGGGGCCTGGCGTTCCAGCCTCACCTCGCCAAGATGGGTGGCGGTATCCCAGATCGCTGGCCCTGTGACCCCCGGCGAAAAGTCGGGGCAGATCCAGCAAAGCCTTGAATTATAACCAAAAATCAGCCGTGGTTTTGTTCCAGGAAACGTTGGGCATCCAGCGCGGCCATGCAGCCTGTGCCTGCACTGGTGATGGCTTGGCGATAAACGTGATCCTGCACATCGCCAGCCGCGAACACGCCGGGCACGGAAGTCTGGGTGGCAAAGCCTTTCAGACCGCCTTGCGTCACGATGTAGCCGTTTTCCAGCTCGAGCTGGCCCTGGAAGATTTCGGTGTTGGGGGCATGGCCAATGGCGATGAAGCAACCTTTGAGTTCGAGGTCCTCCAGGCTGCCGTCGACAGTGCTTTTCAGACGCACGCCGGTCACACCTGAGGCGTCACCCAGCACTTCTTCCAGCGTTTGGAAGGTTTTGAGCACGATCTTGCCAGCGGCCACTTTTTCCATCAGCTTGTCGACCAGGATGGGCTCGGCCTTGAATTTGTCACGGCGGTGGATCAAGTAGACCTTGCTGGCGATGTTGGACAGGTACAGGGCTTCTTCGACGGCGGTGTTGCCGCCGCCCACCACGCAGCACAGCTGCTCGCGGTAGAAAAATCCGTCGCAAGTGGCACAACCGCTCACGCCACGGCCCATGAAGGCGGTTTCGGAGGGCAGGCCCAGGTATTTGGCCGAAGCGCCGGTGGCGATGATCAAGCTGTCACAGGTGTAGGTGCCGCTGTCGCCGACCAGGGTGAAGGGGCGCTGGTCGAGCTTGACGGTGTGGATGTGGTCAAACACGATCTGGGTGTTGAAGCGCTCGGCGTGTTCCTGAAAGCGCTGCATCAGCTCGGGGCCTTGCACACCGTGCACGTCAGCGGGCCAGTTGTCCACTTCGGTGGTGGTCATCAGCTGACCGCCTTGCGCCATGCCGGTGATCAGCAAGGGCTTGAGGTTGGCGCGGGCAGCGTACACCGCGGCGGTGTAACCGGCAGGGCCGGAGCCGAGAATCAGGACTTGGGCGTGTTGGGTGGGAGTGGACATGGTCGGCCAATCAGATGAGATTAAAGAGGGATGCCAAGCATCGCGCATTCCCTATTGTAAGAAGCCGTGAAAGGCAGCCGGATGTCAAGGGAATCCAGGCCCTTGATCGGGTAAGCTTGACCCTTAAGTTATGACCTATTCCTTGCACACCTTGACCCATTCGCCGTCTTCTGTCGAAGAAGAGGGCGAACCCCGCAATTTCTGGGCACGTTTTGCCCAGGAGATCAGTCTTTTGCTGGGTGCTGGCTTGTTGTTGCTGTGTTTTTTGGCTTTGGCCAGTTACCACCCGCAAGATGCGGCCTGGTCCACATCGGGTGCGGGTGGCGCTATCCACAACTGGCTGGGCCGCTTGGGCGCATGGATTGCCGACCTGTCTTTTTTCACTCTGGGTTATTCGGCCTGGTGGTGTTTTGCAGCAGGCTTGCGAGCCTGGTTGTCGGGCCTGGCCCGCTGGATGGGGGGCGTTGACCGCGAAGCCGTGGATGGCGCACCCGGCACCCAACGCCGTGCGTGGGTGTTCTGGCTGGGCTTGACGGTGCTGCTGGTGGCCAGCGCAGGGCTGGAGTGGACGCGGCTTTACCGCTGGGAAGCGAATTTGCCAGGCCACAGTGGGGGCGTTTTGGGTTTCGAAGTGGGCCAACTGGGTATGCACTGGCTGGGGTTCACGGGTTCTGCGCTGGCAGGCCTGGTGTTGGGCGTCGTGGGTGTGGCCATGGTGTTCCGGTTCTCATGGGGGCAATTGGCCGAGCACATCGGCGAGCGCATTGACCGCTTGATCCAGACCCGCCACGCCAAGAAGGAGATCGAAGAAGACATGGCCCTGGGCCAGCAAGCCCTGCGTGAACGCGAACAGGTCTCGTCATTGCAGCCGGTAGAGCCGCAATGGGATCTGGACGAGGTCGCTCTGGGCGCGCCTGAAGGCCAGCTGGATCTGGAGCCGGTGCCGGTGCCTGTACCCCAGGCCCCGCCCATGGTCATTGAGCCGCCCGTGATGGATGTGCCACGCAGCGAGCGCGTGGTCAAGGAGCGTCAGAAACCCTTGTTCAACGAATTGCCCGACAGCAAATTGCCGCAGGTGGATTTGCTGGACGCCCTGACAGCGCGTCAGGAGACCGTGTCGCCAGAGACACTGGAGATGACGAGCCGCCTGATCGAGAAGAAGCTCAAGGACTTTGGTGTCGAGGTGCGCGTGGTGGCCGCAGCCCCTGGCCCGGTGATCACACGTTACGAAATCGAGCCCGCCACGGGTGTTAAAGGCTCGCAGGTGGTGAATCTGGCCAAAGACCTGGCACGTTCGCTCAGTCTGGTGTCGATCCGGGTGATCGAGACCATTCCCGGCAAGAACTATATGGCGCTCGAGTTGCCCAACGCCAAACGCCAGTCGATCAAGCTCAGCGAGATTCTGGGCTCTCAGGTCTACAACGAAGCCAAGTCCATGCTGACCATGGGCCTGGGCAAAGACATCATTGGCAACCCGGTGGTGGCCGATCTGGCCAAGATGCCGCATGTGCTGGTGGCCGGTACCACCGGTTCGGGCAAGTCGGTGGGTATCAACGCCATGATCTTGTCGCTGCTTTACAAGGCCGAAGCGCGCGATGTGCGCCTCTTGATGATCGACCCCAAGATGCTGGAAATGTCGGTGTACGAGGGCATTCCACACTTGCTGGCCCCGGTGGTCACCGACATGCGCCAAGCCGCGCACGGCCTCAACTGGTGCGTGGCTGAAATGGAAAAGCGCTACAAGCTCATGAGCAAGATGGGCGTGCGCAATCTGGCCGGTTACAACCAGAAGATCGACGAAGCCACTGCTCGCGAGGAGTTCATCTACAACCCCTTTAGTCTGACCCCGGACGATCCTGAGCCGCTCAAGCGCCTGCCGCACATCGAGGTGGTGATTGACGAGCTGGCCGATTTGATGATGGTGGTGGGCAAGAAGATCGAAGAACTGATTGCGCGTTTGGCGCAAAAGGCCCGCGCCGCCGGCATCCACTTGATCTTGGCCACCCAGCGCCCCAGCGTGGACGTGATCACGGGTTTGATCAAGGCCAACATCCCGACCCGCATTGCCTTTCAGGTGTCGAGCAAGATCGACAGCCGCACCATCCTCGACCAGATGGGTGCCGAAGCACTGCTGGGCATGGGCGACATGCTCTACATGCCTTCGGGCACGGGTTTCCCGATCCGTGTGCACGGTGCTTTTGTCAGTGACGAAGAGGTGCACCGCGTGGTGAGCTACCTCAAGCGTCCGGGTGAGCCCGACTACATCGAAGGCGTGCTCGAAGGTGGCACTGTGGACGATGACGGCGGCATGCTGGGCGAGGGCGACAACGGCGAGAAAGACCCGATGTACGACCAGGCGGTCGAAGTCGTGCTCAAGAACCGCAAGGCCAGCATTTCCTTGGTGCAGCGTCACCTCAAGATCGGCTACAACCGCGCTGCCCGTTTGGTCGAAGACATGGAAAAAGCGGGCCTGGTCAGCGCCATGAGCGGCAGCGGGCAGCGTGAAATTTTGGTGCCCGCACGGGCAGAATGAAGACCATGAAGCTTTCACGACGTCACGGCTTGGGCTTGGCACTGGGGATGCTGGTGGGCATGGTTGTTCCTGGATGGGCGCATGCCGATGGGCTGGATGCCTTGTCGCAATTCATCAAGCAAACGCGTGCGGGTCGTGCGCAGTTCACGCAGGTGGTCACCTCGCCCGCCCGTCAGGGGCAGGCACCGCGCAGCAAAACCTCCAGCGGCAGTTTTGAGTTTCAGCGCCCGGGCAAATTCCGTTTCGATTACCGCAAACCCTTTGTGCAAACCTTGGTGGCCGATGGCCAGACCTTGTGGCTGCACGACGTGGATTTGAACCAGGTGACGGCACGCAACCAGACCCAGGTGTTGGGCTCCACCCCTGTGGCCTTGCTCACGGCGGCCTCGGATCTGGACGCACTCAAGGTGGATTTCGGTTTCAAAAACGAAGCCGACCGTGATGGCTTGCAATGGGTGCGCGCCACGCCCAAGAAAACCGAAGGTCAGATCCAATCGGTGCTGGTGGGCCTGCGTTCGACAGACAAGGGTGTGGAATTGGCTGTGCTCGACGTGCAAGACAGTCTGGGGCAGCGTTCGGTCCTGAGCTTCTCGGCGTTTGAGCTCAACCCTTCGTTGGGCATGCAAAGCTTTGTCTTTCGCGTGCCGGCCGGGGCCGACGTGATCCGCCCTTGAGCCTTGGGGTTGACCGATGACGGCTGTGCCACTTTCGCCTCAAGCCCCTTTGGCTGAACGCCTGCGGCCGCGCAAGCTGGGCGAGGTGATTGGCCAGCAGCATCTGCTGGGTGAGGGCATGGCATTGCGTCTGGCGTTCGAGTCGGGCCAGCCGCACAGCTGCATTTTGTGGGGTCCGCCGGGGGTGGGCAAAACCACGATCGCCCGTTTGATGGCCGATGCATTTGATGCCCAGTTTTTGAGCATCAGTGCGGTGCTGGGCGGCGTCAAGGACATCCGTGAAGCCGTCGAGAAAGCCGAAGCCGCTCGCACCGGTCTGCACCCGCAGCGCACCATCATGTTTGTGGACGAGGTGCACCGCTTCAACAAGAGCCAGCAAGACGCCTTCTTGCCGCACGTGGAAAGCGGGCTGTTCACCTTCATCGGTGCGACGACCGAGAACCCGTCGTTCGAGGTCAACTCCGCCTTGCTCTCGCGGGCCGCGGTGTATGTTTTGCAGTCCCTGACCGAAGACGATCTGAAAAACATCGTGCTGCGCGCCCAAGCCATCAACGCCGTGCCGGCCATCGAGCCCGACGCCTTGGCGCGTTTGCTCGCTTATGCCGATGGCGATGCCCGGCGGCTGCTCAACACGCTGGAGACCTTGTCGATGGCGGCTGGCCGCGAAAAAATCGATCCGGTCACCGACGCCTGGTTGTTGCGCGTGCTGGGCGAGCGCATGCGCCGCTACGACAAAGGCGGCGAGCAGTTCTACGACACCATCAGCGCTTTGCACAAATCGGTGCGCGGCTCGGACCCCGATGCCGCACTGTATTGGTTCGTGCGCATGCTCGATGGGGGGGCCGATCCGCGTTACATGGCGCGCCGTTTGATCCGCATGGCCAGCGAAGACGTGGGTTTGGCCGATCCGCGTGCGCTGCGCCTGGCCCTGGATGCCGCTGAAGTGTACGAGCGTCTGGGCAGCCCCGAAGGCGAATTGACCCTGGCCCAGTGCGTGATTTACCTGGCCATGGCCCCCAAATCGAACGCGGCCTACAAAGCCTTCAACGAAGCCAAAGCCTTCGTCAAGAAAGACGGCACACGCCCTGTGCCCATGCATTTGCGCAACGCGCCCACCCAGCTCATGAAACAGCTCGATTACGGCAAAGGCTACCGTTACGCCCACGATGAAGCCGATGGTTTTGCCGCTGGCGAGCGTTACTTGCCCGATGGCATGCCCGATCCCGGTTTTTACAGGCCGGTTCGTCGCGGGCTGGAAATCAAGATCGCCGACAAACTGGAAGAACTGCGAAAAAAGAATTCAGCCACAGGGTAATTCCTGAGCAAATTCAAGCAGGAAGCCCTTTTTCCTTCTCTACAATCCCGCCACCCCGCCCGCTCAACAGCGTCATTGGCGGGGTTTTTGCTAGGTACCTGTGGTCACCCAAAAAGTGAATCGGGATATCAAAAAGCCATTCGCGGCGCGACCTGACAAGACCGGGTCAACATTCGGAGAAAAAAATGGACGTCTTTCTGCAACAGGTCATCAATGGCCTGGTCATGGGCAGCATGTACGCCCTGGTGGCCTTGGGCTACACCATGGTGTACGGCATCATCAATCTGATCAACTTTGCACATGGTGAAGTGCTGATGGTGGGGGCCCTGACGAGTTGGTCGGCCATTGGCATGATGCAAGAAAGCATGCCGTGGGCACCCGGTTGGCTGATCCTGATCCTGGCCACACTGATCGCTTGCGTGGTGGCAGTCGCACTCAATTTCACGATTGAAAAAGTGGCCTACCGGCCTTTGCGCAACAGCCCCAAGCTGGCCCCCTTGATCACCGCCATTGGCATGAGCATCTTGTTGCAGACCCTGGCCATGATCATCTGGAAGCCCAATTACAAGGCTTACCCCACATTGCTTTCGAGCACGCCCATCAACATGGGGGGGGTGGTCATCACGCCCACGCAGGTCATGATTTTGGGCGTCACGGCCGTGTCGCTGGCGATCTTGATGTGGCTGGTCAATTACACCCGTCTGGGCCGCGCCATGCGGGCCACAGCCGAGAACCCGCGTGTAGCGGGGCTCATGGGCGTCAAGCCCGACATGGTGATTTCGGCCACCTTTGTGATTGGCGCCATCTTGGCCGCCATCGCGGGCGTGATGTACGCCTCCAACTACGGCACGGCACAACACGCCATGGGCTTTTTGCCGGGTCTCAAAGCCTTCACGGCCGCTGTGTTTGGTGGCATTGGCAACCTCTCGGGTGCAGTGGTGGGGGGCATCTTGCTGGGCCTGATCGAGGCGATCGGCTCAGGCTACATCGGCCAACTCACTGGCGGTGTGCTGGGCAGCCATTACACCGACATCTTTGCTTTCATTGTGTTGATCTTCGTGCTCACTTTGCGCCCCTCGGGCCTGATGGGTGAACGCGTGGCCGACCGTGCCTGATCGAAGGAAGCGCTGTCATGAAAAACAACAAAACACTTCAATTCATTCTGGTGGGCGTGGCGCTTTTCGTCTTGCCGCTGATCCTTCAGGGTTTTGGCAACGCCTGGGTGCGCATCGCCGACATGGCCTTGCTCTACATCCTGCTGGCGCTGGGCCTGAACATCGTGGTGGGTTATGCGGGTTTGCTGGACCTGGGTTATGTCGCCTTCTTCGCGGTCGGTGCTTACATGTATGGCCTGCTCTCATCGCCGCACCTGACCAACACCTTCAGCACCATGGCTGCGATGTTCCCTGCGGGCATGCACATGCCGATCTGGCTGATCGTGCCCGTGGGGGCGGCCTTGGCGGGGCTGTTTGGCATGCTGCTGGGCGCGCCCACGCTCAAGCTGCGCGGCGACTACCTGGCCATCGTGACCCTGGGCTTTGGCGAAATCATCCGTGTGTTCATGAACAACCTGGACCACCCGGTCAACATCACCAACGGCCCCAAAGGCCTGGACCAAATCGATCCAATTTCGATCTTCGGCATCAACCTGGGCAAGAAGCTGATGATCGGGGACTTCGAAATTTCTTCGGTGTCGCTGTATTACTACCTGTTCCTGAGCCTGGTGCTGGTGGCCATTTTGATTTCGCACCGCCTGGAGTTCTCGCGCATTGGCCGCGCCTGGATGGCGATCCGCGAAGACGAAATCGCGGCCAAGGCCATGGGCCTGAACACCCGCAATCTGAAGCTGTTGGCGTTCGGCATGGGCGCCACTTTTGGGGGGGTGTCGGGGGCCATGTTTGCGGGCTTTCAGGGCTTCATCTCGCCCGAATCCTTCAGCCTGATGGAGTCGGTGATGATCGTGGCCATGGTGGTGCTGGGTGGGCTGGGCCATTTGCCCGGTGTCATCTTGGGCGCTGTCTTGCTGTCGGCTTTGCCAGAGGTGTTGCGCTATGTGGCAGGCCCTCTGCAGGCTTTGACCGATGGGCGACTGGATGCTTCCATCTTGCGTCAGTTGCTGGTGGCCTTGGCCATGATCGTGATCATGTTGATGCGTCCCCGCGGCTTGTGGCCATCGCCAGAGCATGGCAAAGCACTCAAGACGAAATAAGGGGCAGAGCACCATGACAAAAGACACAGTCCTCAAGGTTGCAGGCATCTCCAAACGTTTTGGCGGTCTGCAGGCCCTCACCGATGTGGGTATCACGATCCAGCGTGGCCAGGTTTATGGCCTGATCGGTCCCAATGGCGCTGGCAAGACCACGTTCTTCAACGTGATCACGGGCCTTTACACGCCCGACAGCGGCACGTTCGAGTTGGCAGGTCAGCCCTACCAGCCCACCGCTGTGCACGAAGTGGCCAAGGCGGGCATTGCCCGCACTTTCCAGAACATCCGCCTGTTCGCCGAAATGACCGCCCTTGAAAACGTGATGGTGGGCCGCCATGTGCGCAGCCATTCCGGTTTGCTGGGGGCGATTTTCCGCACTGCGAGCTTCAAGGCCGAAGAGGCCGCGATTGCCCAGCGCGCCCAGGAGCTGCTCGACTACGTGGGCATTGGCAAATACGCCGACTACAAGGCGCGCACCTTGTCTTATGGCGACCAGCGTCGCCTGGAGATTGCCCGCGCATTGGCCACGGACCCGCAATTGATTGCGCTCGATGAACCCGCTGCCGGCATGAACGCCACTGAAAAAGTGCAGCTGCGTGAACTGATCGACCGCATCCGCCAGGACAACCGCACCATCTTGCTGATCGAGCACGATGTGAAGCTGGTCATGGGCTTGTGTGACCGGGTCACGGTGCTCGACTACGGCAAACAGATTGCCGAGGGCACGCCTGCCGATGTGCAGAAGAATGAAAAAGTGATTGAAGCCTATCTGGGCACAGGAGGGCACTGAGATGGCCAATGTTCTTTTGAAAGTCAAAGACCTGCAGGTCGGCTACGGCGGCATTCAGGCGGTCAAGGGCGTGAGCCTCGAAGTGCGCGAAGGCGAGTTGGTGTCGCTGATTGGCTCCAACGGTGCAGGCAAAACCACCACCATGAAGGCCATCACCGGCACCTCGCCTTTGCAAGCCGGTGACATCGAGTACCTGGGCCAGAGCATCAAGGGCCAGGGCCCCTGGGACCTGGTCAAGCAAGGCCTGGCCATGGTGCCCGAAGGCCGGGGCGTGTTCACCCGCATGACCATCACCGAAAACCTGCAAATGGGCGCGTACATCCGCTCGGACGCCGCGGGCATCGCCGACGACATCGAGAAGATGTTCACCATCTTCCCGCGTCTGCGCGAACGCAAGGACCAGCTGGCCGGCACCATGTCCGGTGGCGAGCAACAGATGCTGGCCATGGGCCGCGCCCTGATGAGCCGTCCCAAAGTCTTGCTGTTGGATGAACCCTCCATGGGCTTGTCACCCATCATGGTTGACAAGATCTTTGAGGTGGTGCGCGATGTGTACGCCCAAGGCGTCACGGTGCTCCTGGTGGAGCAAAACGCCAGCCGGGCGCTGGCCATCGCCGATCGGGGCTATGTGATGGACTCCGGTCTCATCACCATGACCGGTGTGGGCAAGGACATGCTCGAAGACCCCAAGGTGCGGGCGGCTTATCTGGGCGAGTGAACGTTCTCTGGGTGAATGAGCGGCTCCGCCCCGTCCGATACCGACCTGAATGAGCCACCGCAGCACCTGTGCTGTGGTGTTCTTCTCATGCTGGCGTCAATTGCTAAATAAAAGTCATGAAATGGCAAGCTGATGGGGCGCTTGCCCCTCTAAATTCGATGTCTCTTTGCTCGATCAAGAGCCAGGCTGCTGATGTCGGCAGCTCCAGCTTGTTGACGATTCTTTTGTTTCATTGACCCAGAGAAATTCCCATGAGCCGTGAAGTTGTTGTTGTCAGCGGTGTGCGCACCGCCATTGGTACCTATGGCGGCAGCCTGAAGGACACCCCACCCACCGAGCTGGCCGCACTCGTCGTGCGCGAAGCCCTGGCCCGC